>ERZ779866.1172-NODE-1172-length-27385-cov-3.571643_pt1 | contig 27385 bp, 27 predicted proteins | sample MGYA00511248_ERZ779866 | MGnify/ENA primary metagenome ERZ779866 (study PRJEB29588, sample SAMEA2155758) | human gut metagenome | biome: human gut; feature: human-associated habitat; material: faeces | place: Denmark | collected 2008/2010 ... | reverse complement strand
TCGACTCTCCAATAATGTTTTACGCAAACGATTGAGTTGATCGTCCAATCACTCGATTATTTTCTTTCATCGAGATGAAGCTGCTTTTCGTATAATGGGTGCGTTATCGTGTTCACCGGGAATTAAAATCGAAATGACTTCATTTAAAATTGCCTCAATTGCAATAACATTTACCCTTGCCTCCGGGCTGGCACACGCCGCTCAACAGGCTCTTCCACATAATCCCCCTGCCTTGCCGCAATTAACCACATTAAGTCAGCTTCAAGCAGGCGTTTACCATTATTATGAAAACAATAAAAGCATTTTTAAGCTAGGGAAAAAACAAGGCAAACACTATCGCCTTGCCAACACTTTCACCAAAGGAACGCCTCAACAATTTTCTTACGGTGGCAGTACTGATCACATTGTTAGAAACGGTCAACTGCGAAATCCTCCAATTCCGAATATCGCCACCGCGTTAGATGTTAATCGTGTTGCCCTTCAGCGTTCAGGTCGCGATGACGGACTGGTTATAACCCTGCACCCTTATGATGTCTCCGGTAAACCCATTGAATCGTATCTAAAGACTGTGACGGGACGTCCCAGCAAAGTGGCACAGAAAATGGCTTCCGGTCATCGATTCGCCCAAGGCTCGGTCGCCTATATTGCAGAAATGAGATCCCTGCGCCCCGAAGTGGTTGTGCCGTCCACTGAGGTTATTACCGGACAAAAAAACATCGCAAATTTCATTAAGACCTTTTCTGGAAAAATTCCCAACTGCTTAGCTTACGAAAGCCGAGCTGATGCTCAACCTTATGCTATTCGCTTCGTCAACAACAAAGGCAACAGCGGCGAAATTGAAATTTATCGAGCTAAGCGCGGAGAAGTGTTCTGCACCGCAGAGGGTAACCGTTTTGCCAAAGGCACTTATAAGATTCAAACCATCAACGGAACGCGAGTCATGGCATTGGACTTTCCACAATCAGTTGACTCTCGTGACATTGGCATTCGCTCAAGCGAAGAGGGCGCTCTACAGCTTGCTTTTGTTGAAGTAAAACATCCTCAAGCAAAAGTTCTACCAGGACGAATTGTCAAAGCGAACAGACCCTTTACCGATAACCAATTCCGTTTCAATGCTACTGCTGCCCAATCTATCGAAAAGGCTATGTAGTTTTACCTAAATAAATCATAAATGGCCGCTGTTTCGCGGCCATTTTCTTTTCTACTTTATTCTTAAGTTATAACATTCAATTAATTGATTTTTATGTCATTTTAAAAAGTCAAGATCTAGATAAGTCAGTATTTTCACTAATTTTTTACCCCCTTTTTTTCCGAATTCTGTCCCTTAATAATCAACGCATCTTAAAACTGATTTTTAAGGATGATTTTCCAATGGTTCGCTGTTTAAATGATTTTCGCGTGAAATTGGGCTCCAAAGACTATGTTCCGATCATGTTAGGTGGCATGGGAACTAATATTTCAACCGCTGAGCTCGTCCTTGCGCTTGAAAAGCTAGGGGGCATTGCCAACTTGTCCGATGCCATGATGGTTGAAGTCTGCGATCGGTTATTTGGAACGACCTACTCCATTGATAAAGCCAAAGCCAATATGCAGTACAAGGGAACCGCAGATAAAACCGGGTTGTTGTTTGATTTAACTGCAGTCCGTGAAGCAACCATGCGCTATGTTTCCGACGTCATGAGTAAGGCAACGGGCAACGGCCTTGTCCTTATCAATTGCATGGAAAAATTGACAATGGGAGACTCTTTAGAAACCCTTAAAGTGCGACTGAATGCCGCCTTGGACGCCGGTATTCAGGGCATCACGCTTTCTGCCGGATTACACCTGTCCAGTCTTCGTTTGATACAGGACAATCCCCGCTTTCATGACGCTTTAATTGGCATCGTTGTCTCTTCCCGTCGAGCGTTAAACCTCTTTTTGCGTCGAACAAAATCCCTTAACCGTTTGCCGGACTACATCGTGGTCGAAGGTCCTCTCGCCGGTGGCCACTTAGGATTCGGCGAGGATTGGAAGGACTTTAACTTAGGCGATATTGTTCGAGATGTTAAAGACTATTTGAAATCGGAATCGCTTAACATCCCCGTTTTTGCTGCCGGTGGTATTTTCACTGGAGCTGACGCTGTCAAAATGATGACGGAAAATCGAGCCGACGGCGTGCAAGTTGCCACTCGCTTCACAATCACTCAAGAAAGCGGACTGCCGCTCAATGTCAAGAGAGCCTACTTGAATGCGAAAGCCGAAGACGTTGAGGTCAACCATGCCTCTCCAACCGGGTATTTGATGCGCATGCTAAAACAATCACCTGCCCTTCAAGGCGAGATGCCTCCCAATTGCGAGCCATACGGATACCTTCTTAATCATGGCCATTGTCCATACGCTGACCAATGGTGGGAAAGACGTAAAAACCCACAATGTGAAAAAACCAGGTGTTGTCTGTGCACTCATATGAAGTTGTACAACGTCTGGACTTGTGGTGCGTCAGTTTCACGTCTCAAAGAAGTAACACAAAAAGACGAGAACGGACAATGGATTATTCCAAGTGCCGAGGAGGTTTATAACGACTACCGTTTTGGTACGGATTAATCCAGTGCCGATGATGACAGGATGAAAAAAGCGCCCGAAGGCGCTTTTTTCATTGGATCATTCCTAAATGAAGAAGAAATTCAAAAGGAAGAATGTCGGAACCAAAATACCAACCGACCAGACCATATAACCGAAGAAACTTGGCATCTTAATGCCACGCTCCTGAACAATCGAGATTGTCATAAAGTTAGGAGCGTTGCCAATATAAGTTATGGCTCCCATAAAGACCGAACCCATGGAAATCGCCATCAACGTATGCGAATCTTCGTTCATTAAAAGCATCGGATCGCCGCCAGCTAAGTTAAAGAACGCCAGATAGGTCGGCGTGTTATCCAAGAAGGCTGACAAGGAGCCGGCCATCCAGAAGAACATGTGGTTGTTGTATGTTCCGTCGGCATTGGTCACCATGGCCACCAGCGGAGCAAATGCGCCGGAGTGTCCCGCTCGAAGCATTTCGAGCACCGGAACAATACAGCAGAAAATACCGAAGAAGAGTTTGGCAACTTCTAGAATCGGATCCCAAGAGAACTGATTGCCTTCGCGAGCCACTTTCGGCGTCAAAGCCAAACTCAAGCCACCGATTATCAAAAAGAGGACGTCACGAGTGATCGCTTCGAGCGTTAGATCCACTCCCAATACATTAAAGGAAATGCCAGACTTCCAGAACCCAGAAAGCAACATACTGCCGACAACGCAAGCTAACAACAAAATATTGATAGAACCTTCAATCTTAAAAGGTACTTTTTCAATATTATGAATAGCCTTCTGGTCTTCATGACGATAGGCCAAAGTGTCAATCACAAAATAAATTGCCAATAGGAACAAAACCGTCGTCAACATCGGGATCAAAAGGTGTTCTGTCGTCCAGAAAAAGTCTACCCCGCGCAAGAAACCCATAAACAAGGGAGGATCACCAAGTGGTGTCAAACTACCGCCAATGTTGGCAACTAAAAAGATGAAGAAAATGAAGGTATGCATCCGGAACTTGCGGGTTTTGTTTGCTTCCAACAACGGTCGGATCAAAAGCATGGCCGCACCAGTTGTTCCCATCACGTTAGCCAACATGGCACCGATGAAAAGCAACACCGAATTCAATAACGGCGTACCCAAAAAGGACGAGCGAATATGAATGCCGCCGGCGACGACAAACAAAACACCGACAAAGATGATGAACGGCAAATAGTCACCGATCACCGCATGAGCAACCGAGGTTGTCGCGATTGAGCCGCCATAGACGACAAATAAAGGGACTGCCGTACATAACGCCCAAAAAACAGCCACTTTGCCAAAATGCTTATGCCAAAAATGAGGAACAATGAGCGGACATAAAGCGATACTCAACAAAATGCCGGCAAAAGGCACCGACCACCACAGCGAGAGTTCGCTGCCATTTAGTCCGGCGGCGCTGGCCAGACCTGGTAGCAATGTCATCATCGCTGCTAAAACTACTTTATTCATGTTGCAGTCCTTTTTGATTTAGGTTAAAAGCCTTAGGCGATTTTACAAAAAATTCACTCGCTTGTAACCTTTTTTTCTAGGGAAACTACTTACTTTCAGCAGTCATTCCGAAAACTTGCTTCAGATAAGCCAAATAACTTGGGTCATCACACAAGCTCTTGCCCGGTGTGTCAGAAATCTTTGCCACCGGCTGACCGTTTGCTCGCATCATTTTGATCACGATATTCAGAGGTTCGGGCCCTAAGTCATTGGTTAAATTGGTCCCTACTCCAAATCCCAAATTCACCCGATGTTTGAACCGCCTAAACAGACGAAGCAATCGATCAAAGGTCAAACTATCCGAAAAAATAAATGTCTTTGTTCTGGGATCACAGCGATTGGCCTTGTAATGCTCAATCATTCGCTCTCCCCAACTTTCAGGATCTCCGGAGTCCTGTCTAACGCCGTCAAAGAGCTTGCAGAAGTACATATCGAAGTCCTTCAAAAAGGGCTCGATTCCGTAAACGTCTGTCAATGCGATGCCCAAATCGCCCCGATATTCTTTTGCCCACATTTCAAAGGCATAAATTTGCGAGTCCCGAAGACGAGGTCCCAATGCTTGACACGCTTGGAGATATTCATGAGCCATTGTCCCCATCGGCACGAGACCGAATTTTTTCGCATAGTAGACATTACTCGTGCCGGAAAATTCATGGGGTAACCTTTTAATCATCGTCTCAATGACCTCTTGTTGCCATTCTCTTGAAAAACGGCGTCGAGTTCCGAAATCGGAAATATGAATCAACTCATGTTCCGGTTCGTTAAGAACCATATCTATCTTGGCATTAAGACGCCGACGCCCTTCTGTTTTATCGATATTTGGGGCTTTGTGGCGAAAATAAATTTCATTGACAATGGCTAAAACAGGAATTTCAAAAAGAATGGTGTGTAGCCACGGTCCCTTAATATCAATACTGAGTTGGCCGTCTCGAACATCGATGTCGATGTATTTACGTTTGAGATGAAAGAGGCTTAAAAACTCGATAAAGTCCTCCTTCATGAATCGAAGCGAGCGTAAGTAATCCAATTCATCATCGGTAAAACGCAAAGAACACAGATGATCAACCTCCGACTTCACCTCATCGACGTACGGCGTCAAGTCCACACCCTCGTTGCGGCAACGGAAACGATACTCCACGGAAGCCCATGGAAACTGGTGCAGCACGCATTGCATCATGGTGAACTTGTAGAGGTCGGTATCCAATAATGATTCAATAATCACGAACGTTATCCTTTCGTAGCGAATTGATGCTTTTTAGTCTAGCCTTTTCCTTCGGCTTTTGGGGTAAAATTCCCGCCTACGATTGAAATTTCATTGGAGAAATTACTGTGGCTCACGTTGTATGCGACCCATGCATTAATTGCACTGATACGGCTTGCGTGGCTGTCTGCCCGGTTGATTGCTTCCGTGTGGGACCTAATTTTCTGGTGATTGATCCTGACGAATGCATCGACTGCGCCGTTTGTGTGCCTGAATGCCCTGAAGAGGCGATTTTCCACGAAGATGACGTTCCTGCGGGTCAGGAAGAGTTCATTGCATTAAATGCGGAACTCTCGAAAAAGTGGCCGTCGATTACTCGTCAACGTCCGCGTCCTGCAGATGCCGACAAGTGGCACGGCGTTCCTAACAAACGTCAATATCTGAAAATGGAATAATGTTCCTTTGTTCCGACAGACCCGGTGCAACACTGCGCCGGGTTTTGTTTTTCAAACCCAGACAATCACAAATCCACGACACTTTGCCTACAATTAGACAAATCTCATATAGGGAAAGTTTCATGGCACTGCACGCTGTAAAAATTGTTTCTTTAGCTCAACATAATGAACGATTGATGTTTTTGTCCGTTCAAAAACCCACTGGGTTTGTCTACCGTCCCGGACAATTTGTCCGCTTAGGTATCGGTCTTTGCGATCATCCTCAGAGTGAAGATGACTATCTTATGCGCCCCTACTCACTAGCCAGTCACCCTAGTGAAGAAGTTTTGAGCTTCTATATTGCCCGAGTCATTGACGGCGAACTCACACCAAAACTTTTTTCAATGAACATCGGCGATGAACTTTACGTTGATGACACAGCTTACGGCATGATGTTGCCCGAACGATTGGAACCGGCCGGCACATTGATGTGCTTCGGTTCCGGTTCCGGGCTTTCAGCATTTCTTTCCATCGTGAAGGACAATCCCTGGCAACGTTTTGATAATGTCGTGGTTGTGCATTGCGCCCGGACCCATGACGACATTTCGTTAACCAAGGAATTTGAAAAAGCCGTCAAGGCTCAACATCGGGAGGTGAACTTTCGCTTCATTGCGGCAACAACTCGTGAATCCAATCCAGCCAAACGCGGAGAAATCACCAAGCGCGTCCCAGAGGCTATTCAAGAAGGAGACTTCACCGCGATGGGTTTTGATTTTTCTCCGAAATGGGTTCGGGCCATGATTTGCGGCAATCCTGCTTTTGTTGATTCTATGAAAAAAACGCTGAAATCCATGGGCTTCACAGCGCCTCGAGGTCAAACTCTGGGAACCTTTGTCGCAGAAAATTTTTGGTAAAAATGACGAATTTGATTGAAAAAATTGATGCGGTTTTACCGCAGACGCAGTGCCGACAATGTGGCTATGAAAATTGCCGAGCCTATGCTTGGGCAATTGCCATTGATGACGCACCCATTAACCGTTGCGCTCCGGGTGGACAAAAAGGTATCTCCCGATTGGCAGAGGTGACCAACCAAAAAGAAATTCCACTTGATCCGGAATACGGTCACGAAATGCCTCAGGAAGTTTCTCACATCAAACCGGACTTATGCATCGGATGCCGAAAATGCGTGGCTGTTTGTCCAACCAATGCGATTGTCGGCGCTCCTAAGCGTTTGCACGCCGTGATGACCGAATGGTGCACAGGGTGCGCGCTTTGCGTCATTCCATGCCCGGTCGATTGTATTGAAATGGTGCCAGCGCCTTTTGAATGGACTCCTGAACGGGCTGCCGATGCAAAAGCGCATTACCTGGCCAAGCAAAAACGTGAAAAAGAGCGTTCACTTGATCGAGGAAAACGATTGAACGAGCAAACGAGCGCCGCCAAGAAAAAGGCTCTCTTAGCAAGCATCTTGGCTCAGGTTAAACAATCCCACGAGTGAGTCAAAACTGTGAATTCAGAAAAACGTTACGAAATCATGAAACGCCTGGCGGCAGAGCGCCCTAACCCGCGAAGCGAACTAAATTACCAATCGCCATTCGAACTCCTGGTGGCCGTTGTACTTTCCGCGCAGGCAACCGATAAGAGCGTGAACCTGGCAACTGAAAAACTCTTTCCGGTTGCCAACACACCGAAAGCCATTCTGAACCTAGGTGTTGACGGGTTGATCCCCTATATCAAAACGATCGGTTTATATCGAAACAAAGCCAAAAATGTCGTTGCGTTAAGTCAACAAATCATTGAGCGATTTAAGGGTGAAGTACCCCGAACCCGACAAGAACTTGAAAGCCTACCTGGCGTCGGGCGAAAGACGGCAAACGTCGTACTAAACGTTGCATTCGGAGAACCGACCATTGCGGTTGACACTCATATTTTCAGAGTGTCCAACCGAACAAAATTCGCGACGGGCAAAACACCTGAAGAAGTCGAGAAAAAACTCGTCCGTTATGTACCGGTCGAGTTTAAGAAGGACGCCCACCATTGGCTGTTGCTTCACGGGCGTTATTGCTGTAAGGCTACAAGGCCTGACTGCCCTCATTGCCCAATTTTTGATCTTTGTGAATTCAAGGGGAAAGGCAGCAGCTCTTAATTCCAATCCAAGGACCAATCAACAGTAACGGTATTGGTTTCAAAGTCCACTGAAAGAAGATAAGCCGACACCATCGGAATGTAAAAGATCGATTGGTCCTCTACGCTTTCCACTGCCAACAAATCCTGAGCACCGTTATCGGTCACTCCAACAACTGTGCCCAAGAGCGCACCTTCGTTATTTTTAACCGTCAGTCCAACAAGGTCTTCATCATAGAAATCACCCTCTTGCAATTCAGGCAAATCTTCTCGGATGACAAAAAGAGTCCCCTTATGATTCATGGCTTCTTCACGGGTTTTTATTTCCGCGATTCGGGCGATCAAATCCTTACCGTGCGGTTTGATTTCCAAGGGTGTTAAAACAATCGGGCTGACACCCGCTTTTCTCGGATAAGGCAAGTACCACCAACGGTCAACATCAAATATGAAGTCCCCATTTCGGCGATCCAAAACAATGCGTACCCAACCTTTAACACCATAAGCGCCGGCAGTTCGACCGACTTGAATGAAATTTTTTTCTTCTTGCATAACAAAAAAAGGACAGTTCTTTCAAACCGCTTCAAGCCCCGCTTTAGATACTCGCAGCTACGCTTTCTTTCAGAATCCAAACGGCAGACACAATTTCCGTTTGTTTAACGTGATCCCAATCGTCAGTTTCACTGTAACGGAACTTTAGGGTTCTCAGAATTGTCCTTTCGGCAAACAAAGGTTTGCAGGCTTAGGCAGCCACTTCCTTTTGGGCTTGCTTGACCAAACGGGCAACCGTGTCGCTCATTTGAGCGCCCTTGCTCGTCCAGTGGGCAAGACGGTCATCGGCAATGTGGAACTTCACAGCTTGACCGGCAGCCATCGGGTTGTAATAGCCTAAACGTTCGATAAAACGACCGTCACGACGGTTACGGGAGTCCGTCACAACAATGTTGAAGAAAGGACGCTTCTTAGAACCGCCGCGAGCAAGACGAATAACGACCATTTTTTACCTCTTGTGTCTAAAGTCGAATGCGGCAAATACCGCAAAAATAAAAGAAACCCAAATGGGTTTCGGGAAAACGCGTTATTCTACCGTATTTTCCACCGGTTATGTTCCTAAAACCAAAAGATTTTTTATTTCGGCAATAAACATAACCCGAGGCATTTTAGCAAACTCACCGATAACATTTTGGGATAAAAGATTGACCTGTTTTCCTCTTTAGGTCCGTTCGAGTATAGTTTCCCTGTTTGTCAACCGAATAAGAGGGCAGTCCAATGACCAAAAAGAAAATCGTTTTAATGAGCACCGGAGGCACCATTGTCAGTTCCGGTGAAAGTGCTACCCAAACAACCGGTTATCGCTTAGGCAATTTGGGGATCAACACCCTTTTAGACCAATTACCGGATCTTAAATCCAAGATTGACTTGGAAGAATTAGCCGTGAGTCATGTTGATTCGAGCTCCATGACAAGCGAAATTTGGCTCAAACTGGCTCGAGAAGTCCAAAAAGCGGTTGACCGCGAAGATGTCGATGGAGTTGTTATCACCCATGGTACGGACACGATGGAGGAAACCGCTTATTTCCTAAACTTAATTCTGAAAACCGACAAACCTGTCGTCATCACGGGCGCCATGCGACCGGCCACCGCGCTTTCAAGCGATGGTATCCTCAATCTTTACAACGCTTTCCAAGTCGCATGCAACGAACTCAGCCGCTCACAAGGTGTCATGATGGTTTTAAATAACCTCATCGGTTCAGCACGCTTTAGCACCAAAACGCATACAACCAATGTTGCAACATTTTCTGGTTTGCTAAATGGTGAACTGGGTTCTGTGGTTGACAATGCGGTGATGTTCAATAACAAGGTCATCCGACCACATACGTTGCAAACACCGTTCAGTATAAAAGACTTCGAAAAAGACGAGACATTCCCAAAAGTTGTGATCGTTTATTCCCATGCTGATGATGACGGGACCATGGTGCGCGCCGCTGTGGCAGCTGGCGTTCAGGGAATTATCTTTGCCGGATTGGGCAATGGCTGCGTCCCTAACCGAGTCTTGCCGGAAATCGCCAAAGCGACATCGGCCGGCATTCGCGTCGTTCGCGCCTCTCGCGTTTTTAACGGCGCAGTATTCAACGGTTTGAGCGAATGGGAAGATGCCGGCATGATCTCCGCTTGGAATTTTTCCATCATCAAGGCCAGAGTCCTTTTGCAGTTGGCCTTAAAGAAGGGAATCACCAATGTTGATGAGTTGAGAAAACTCTTTGAAGCTTATTAAGCGAAAACACCGTGCTCCCAGAGAATTCGCAGACCGATAAGCAATAAAACAAGCGCGCCCACCAGAGAGAATTTTTTGGCATGGCGCGCTGCCGTCTCGGACAACCCCTTACCTAAAGTGACGGAAGCCGCCGTCAAGCCTGCGCAAATCACACCGATCAAAATGGACGGCCATACAATCGGATAAGACGCCAAAGCAAACGAAAAACCTACAGCCAAAGCATCCAAACTAGTCGCGATCGCCAATATAACCATTGTTGTCCAAGGCAAGGCATCCGTGAGTTTTTCTGACTCGTCCTCTTCATCACCGAAAGCTTCCCTAACCATTGAAACAGCAACACCGGCTAATAATAGGAATGCCAACCAATGATCCCACTGACTGATCAAACCGTAAAAAGCGCCGCCAGCGAACCACCCCAACAAAGGCATTATCGTCTGAAAAGCGCCAAAGACCAAGGAAAATTTGAGCACATGCCCCCATGTCACACGATGACCTGCTCCACTCCAACACAAAGCCACAACCATAGCGTCGATTGAAAGAGCGATAGCGATTCCCACCACTTCAATAAACGAAATCATTTCAAAAACTTTTATAAAAAGTTGAATGTTATTTACAGATCCAAGTCTGATTTTGAATACAACAAGCCGACAACCCACCCGATCATCGCTGGCGCGATCCACTCAAGTCCAACGGAATAAAACGGCAACGAAGATAGCAACGGAACCGAGAAGCCACAATCTTGCAACGCGCTTCCAATACTCACCAAGGATGTCAGCGCGATCGTCATCGGGTAAATTCTAGAGAAATTACGGTTAAACCGATGTGTCAAACCCAGAATAACCAGCATAAGAGCCGGCGGATAAATCGCCATCAGCACAGGAATTGAAGCTTTTAGTAAAAGATCCAAACCGGCGTTGGAAACAATGAAACTGCAAAGAACGCAAAACAAAAGCCACGAACGATAAGAAAGTGCCGGCATGATTTGCGTGAAGTAATTCGCGCAGCAGGACAGCAACCCGACGCAAGTTCCCAAACACGCTAAAAAATAAATGGCTCCCAAAACCAAAATGCCCGAGGAACCGTATTGCACTTCTGTGGCCGTCGTTAGTGTCTGCGCACCATTGGCGGTAAATAACCCCGCTCCGCCGACTGTTGCGCCAATGTGCGCCAATGCGCAATAAATCACGATGAGCAACGCACCGGCAATAAAACCTGCGCAAACGGTTTCCCTCACAATATTGGTGGTTGAACTCACGCCCAACGCACGCAAATTAATGGCAATGATTAAACCAAAGTTTAATGCCGCCAACGTGTCCATCGTCTGATATCCCTCTAGGAAACCGCGCAAGAAAGCATGGTAATCGTACGGTGGAAAAGTAATACCGTAATCTGCTAAGGGATGAATCAGGCAAGTGACAAAAAGTCCAACAATTAAAGTAATGAGTGCCGGCGACGCATATTTTCCCAATTTTTCTGTCAACCGTTCGGGTGTTAAGGCCAAGCCCGCCGCAAGAGCAAAAAAGAATATCAAATAGATCGCTTGCGCCGTCGCATGTTCGCTGATGGTCATCTCTGAAGCAGTCGCCATTGACAAAAAAGGCGAAATGGCCATCTCAAATGATGTGCTTGCTGTTCTGGGAATGCCTAAAAACGGCCCAATCACTAAATAGATCAAGACAGTGAACAGCACGGCAAAAACCGGATGCACACGACCGGCTAAATTCTGCAACCCTCCAAATCGAGCAACAGTAATCACGGCAAAAATCGGAAAGCAGACCGCTGTAATCACAAAACCGGCCATTGCCCAAGGCATTGAGGCACCGGCAAGCGACCCTAAATAAGGGGGGAAAATCAGATTGCCCGCCCCGAAAAACATCGAAAATAGCGTCAATCCGATTAATAACCGGTTTTTAAACATCACGCTTATTTTCATAGAACGATCTGAGATGGTTAACGGAAATTTGACGGAGCGTACTTTATCACAGAATTCTGCAAGGATGATTTTACGAATGGCATCTTGTGATGCTAAGGCAAGATTTCGTGCGACAATATATGCGTATGACTACGTATCGGAAAATCATTCACGTCGACATGGACGCGTTTTACGCCTCGGTAGAGCAACGCGATCATCCCGAACTCAAGGGCAAACCCATCGCCGTCGGCCATGCCGGCAGCCGAGGGGTTGTGGCTACGGCCAGTTATGAAGCCAGGCGATTTGGTGTGCACTCTGCGATGCCTTCGGCACAAGCGAAAGAAAAGTGTCCTCAATTAATTTTTGTTCATTCCGATATGGCGCACTATCGAGAAGTCTCCTCTCAAGTTCGCGAAATTTTTCATCGATTCACCGACCTGATCGAACCGATTTCCATTGATGAAGCCTACCTGGATGTCACTGATAATAAAATCGGCGCTCATTTGGCTGTGGATATCGCCAAAGCCATCAAAAAAGCGATCCGAGAAGAACTTCACTTGACTGCTAGCGCTGGTGTGAGCTACAACAAATTTTTAGCCAAGGTCGCCAGCGACTATCGCAAACCGGACGGCCTTTGCGTTGTGCATCCTGATCAGGCGTTAGCCTTTATCGACCATTTGCCAATTGAAGCCTTTTGGGGTGTTGGACCAGCAACTGCGAAAAAAATGCATTCGCTGGGGATTCATTCTGCCCCTGAATTGCGTCGTAAAAGCTTAAGTTTTTTAACAGAACACTTCGGTAAAGCCGGACTCATTTATTACAACTTTGTTCGAGGCATTGACACACGTCCCGTCACCCCATATCGAGAAAGAAAGTCTGTCGGATGCGAGGAAACTTTTCGTCATGATATTCGAGGCCATGCAATCGATACAGCCCTTCATGAAGTTGTACTTGAGTTGACCAGGCGAGTCAATCGAAACAATTTTTTAGGCAAACGTCTGACGCTGAAAGTGCGCTTTCCCGATTTCACCACGTTGACTCGCAGTTTGAGTCAAAATCACTACCTCAATCAAATCGAAATTATCGAGCCTTTGGCCAAACAACTTCTGCAAAGTGTCAAGCTTCCTAAGGCAGGCATACGACTTTTGGGTCTTTCCGTTTCAAAAACCGAGGCGGAAACGCGTGCGCAGGCCCTTGAAACTCAATTGCGCCTATTTGACGACTAAAGCTTTTTGAGAAACGAAAACCGCTCGGTATAATGCCCCATCTTTTATTCCTTTTACAAAAAACGCTTTATGATCAAACGGGTACGCGCTCTCCCTACGCCAGTTGCCGGTCTGGCGCTCGGCATTTCCAGTTTAGGTTGGAGTCTTGAAAACGCTCTACCGCTCAATGGCTGGGGACAATTAGTCGGTGCCGGCATTGCCACTTTTCTTTTATTGCTGTTACTGACTCGCTTTGTATTTCATGCCGATACGCTCTTAGTGGACCTTCGCCATCCGGTCTTGGGGTCCATTGTGCCCACTTTCGCTATGGCAACAATGGTCGTGTCAAAAGCAATCGGACGGTTCCTACCTACAATGGGAGAGTATCTCTGGCTGGCAGCCGTCTGCGTTCATTTAGTTTTTTTAGTCGCCTTCATTATTTTCAGAGCTAAAGAACATATCATGCAGAACATGGTTCCCAGTTGGTTTATTCCTCCGGTGGGCATCATTGTGGCCGATGTCGCTTGTCCCGGTCCACAATGGTTCGGTTTCGCACAAGTCTTGTTGACAATTGGCATTGTTGCTTATGCCATCATGCTGCCGATCATGATCTACCGCTTTATGTTCTATGCGCAGGTTCCTGACGGTGCCAAACCGACGATCGCCATCTTGGCCGCACCCGCAAGTCTTTCTTTAGCCGGGCTGCTGACCGTTGTTGAAAATCCCTCTCCACTTTTGTGCGCGGTTCTTTTAGGTATCGCAGTCCTAATGACTGTCGTGATTTACCTTTCTCTATTTCGATTACTACGCCTTCCTTTTTCGCCGGGATTTGCCGCATCCCTTTCCCCTTGGCAATCGGGGCAACAGCTCTTTTTAAAATGAGTGATTTAGTTGCTCAGTACGAAATTGGCCAATTTTATGCTTGGGAATTGCGCATGCTTGCTAATATCGAACTGGTGATCGCCACATGCATCATCACTTATGTCGCTGTGCTTTTCATCAAAAACATCAATAAAATTTTGCCAAAGAGCACTCTGCCACAGGCCTAAAATTAATGAACACACGGCTGAGCGACTTTTGGCTCAGCCGTTTTTTTGCTGACTATTATGGAATTCGCCATTTTGCATTTTTTGCAATCCATTCGCTCCGAAACAATGGATTGGGCTGTGCTGTTTGTTAGCCGCCTAGGCGATTTCGGTCTAGTCTGGATTGCTGCTTCAGCGATCCTTTTGCTCATCCGCCGGTGGCGAATGACTGGGCTTAGTGTGTCAGCGGCGCTCATTCTGGATTTCGTTTTTGTTAACCTGATTCTCAAGCCACTATTCGGTCGTGAAAGACCTTGCGATATTTACCCGACAGAAGACATGTTGATCGCCTGTCTTTCTGACCATTCATTTCCTTCTGGACACACAGCGGCGGCATTTGCTTTTGCGACGGCACTGACTCTGAGGCATAAAAAGGCGGGAGTCATCGCCTTTGTGCTGGCCGTTTTGATGGGATTATCCAGACTTTATCTGTTTGTGCATTTTCCCAGTGATGTGCTGGCGGGGGCATTGTTCGGAATTCTCTTCGGTTGCTTAGGTCACTCACTCACGCGTCGGTTAGTTGACAAAAAAAGACCTGACTAGAGTTTAAGAAACTCACGTCAAGTCTTATTCCGTGTTCGAAAGTTAACTGAAAAGCCCCTTCATTTTATCCATGAAGCTTTGATGTTTCGGTGAGTGTTTCTCACTGTGCTCATTGATATTCTCATCAAATTCGCGTAACAACTTCTTTTGTTTTTCCGTCAAATTAACCGGCGTTTCCACAAAAACGTGGATATACAAGTCCCCCATATAACCGGAACGCAAACTCTTCACCCCTTTGCCACGCAAGCGCAAAATCTTCCCGCTTTGCGTTCCTTCCGGAATGGTAATCCGCGTTTCACCATCCAGAACCGGCACATCCACATCACCGCCCAGGGCCGCTGTCACAAACGAAATTGGCAACTCAACATGTAAATCGTCGCCGTCCCGCTGGAAAATATCATGCGGCTTAATGGAGATTTCAACATACAAATCACCGGCGGGCCCCCCGTTTGTCCCAGGCTGGCCCTTACCCTGCAGGCGAATACGCTGACCGTTATTGATGCCGGCTGGAATCTTCACTTCCAAAGTCTTCATGACTTTCTTAAAACCGGTGCCGTCGCAGTTTGGGCAAGGATCTTCAACGATCACGCCATTGCCATGGCAATATGGACAGGTTTGTTGGACGGAGAAAAAGCCTTGTTTGGCATAAACCGTGCCTGTTCCGTTGCAATGCGGGCATTTCTTGGGCTTGGACTTCGAGCGGCTGCCCGTTCCGTCGCACACATCACACTTTTCCCACCCAGGCACGCGAATTTCAGTTGTATAGCCTTTTGCGGCCTGCTCCAACGTGATTTCCAAATCGTAGCGAAGGTCAACCCCCTTCGTTGCGCGTGGTCCGCTTTGGCGACGGGCGCCGGCTTGACCGAAGAACTCACTGAAAATGTCGCCGAGGTCGCCCATGTTGGCAAAACCTCCGGCAAATCCCTCTGGACCAAAACCACCGAATCCACCCGGGCCACCGGTGGCTCCCTGGTTGACACCTGCCTTGCCAAAGCGATCGTATGCAGCGCGCTTTTGCTCATCACCGAGCACTTCGTAGGCTTCTCCAACTTCTTTAAATTTAGCCTCAGCTTCTTTATCACCGCCGTTGCGGTCTGGGTGATACTTCATGGCTAAACGTCGATAGGCCTTTTTAATGTCAGCCGCGCTCGCGTTGCGGTCCACACCCAATACTTCGTAATAATCACGATCGCTCATCTTTGACTTAATCCTTTACTAAAAACAAAGGCTCAAGATCTCGGCAACAACGCTTTAAACTTGAACCTTCGTTTTTCAGACTCTGAAAAACCGACTGCAAAGGCGTCCGTGCCTTTAACGCACCGGACGCCCTCTGTTATTGCCGATTATTTTTCTTTGGCATCCACATCAACCACATCATCATCGGCCTTCTGAGCCTTATCTTGTTGCGGTTGAGCTTGCTGAGCCTGTTGAGCTTGGGCATTTAACTTTTCACCGATCTTTTGAGCAGCGGCCATCAAGCGTTCAACAGCGGCATCAATTGCAGCCTTGTCTTCACCCTTAACAGCTTCTTCAACTTGCTTGATTCCGTCTTCGCAAGCCATGCGATCAGCTGCTTCCACCTTATCGCCCAAATCCTTCAAGGTCTTTTGAACTTGGTGAATCGAAGCATCGGCCACATTACGGGCTTGAGCCAATTCGAAGCGCTTGTGGTCTTCAGCCTTATTCGCTTCAGCATCATCGACCATGCGTTGGATTTCTTCTTCGCTCAAACCGGAGCTAGCCTTGATGGTAATCGTGTTTTCCTTGCCCGTGGCTTTATCCTTGGCCGAAACATGCAAAATACCGTTCGCGTCAATATCGAAAGTCACTTCAATCTGCGGCAATCCACGCGGAGCCGGAGCAATGCCTTCAAGGTTAAATTCACCCAAAAGCTTGTTGCTTGCAGCCATTTCACGTTCACCTTGATAGACCTTAATCGTCACAGCGGGCTGATTGTCTTCCGCGGTCGAGAACACTTGGGCGTGCTTGGTCGGAATGGTCGTGTTGCGCTTAATCATCGGCGTCATCACACCACCCAACGTTTCAATACCGAGAGTCAACGGCGTCACATCCAACAAAAGCACGTCGTGACGTTCACCAGTCAACACTGAACCTTGAATAGCGGCACCGATAGCCACGGCTTCATCCGGGTTCACGTCCTTGCGCGGTTCCTGACCGAAGAATTCACGAACGGTTTCCTGAACCTTCGGCATACGTGATTGACCGCCCACCAAAATCACGTCCGTGATTTCGCTCTTGGAGATCTTGGCGTCAGCCAAAGCCTTGCGGCACGGTTCAATCGTGCGGTTGATCAAGTCTTCCACCATGCTTTCGAACTTAGCGCGCGTCAAATTGACATTCAAATGCTTCGGTCCAGTTGCATCGGCCGTGATGTACGGCAAGTTAATTTCCGTTTCCTGACGGCTGGACAACTCAATCTTGGCCTTTTCAGCAGCATCCTTCAAGCGCTGCAAAGCGATGATGTCTTTGCTAAGGTCAACACCCGTGTCTTTCTTAAATTCGGTGATGAGATAATCAACGATACGTTGGTCAAAGTCTTCGCCACCCAAGAAGGTATCACCGTTTGTTGAAAGCACTTCAAATTGCTTATCACCATCGATATCGGCCAAATCAATGATGGAAATATCGAACGTGCCGCCGCCCAAGTCGTACACAGCGATTTTCTTGTCGCCCTTGCCTGCCTTGTCCAAACCAAAAGCCAAAGCGGCAGCGGTCGGTTCATTGATAATGCGCTTCACATCTAAACCGGCAATGCGACCGGCGTCCTTTGTGGCTTGGCGTTGGCTGTCGTTAAAGTAAGCCGGCACCGTGATAACAGCTTCCGTAACCGTCTCACCAAGGTAATCCTCGGCGGTCTGCTTCATCTTACGAAGCACTTCAGCAGAAACTTGTTGCGGCGCGAGTTTCTTGCCTTCTTGAACACTCACCCATGCATCACCGTTTTCGGCACGCACGATGCTAAACGGCATCAAACTGATATCGCGTTGCACTTCGGCATCGTCAAAACGACGACCGATCAAACGCTTCACAGCAAACAACGTGTTCTTCGGATTGGTCACAGCCTGACGCTTTGCCGTTGCGCCGACGAGCACTTCGCCATTGTCCATATAGGCAACGATGGACGGCGTTGTGCGAGCGCCTTCACTGTTTTCAATCACGTGAATCTTGTCACCTTCCATGACTGCCACGGCCGAATTGGTCGTACCTAAGTCAATACCGATAATTTTTGCCATTTTTACAGATCCTTTAAAAAATTCTTTACATCGCGGGGCTTTTACTATTCACCTTCCCCGCTCGTCTAAAACCCATATGGGGGTCATCGCGAAAGTTTCAAGGGGCAAGCGATATTTTTTTTCGTCCCCGATTTTTCGCTGTCGATTTACTGAATGACACTAACCATGGCGGCACGCAAAACGCGACCGTTAATTAACCATCCGCGTTGGAAAACTTGCGCCACTTGGCCTGAGACCTGATCGGCTTGCGCCGGCACCATCGCGATAGCCTGATGAACGGCCGGATCAAATTTCTCACCAACCGGATTGATCTCAGTCATACCGCTTTGTTGCATAGCCTGAACCATTTGACGATAAGTCGCCTCAATGCCTTCAATCATTGGGTTGCGTTCCTCTCCGGCCAACTCCAAGGCTTTTTCCAAACTATCCAAAACCGGCAACATATTCTTCGCGAACTTTTCAACACCGAATTTGTGGGCTTTTTCAACAGCCTCTTCCGCACGACGGCGTGAATTTTCCATTTCCGCCAAGGCCCGCATATATAGATCCTGCAACTTGGCGTTTTCTGCCTTGGCGGCTTCCAAAAGTTCTTCCACACTGGGTTCTACAGCAGCCTCTTGAGTAGTTTGAGGCTCGGCCGCTGCAGTAGCCTGCTCTGACGAGGCCTCCGATTGCGCAGCTTCTTGATTTTCACAGTTCGACTGAGCTTGCTCCTGAACTTGATCGTCAGAAGCATTCTGCTTCATATCGTTTTGAACATTCGAATTTGTCTCTTGCATGGATTAGCCTCACAGCAAACATAAAATTGTTGATATTGGCTATATGGGGGCAAAGAGATAAATTTCAAGACCGAATAGATAAGATCGTTAAGTCAGCAACCTTCGTCTGATTAATTGCTCATAGAAATCAACGGCGTGATCATCATCGTTTAAGCACGGCAAACAGCGAAAGCCCTGTCCTCCAGCGGACAAAAAGAGCTCCTTTAATTCCAAACCAATTTCTTCCAAAGTCTCCAAACAATCCACACTAAATGACAAACACACTACGTCAATTGATCGAACATTCTTTTTTAACAGCTCGAGCACGTGCTCGCTCAGATAAGGTTGCAGCCAACGATCCCCTCCAAACCGTGATTGATAGGCGATTGAATACTGCCCTTCTTTCAACCCCAAAGCGATCGACAAACGCTGAGCCGTTTCCAAACACTGCTTTTCATAAGGACTGCCACGACGAATGCTTTTAACCGGTATGCCATGGAAACTCATCACCAAATGCGTATCGGGATGGCTTCGATGAATGCGGACCAGCTGAGCCAACGCTTGAATAAACCCGCTTTGATTGTAAAAGGGCTCAATGACTTTATAACGAAAAGGTTTTTTTGTGCGCTTTTCCCAATCACGCACTGCATCCATTACCGATTCAACTGTTTGCGTGGCATATTGGGCAAACATTGGGAAAATAATAAAATCTTCCACTCCCTTGTCTTGCCACTTTTCAATGACTTTATCAACTGAGGGGTAGCCCACCCGCATGGCATAGTCAACCCGAACCGACTCATCAAACCGAGCGTTGAGTTTATGCGTTAGTCGATCGGTGTGGACAATCAAAGGTGACCCCTCCGGCATCCAGATCTTCTGATAGCGCTGCGCACTTTGAGCTGGACGTTTTCTCAAAATAATGCCGTTAAGAATCGGTAACCAAAACCAGCGCGGTAACTCAATGATTCGAGGATCCGATAGAAAATCCCTCAAGTAAGGCTTTAACGCTGCCGCCGTCGGCGCTGACGGCGAGCCGGTATTGACGAGAATTACAACCGTTTTGTTTTGCATTATGTTTTATTCCGAGAGATCTTCTATTGCAGATTGGCAAGGAAACGAAACATTCTCACGCAAAGTTACGTATTAACCCTTAGTTTTTAAAATGTTTCGAACGATGCAGAGTCTACAATATGTAGAAATGCTTCTCAATTTGTCTAGGAGAGATATATGGCTACATTATTGGCTGACCGCCTTTTACCCGGTGTCGCGGACTGGGCTGATGAGTTAACGGAAATCCGTCACGATTTACACCGCCACCCAGAGCATGGCTTTAACACGGAACGCACCTGTTCCATCATCTGTCAGCACCTTCGCGATTGGGGCATCACTGATATCGATACTGATTTGGTCAAAGGCGCGGTTGTCGCTGTCGTAGAAGGCAACCGTCCTGGTCACACTATCGGTGTGAGAGCCGACATGGATTGTCTCCCAATGAATGATCATTGCGGATACGAATGGACGAGCCAAAATGAAGGTTATGCCCATGCTTGCGGGCACGACGGTCATACGACTTGGCTATTGGGAACTGCACGCTATCTTGCTACTCACCGTGACTTTCCTGGGAAAGTGGTTTTGGTTTTCCAGCCGGCGGAGGAAATTTGTGGCGGCGCACGAGCTTTGGTGCAAGCCGGGCTTTTGGAAAAGTATGGAATTGAAGAAATTTACGGTGGTCACACCGAACCGATGCTACCCAAAGGAACAATTGGCTTCAAACCCGGTCCTCTTCAAGCCGCTTCCGACAGCGTTTACATCACTGTAAAAGGTAAGGGCACGCATGGCGGCCGTCCTCATCTAGGAACAGACCCTATTCCTGTTGCCGCACAAATTATTACAGCCCTGCAGACCATTGTCTCTCGCAAAGTCAACCCCATTGATACAGCTGTTCTTTCAATTTGCTCGGTAAACGCAGGCCGTTATGAAGCAATGAACGTTGTACCCGCCGAATGCAAGATGAGTGGAACGATTCGTACCTTCTTACCTGCCACACGGGATCAAATCGAAGAAACGGTGAAAACAATGGTCCCGTCCATCGCCCTTGCCAACGGTTGCGAGGTGGAACTCAAATATGTTCGCGAATGCGGCTCTGTCATCAATAGCCCAGAACAAACCGAGGCCGCGTACAAAGTCACCGGAGAGCTGCTCGGCGAAGATCATGCGAAAATCATTGACCCGTTCATGAGCTCTGAAGACTTTAGCGAGTATTTGCAAAAAGTCCCCGGCTGCATTATCCGTGTTGGGATTCGCGATGACCAACATACAGTGAGCTTGCACAATCCCAACTTTGACTTCAATGATGAAGTCTTGCCGGTGGCGGTCAGTGTTGTCGCCAACATGGCAATTAAACGCCTTGAGAGCCTTGCAAATCGTTAAAATGTAAGGGCTCAAGCGTTTGCTCACCCCGCTTGTTGAACCCGCAAGCGGGGATTTCTTTTATTTTGAAAGGATTTTTCTTTGAAAACCGCTCTCGTTAGTTTTTCCGGTGGTCAAGATTCCACCACTTGCTTATTTTGGGCACTTAATCACTATGACCGGGTACACACCATCGGATTCGATTACGGTCAAAAAAATCACGTTGAATTAAGTTGCCGCAAAAGCATCCTTCAAAAAATATATAGCCAATTTCCGCAATACGCCGAAAAGCTGGCTTCAGATGTCGTTGTTAACATTCGCTCCTTCGGTCAAATTGCCCAATCCGCCTTAACCGGCAATGATCAAACGATGGGGGAAATCTCAGAAAACGGCCTTCCAAATTCATTTGTCCCCGGTCGAAATCTTGTCTTTCTCACCTATGCCGCAGCACGGGCTTATCTAATTAATGCCCAAACTATTGTGGCAGGCATGGGGCAGACGGATTTTTCCGGTTACCCTGATTGTCGCCGAAACACAATGGATGCCCTACAAAATGCGTTAACACTCGGTTTAGACCGGAGCATAGAGATCACTACGCCACTCATGTTCTTAACAAAAGCACAAACCTGGGAGCTCGCAGAAATGCTCGGCGGAAAAACACTTGTTGACTTCATAGTTGAAAACACCCACACCTGCTATGAAGGCGATCATCAACACTTTCACGAATGGGGTTACGGCTGCGGCGGCTGCCCAGCTTGCCAATTAAGAGAGAAAGGGTGGAAAGAGTATCTTGCTCGTAAAAAGCGATAATAAGTAAATGGCCCCGATCCGGGGCCAGATAAATCAGAATTTCGGATTTTGCACGAATCGAGGACGTAAATAACGAATCACTATGCCAGCCAGAAGCGCCATCCAAAACTTGCCTAACACTTGGCCGGTGATGAATTCAATGCTTCCAAAAGCAAGTGATAGGAAAATGGCACTATCTACGACCGATCCCGCCAATCCAGCCAAAACGACACTAAACGCTGGAAAGCGCTTTCTCATCGGCGTATAAACAGTGAAATCAGCCAACTCAGAAAAACAGAATGCCGCCGCCGAGGCTAAAACCAAAGAAGGAGCGGCGAAAAAAGCCGACAAGGCCGTCCCAACAGCGACAGCCAAAAGCGAATACCAAGGTCCCAAAAAAGCTTGGACCCCATTGCGCAAAACCAACGCGGCCCCGGCGATCATCACCGCTGAAGGCGCATACAATCCAGGCCAAACCGGAATCAGACATGGGCCTTCGGGCGGACAAACCAGTCCGACATTCATAATGACCCAATTACTTAAAGGAATCGTCAGAATAAAAAGCGTTAAAGCAACCAATCCACAAATTGGATCTCGTTGCAGCAACTTATGCGACATAAGCGCCTCCGTAACTAGACGGCCCGCCACTTCGGTGCGATGAACCGACGCGGGAACGTTTTTTGTTGAAAGAAGAGGGCATTGTACCGAAATGCCCTCTTCTTAGAAAGCTAAATAACAAATGACACGGGGCTCAAGCCTTTTCAATATCAACGACGCTCTATGAAGAATCGGAAAATTCTTTCAGGCAAATAGGTAATTTCTCCGGGCGGATGGCCGGTAGGGAAACCGACATGTCCCCCTTCGGCAGGTTGATCCAGCCATACCTGATCGGAAACATCGGCTAGCGTCGGCAAAGCCCAAGCAGGTAAAAAAGGATCATTGCGGGCGTTCAACAGCAAGAACGGAACTTTCACATACTTCAGCCACGGCTTAGCTGAGGCCTCAGTCCAATACTGCATGGCACTCGAAAAACCGTGCGCGGGAGCAGTATAAATCGAATCAAAGTCGTAAAAATTTTTGCAACTTTTAAGCGCTTCGATATCGATCAGCTTTTTAGCCTCAGGAAATCGATTGTATTTTTCTATCACTTTTGGAATGAGGCTATCCAAAAACATTTTGGAGTAAACACGGTTAAAGCCATACTTTAAAAGGTTGCTGCCCGCGACAAGATCAACAGGAGCCGCTACTGAAACGGCAGCGGTCAAAAGCGATTTCGCCACTTCAGCTCGCTTGCCGCAAAATAAAGAAATTTGGTTTCCTCCGAGTGATACCCCAACACCGTATAAAGGCGCATTCGGATAGCGGGATCGAACGGTTTCGAAAACCCACTGCATATCATCGATAGCACCGGCGTGGTACGACTTCAATAGCCGATTGTTTTCACCGGAGCAACTTCTGAAATGAGCGACACAGCCTCGCCAACCCCGATTCACAGTTTCATGCATCAGCGCCAAGGCGTAGTGACTTGATGAGCTTCCTTCGAGCCCGTGAAAGTGCACTAGAATCGGGGCCTGCGCATCCGGCGTCTCCGGTGTTGCCCAATCCACGTCAATGAAATCCCCATCGGGGGTATCCCAGCGCTCGCGGCGATAAACGACGTGAGGCTTTCGACACAGTTTAGCGGCGACGATCGTTTGCATTTGAGCCCCAACCGTCCAAGCCGGTGCTTGATAATCGGGCTTAACAATCGGCATCAGTCATTCTCCACTTTGATCGAAGGCATTTTGAGCGACATGTCCTTGGCTGTTTTGGCAATGCCTGCTGCTGCCTTAAGAGCGATTTCACGATAAATGCCCGCAACCATCCCATCAGGATCGGCAGCGACAGAAGGCTTTCCACCGTCGGCTTGCTCCCGAATCTTGGCGTCTAGCGGCAACTGTCCAAGGACGGGAACGTGATACGTCTCACTCATTCGCCTCGCGCCACCTTCTCCAAAAATATGCTCCACATGACCGCAGTTTGGACAAACAAATAAAGACATATTCTCAACGATTCCCAAAATTGGCACATTGACCTTCTCAAACATTTTCAAGCCTTTTTTGGCGTCCAACAAGGCTATGTCCTGCGGTGTTGTCACCACCACAGCGCCGGTCACGGGAACGGTTTGAGAAAGGGTTAATTGAATGTCACCCGTGCCCGGTGGCATGTCAATGACGAGGTAATCCAAATCGTGCCAATTCGTCAAAGTAAGCAATTGAGTCAGCGCCTGAGCAACAAGCGGACCGCGCCATATCATCGGTTCATCAGGGTCAACTAAAAAACCGATGGAATTAATTTCCAGGCCAAGAGACGCAATCGGATTCATTTTTTGACCGTCATTGGTCATGGGGCGCCCCATTGCTCCAAGCATCATCGGTTGACTCGGACCGTAAATATCTGCGTCCAACACGCCAACCTTGGCGCCTTCTCGGGCAAGTGCTAGAGCTAAATTTGCGGCAACCGTGCTTTTTCCAACGCCGCCCTTACCGCTGGAAACTGCGATAATGTTTTTAACATTAGGCAAAACTTTAAGAGTTCGTTGAACCGCATGGGCGACAATTTTTTGCGTTACCTCAACCTTGGCGTCAATCGCAGCCGAAACTAAAGCCTTTTTTACTCGCTCTTTGACTGCGTTTAGCTCTCGACCGGCCGGATAGCCCAATTCAATCAAAGCTTCATCGCCCGCTTCATTAACCTTGACCATCCGCGTTGAGACATAATCGGCTTGCATCCAAGGGTCAACAACTTCCTTTAATACTTCAAGAATTTTTTCTCTTTGAGTCACGGACTTACTCCAACAACGATTTATTAGGGAGATTTCGTCATTTTCCGATTTTTCAAAAATAAGCTCAAGTAGGACTTGAACATTTTTGTTAAGAAATTTTCTTTTCAAGCCTTGAAAGATCGAAAACCGTACGGGTTGTACCTTATTTTTTTAGACGAAACAGGGCGTTAGGCATTATGGCATTTGCTACAATGTTCAATTCCAATTTTGAAACTTCTTTTTGTACCGGTAATCATGCAAAAACGTCAAATCTTTGTAACGACCGCTTTGCCCTATGCGAACGGGCCATTTCACATCGGTCATATCATGGAATATATTCAGGCAGACATTTGGGTTCGCACTCAACGAATGTATGGCCACACAGTTTGCTTTGTCGGCGCCGATGACACACACGGCGCCCCGATGATGATCGCCGCGCAAAAAGAAGGCGTCACTCCTCAGGAATTTGTTGCTCGCATCGCTGCCGGCCGCCAGGCCTATTTGGATGGTTTTCATATTAAATTCGATCACTGGTATTCAACCGACAGCACGGAAAACGTCGAACTTTCTCAAGACATTTATCGCCGTCTGAAGGCCGCCGGCTTGATCTACACGAAAGACATTGAGCAATTTTATGACCCGGTGAAAGGCATGTTCTTGGCCGACCGCTTCATCAAGGGGACATGTCCAAAATGCGGCGCCGAGGACCAATATGGCGATAATTGTGAGAAATGCGGAGCGGTTTACGCGCCGACCGAGCTCATCAACCCCTATTCTGCCCTTTCAGGAGCAACCCCTGAACTGCGTCATTCGACGCACTACTTCTTCCGTCTGTCCGATCCGATTTGTGTTCAATTCTTAAAGGATTGGGTTAACGGCCAAGGTAAGAGTGGTGTTGACCGTGTTCAACCGGAAATTCGAGCCAAGGATGAGGAATGGCTTGGTGACGGCAAACTCGGTGACTGGGACATTTCGCGTGACGCTCCGTACTTCGGCATTCCGATTCCTGACGCACCGGGCAAATACTTCTACGTTTGGTTGGACGCTCCGGTAGGCTATCTCGCCAGCTTGAAAAATTATTCCGAAAAGATGGGATTCGATTTCTGGCGTTTCCTCAATGATGACAAGACCGAACAGATTCATTTTATCGGTAAGGACATCGTGTATTTCCACACGCTCTTTTGGCCGGCAATGCTCAATTTCGCAGGTCGCCCCTATCGTGTTCCCGATAACGTCTTTGTACACGGATTCATGACGGTGGACGGTCGCAAAATGAGTAAGAGCCGCGGCACCGGCATCAGCCCAATGAAATATCTTGAATTGGGCATGAACCCGGAATGGCTGCGCTATTACCTTGCCGCCAAGATGGGGCCAACCAACGATGACGTGGATTTCAGCAAAGCAGACTTCATGGCTCGAGTTAACGCTGATCTAATCGGCAAATACGTTAATATCGCGAGCCGTGCGGCAGGCTTCATTGTCAAGCGCTTTGATTCGCGCGTCGATGATTGCGTGGCCGACCATACGCTCATTAAGGTTTTGCGTAATGCGGTAGAGGGAATCGCAGCCCTTTACAACCTACGTGAATACTCCCGAGCGCTTCGCGCCATCATGACGATGGCAGATTCCGTCAATGAATACATTGATCGCGAAAAGCCCTGGGAATTGGCTAAGTCTGATGAAGACCGCGAAAAGCTCCACGAGGTCTGCTCTGTTGCCTTGGAAGCTTTCCGTTTGCTCACTTTGATGCTCAAACCAGTTTTACCAGCCACAGCTCAAAAAGTTGAAGAGTTCTTAAATTGCGGTGAACTCACTTGGGAGAGCGCTTTGCGCCCGCTCACTTCGGATATGCCAATCAAACCATTCAAGCATTTAATGCAGCGTTGCGATATGAAGCAATTGGATGGTCTGATTCCGCCCGTTGTGGAAACGGTCAAGCCGGCCGCCCCCTGTGGAGAGGAAATTGCTCCTCAAGTCACCATTGACGATTTCAACAAGCTTGATCTTCGTGTTGCCAAGATTGTCAAATGCGAGGCTGTCGAAGGGTCGACAAAACTCTTGCGACTTACCGTTGATATCGGCGAAGGAAAGACTCGCAATATCTTCTCCGGCATAAAAGCTTGGTTTGATCCAAAAGACTTGGAAGGCAAATTGACGGTTGTCATTGCCAACTTGGCTCCGAGAAAGATGAAATTTGGCGTCAGTGAGGGTATGCTTCTGTCCGCGAGCGATGCTGACGAAAAATCCGGTCTGTTTCTTTTAGAGGCGCAGGACGGTGCAGTCCCCGGCATGCGTTTGCACTAACGAAAAATTGAGCAGCTTGCTCATGGTTTAAAAAAACAGTTGGCGCTTTGCCAACTGTTTTTACATTATTTAACTCCTAACTTCTCTGCTGACAAAAAATGAGCATTACCGAACGCTTGCGGCATGCCTTAGGCAATGTCCCTTTGGAACCGTTTCATCCGGCAAGCTTTGATCTCATCCATCATTACAATGGTCACATGCTGGCCCGCGATA
>ERZ779866.1171-NODE-1171-length-27394-cov-6.500165_pt1 | contig 27394 bp, 18 predicted proteins | sample MGYA00511248_ERZ779866 | MGnify/ENA primary metagenome ERZ779866 (study PRJEB29588, sample SAMEA2155758) | human gut metagenome | biome: human gut; feature: human-associated habitat; material: faeces | place: Denmark | collected 2008/2010 ... | reverse complement strand
TCAGCTCGTGTCGTGAGATGTTGGGTTAAGTCCCGCAACGAGCGCAACCCTTGTCCTTTGTTGCCAGCACGCAATGGTGGGAACTCAAAGGAGACTGCCGGTGACAAACCGGAGGAAGGCAGGGATGACGTCAAGTCATCATGGCCCTTACGGTCAGGGCTACACACGTGCTACAATGGGGCGTACAGAGGGAAGCGAGGCCGTGAGGCGGAGCGGAGCCCACAAAGCGTCCCACAGTTCGGATTGGAGTCTGCAACTCGACTCCATGAAGGCGGAATCGCTAGTAATCGCAAATCAGAATGTTGCGGTGAATACGTTCCCGGGCCTTGTACACACCGCCCGTCACACCATGGGAGTGGATTGCACCAGAAGTGGCTTGCCTAACCCGTAAGGGAGGGCGGTTACCACGGTGTGGTTTATGACTGGGGTGAAGTCGTAACAAGGTAACCCTAGGGGAACCTGGGGTTGGATCACCTCCTTAACGAATTAAGAAAACTCAAAGACTTAGGCAAGAGTCCACACAGATAGTCTGAACCGTGTAGATAAAGAGAGCGTAAAGACAGGCGCTGGGTCTGTAGCTCAGTTGGTTAGAGCGCACCCCTGATAAGGGTGAGGTCGATGGTCCGATTCCATTCAGACCCACCAGCTAAGCTACGCTAAGATAGTCCGGCTAAAGCCTTTTGATGGCAAGAAGCTTTAGCCCGGCTGTTTTGCACAGACAGTCTAAGCTCTTTAACAACTTAAACTCAAGCTGAAAGAAAAAACTCAATTAGTCAAAGAGAAAGGTTTCGAACAAGCGACGCAAGTCCGAAGTCTTTCCGGCAAGAAAAAGTCGTATTGATTAGTTAGTAAGAGAACTTACGAAAAAGACTTTAAAGGACAACTCCGAGGTTTTCGGGGTTGTACGGTCAAGTAAGAAAGCGCACATGGCGGATGCCATGGCGCCGGGAGGCGAAGAAGGACGTGCCAATCTGCGAAAAGCCGCGGTAAGCCGATAAGGGGCGTTAAGCCGCGGATGTCCGAATGGGGAAACCCGACATACGTAAGTATGTCATCATGCCGTAAGGTATGAAGCGAACCGGGGGAAGTGAAACATCTCAGTACCCCGAGGAAAAGAAATCAACCGAGATTTCCCAAGTAGCGGCGAGCGAACGGGAAGGAGCCCAAAAGTCAACTATGTCTTAGCGGAATCACGTGGGAAAGTGAAGCGCAGAGGGTGAGACTCCCGTACGCGAAGGGGCATAGATGATGAGCGCGAGTAGGGCGGGACACGAGGAATCCTGTCTGAAGATGGGGGGACCATCCTCCAAGGCTAAATACTACCCGGCGACCGATAGTGAACCAGTACCGTGAGGGAAAGGCGAAAAGAACCCCGGGAGGGGAGTGAAATAGAACCTGAAACCGTGTGCGTACAAGCAGTGGGAGCGTTACGAAAGTAATGTGACTGCGTACCTTTTGTATAATGGGTCAGCGAGTTGTCCGTATTAGCGAGGTTAACCTAGATGGGGGAGCCGCAGGGAAACCGAGTCATAACCGGCGATAAGTTGATACGGGCAGACCCGAAACCGAGTGATCTAGTCCGGGACAGGCTGAAAGCAGGGTAACACCTGCCGGAGGGCCGAACCCACTGACGTTGCAAAGTCAGGGGATGATTTCGGACTAGGGGTGAAAGGCCAATCAAACCCGGTGATAGCTGGTTCTCCCCGAAAGCTATTTAGGTAGCGTCCCGTGGTGACGGACGGGGGTAGAGCACTGTAACGCCGAGGGTTGCGTCAAGTGATACCGAGGCGTAGCAAACTGCGAATACCGTCCAGTTGAAAGCGGGGGACACACGGTGGGTGCTAACGTTCATCGTGGAGAGGGAAACAACCCGGACCGCCGGCTAAGGTCCCGAAGTTCAGATTAAGTGGGAAACGATGTGGGAAGGCATAGACAGCCAGGATGTTGGCTTAGAAGCAGCCATCATTTAAAGAAAGCGTAATAGCTCACTGGTCGAGTCGGCCTGCGCGGAAGATGTAACGGGGCTAAAATCTGACACCGAAGCCGCGGATTTGCACGTAAGTGCAAGTGGTAGGGGAGCGTTCTGCAAGCCGGAGAAGGTAAGCTGAGAGGCTTACTGGAGGGAGCAGAAGTGCGAATGCTGACGCAAGTAACGATAAAACGGGTGAAAAGCCCGTTCGCCGGAAGACCAAGGGTTCCTGTCCAACGTTAATCGGGGCAGGGTGAGTCGGTGCCTAAGGCGAGGCTGAAAAGCGCAGTCGAAGGGAAACGGGTTAATATTCCCGTACCGGATAATATTGCGATGAGGTGACGGAGAAGGTAAGGCAGGCCGGAGAGCGGAAGTTCCGGTGAAAGGCAGTAGGGAATCGCGGGGGTTAAAAGACCCGCGGTGATAAACTGAGAGCCGAGAGGAGCAAACCACGGTTTGTGAAGCTGCTAGGTCCAGGCTTCCAGGAAAAGCCTCTAAGCTTAGATATTATGCGGCCGTACCCCAAACCGACACAGGTGGTCGGGTAGAGGATACCAAGGCGCTTGGGAGAACCCGGGTGAAGGAACTAGGCAAAAATGTACCGTAACTTCGGGAGAAGGTACGCTGTCGGGTGTGAAATCCGCACGGAGGGAGCACTTGACAGCCGCAGCTAAATGGCGGCTGGGACTGTTTAACAAAAACACAGCACTCTGCGAACCTGAAAGGGGAAGTATAGGGTGTGACACCTGCCCGGTGCCGGAAGGTTAAATGATGGGGTCAGGCGCAAGCTGAAGCCCTTGAGTGAAGCCCCGGTAAACGGCGGCCGTAACTATAACGGTCCTAAGGTAGCGAAATTCCTTGTCGGGCAAGTTCCGACCTGCACGAATGGTGTAACCATGGCCGCGCTGTCTCCACCCGGGACCCAGTGAAACCGAAATCGCTGTGAAGATGCAGTGTACCCGCGGCTAGACGGAAAGACCCCGTGAACCTTTACTGCAGCTTGACACTGAACCTTGAACCTGTTTGCGCAGGATAGGCGGGAGACACGGAAGTCGGAGCTCAGGCTCTGATGGAGTCGCCCTTGAAATACCGCCCTGACAGTTTTGAGGTTCTAACCTAAGGCTTAAATGACATGGGACAGTGTCTGGCGGGAAGTTTGACTGGGGCGGTCTCCTCCCAAAGGGTAACGGAGGAGCACGAAGGTCGGCTGGTTACGGTCGGAAACCGTGATGACAGTGCAATGGCGAAAGCCGGCTTAACTGCGAGACCGACAAGTCGAGCAGATACGAAAGTAGGTCATAGTGATCCGGTGGTTCCACATGGACGGGCCATCGCTCAACGGATAAAAGGTACTCTGGGGATAACAGGCTGATACCGCCCAAGAGTTCATATCGACGGCGGTGTTTGGCACCTCGATGTCGGCTCATCACATCCTGGGGCTGAAGTTGGTCCCAAGGGTATGGCTGTTCGCCATTTAAAGTGGTACGCGAGCTGGGTTCAAAACGTCGTGAGACAGTTTGGTCCCTATCTACCGCGGGCGGAGGATGATTGAGGGGGATTGCTCCTAGTACGAGAGGACCGGAGTGAACGGACCGCTGGTTTACGGGTTGTCATGCCAATGGCACGGCCCGGCAGCCAAGTCCGGGACTGATAACCGCTGAAAGCATCTAAGCGGGAAGCAGGCCCCGAGATGAGTCATCCCGAGCGCAAGCTCCGAAAGGGCCGTTTAAGACGAAGACGTAGATAGGCCGGAGGTGGAAGCCCCGTGAGGGGTGAAGCTAGCCGGTACTAATGACCCGCGAGGCTTGGCCGTACAACCCCGGAAAGCACGGAGGGTTTGTGGCGCAAAAGAGAGACCTTTTAAAGGCTAAAGAGGGAAGGCTTGAGGATAAGTTAGACGAATACGCCCGGTGACGATAGCTTTGCAGAACCACCTGTAACCATTCCGAACACAGAAGTGAAATGCAAACACGCCGATGGTAGTGCAACGTACGTTTGCGCGAGAGCAGGTCATTGCCGGGCATCCTATAATGCTGATATGGCTCAGTTGGTAGAGCGCACCCTTGGTAAGGGTGAGGTCCCCAGTTCGATTCTGGGTATCAGCACCATCAGTTAAGAAAGCTGCCGCAGAAGAAATCTCCGGCAGCTTTTTTATTTTCCGCGCAGAAAAAAATAAGCGGCAAAAAAGCTGCTGTCATTTTCCACTTTATATTTGAATCTTATTGTCTTAGCTTTTTAATTTACAGATGAGATAGTGCGAAGGCGGTTTTGCAGATTGTTTTAATATGTAAAATCCGGCCTTTTGGTATGCTCTTAGTGCTTTAATATCATTAAATCCTACACAAGTTGAAATGTAAGAGTAGGGACTTTGTTTCAGGCTTTTAACGCAGTAACGCTGCAGTTTGGTGCTAAGTCCTTGCCCGCGATATTTTTCATCGATAACGATTACAAGATCATGAACGATACTTGCGTCAAATTCGGCTTCGTTAAACATTAAAAAAGAAAAACCGATAACATCTTCCTTATCATTCTTTATTATGTAGCAAAGATGTTCATATTCTTTATTCCATAACTTAATAAGCCAAGGGACGCCAGCCCCGCAATATTTATGGTAGATTGCGATAGCTTTGGGGTATTCGTTTTTTGATGCAGTTTTAAAAATAAAATTATCAGATCTTTCTTCGCTTGGGATCGGTAAAAGTTCAGCGCGTTTTATGTTGGCTTTTAAGAGCGAACGATCGCGCTTTAAATGATGAAGAAAATGTGCAATTTCCATTATTATGCTCATATTTTGTGCGTAAAATTAAATTTACGCACTGTTTTAAATCAATGCTTAAATCAGTTTTAAAGGATTAGTATACTAACCTATCTTTACAACAATCTGTTTATTTTACTATGTAAGAGGTTTAATCCTATGTTCTGCTTGAAACAAAAGATCTTATGCGGTATTGCCGCTTTATGCACAGTTTTATCCGTCCAAGCCGAAGATAATATTATGCGAGTCGGTGCCGAGCCTGCTTATGCTCCTTTTGAGTTTATCGACGAAGAGACCAAAGAGTTAACCGGTTTTGATATTGAGTTAATTAAAGCCATCGCGGAAGTTGAAGGTTATAAGATTGAAATCAGTACCATGCCGTTTGATGCGCTGATCCCCGCACTGCTCACTAATAACGTTGATGTTATCTTATCGGCAATTACTATTACCGAGGAAAGAAAAAAACGCGTAGCATTCTCCGTTCCTTATTATGATTCAGGCCTTACCATTTTGATTAATGAAAAAGATAAGGATAAGGTTAAGAACGTAAGCGATCTTGAAGGACAGAAGATCTGTGTTCAAATCGGTACCACCGGTGCCAATTACGCATCAACTCAGATTAAAGGCGCTACTGTATCTCAGTTTAATACTGCTCCCGAGTCTTATTTGGAGTTAAAAGCAGGCGGCTGTGTTGCTGCTATTAATGATCGTCCGGTTAACGATTATTATCTTGCTACCAATAAGTCAGAAGGAATTATTTCCCTGCCCGGTACCCTCTCTTCAGAAAGCTATGGTATCGCCATGAGAAAGACTGATGAGGCTATGGTTAAGGCCGTTAATGACGGTTATCAGAAGTTAAAGGAAAACGGAACTTTGGATAAGATTTATTCTAAATGGTTCGGTTCTTCTAAATAAGATAAAATGTCCCTGTCTTATTGACAGGGACATTAATAATCAATAGAATATACGCCCATCGGTGATTAGCGCAGTCCGGTAGCGCATCTGGTTTGGGACCAGAGGGTCGTAGGTTCGAATCCTACATCACCGACCATCTGAAATTCCTGCCTTTTAATTTTTTCAGTTTATTTTCTTTTTTAATCTACAGGTAAAAGTAGGCAAAATCGTCTACGTATGCGTAATTGTAAAAGTTGATTTTGTTACTTTTAGATAAAGAAAACCGCCGCGATTTGCGACGGTTTGAATGATGTAATTTTAGTCAGTGACTTTCTTAAAACGCATCCGATGCGGAATTGCTTCATCACCGAGCTCTTTCTTTTTCCAGGCTTCATATTCGGTATAGTTGCCTTCAAAGAAGCGTACTTTACCTTCATCACCGTAGTCAAGAATATGTGTGGCAATACGGTCAAGGAACCAGCGATCATGGGAAATGACCATTGCGCTGCCGGGGAACTCCAATAATGCGTTTTCAAGAGCGCGAAGTGTCTCAACATCAAGGTCATTGGTCGGCTCGTCTAAAAGGAGAAGGTTGCCGCCAACCTGGAGCAGTTTAGCAAGCTGCAGACGTCCGCGTTCACCGCCTGATAAATCGCCGACACGCTTTTGCTGATCGGATCCTTTAAAGTTAAAGCGTCCGATATAAGCACGGCTGGGGATCTCATAATTACCGACTTTAAGAATGTCCTGTCCTTGAGAGATTTCATCGTAAACCGTGTTTTCGTCTTTCATTTCGTCACGGAACTGCTCAACGTATGCAGTAACGACGGTATCTCCTAATTTAATTGATCCGCTGTCAGGTTTTTCAAGACCTGTGATCATTCTAAATAAGGTTGATTTACCTGCACCGTTAGGTCCGATAATACCGACGATGGCTCCTTTAGGGAGAATGAATGACAAATCGTCAATGAGTACCTGATCACCGTAAGCTTTCTTTAAGTTCTTCACTTCCATTACGGTATCGCCAAGACGCGGCCCGGGCGGAATGTAAAGTTCATTGGTTTCGTTGCGGCGCTGATATTCGACATTAGAAAGTTCTTCAAAGCGAGATAAACGGGCTTTGGATTTAGCCTGACGACCTTTGGCGCCTTGACGAACCCACTCAAGTTCTCTTTCGATGGAACGGCGGCGAGCAGATTCAGTGCTTTCTTCAATTTTCAAGCGCTGATCTTTCTGATCAAGCCAGCTTGAGTAGTTGCCCTGCCAAGGGATACCCTCACCGCGGTCAAGCTCTAAAATCCAGCCTGCAACGTTATCAAGGAAATAGCGGTCGTGAGTAACGGCAACAACTGTTCCCGGATATTGATGGAGGAATTGTTCAAGCCAATCAACCGATTCTGCGTCAAGATGGTTGGTAGGCTCATCGAGTAGCAGCATATCAGGACGTTCAAGCAGTAAACGGCATAAAGCTACGCGACGGCGCTCGCCTCCTGATAAAACTTTAATCTGTTTGTCAAAGGAAGGAAGTCGCAAAGCGTCGGCAGCACGTTCAATCTGACTGTCTAGGTTATGTCCGTCATGCGCCTGAATAATAGCTTCAAGCTTGGCCTGTTCTTTTGCTAAGGCATCAAAGTCTGCGTTTTCATCAGCATATGCCACGTATACTTCGTCAAGTCGGGCAAGAGCCTCTTTTACTTCGGCAAAGGATTCTTCTATCACTTCGCGTACGGTTTTTTCCGGATCGAGCTTCGGCTCTTGGGGTAAATAGCCGATCTTAATGCCGGGCTGCGGACGGGCTTCGCCTTCGTAGTCTTGGTCTACGCCGGCCATGATTTTAATTAAAGTTGATTTACCGGCACCGTTAAGACCTAACACACCGATTTTGGCACCGGGGAAGAAAGATAATGAAATATCTTTTAGGATTTGTCGTTTAGGCGGAACAATCTTGCCTACCCGATTCATCGTGTAAATGAATTGAGCCATTAATTTACCTCATAAAAAAGCTTTGGCTAATTGTACCAATTAAGGTGGATTTTTTCAGGTAAGAATGCATTTAGATGGAAAAAATAAGCAGCAAGAAAAAACCGCGAGAAAATCGCGGTTTTAAAAAAGGAATAATACTTAATTATTCTTCACTTTGCTGTTTATTCTTGGCTCTTCTTGAAGAACGAACTGCATTATGCAGTGAGGCAAAGCGGTTGGTTAGCTTCTCCGACGGACCGAAGAAAGGACGCTCGTCCTTTAAGAATTTATTGTCGTAGTCATTTAAAGCGCGAATGACAAGCTTATAAAGACCCACGACTGCAATAATGTTCGGTATGACCATAAGACCGTTGAACATATCGGCAAGCTCCCAAACAAGGTCGACATGCAGGAACGATCCCATCATCAGGAAGGCAAGAACCATTACCGAGAAAACATTGATTACTTTATAGCCGAACAGATATTTGACGTTTTGTACCGCAAAGAAGTACCAGCCGATAATGGTGGTAAAAGCGGCAAAGAATAAGCAGATTGCCACGAAGCCTGAGCCGGCCTCACCCATGCCTTTTACGAAAGCATTTTGGGTAAGCACGATACCGGTTGCCTGTCCGTCAAGAGATCCGGTTACCAAGATAACGATAGCTGTTGCGTTTAAAACGACGAAAGTATCAATGAAAAGACCGACGATAGCGGCAAGACCTTGCTCTGCAGGGTGTTTGACTCTTGCTACCGCATGAGCGTGAGGGGTTGAGCCCATACCTGCTTCATTGGAGAAAAGACCGCGGGCTACGCCGTAGCGGATAGCTTCCTTAATTGAAGCACCGATAACGCCGCCGGTTGCTGCTTCAGGGTTAAATGCTCCGATAACTACCTGTTCGATTGCCGGGATAATCATGTCAAAATGGCAGCATACGATATAAAGAGAACCTAACACGTAAACGCCGGCCATGAGAGGAACCATCTTCTCGGTAAAGCCTGCAATACGGCTGACACCGCCGATGAAAATGAAACCGGCAAGCATGATAACGAAAATGCCGGATATCCAGGTCGGGATATTAAAAGCTGACTCAAAAGCGGTTGAAATGGAATTTGCCTGCACCATATTGCCGACAAAACCCAAAGCAATAATGATAAGGAACGAGAAAATAATCGATAAGGGCTTATTGCCAAGACCTTTTGAAATGTAATAAGCAGGACCGCCGGTTATATGTCCTTCTCTGTCTTTGGTACGGTAAAGCTGAGCTAAAACGGCTTCGGCAAAGATTGTTGCCATGCCGAAAAATGCGGCAAGCCACATCCAGAAGATAGCACCGGGACCGCCCATGGCCATAGCGGTAGCTACGCCGGCAAGATTTCCGGTACCGACTTGGGCCGCCACTGCAGTCGCTAAAGACTGGAATGAAGTCATACCGTGTTTGCCGGCTTTTTCTCCGTTAAAAGATAAACCGCCGAACACGTGCTTAAACGCAAGTTTGAAATGTCTTATCTGAACGGCACGCAGTTTGAAAGTAAAGAAGATGCCGGTACCGACAAGGATGGGAATTAAACACCAAGGTCCCCAGAGAATGGAGTTGATGTCTTTAACGATTTGAGTCAAAGCGTCCATAGTTAAAACTCTAGTTGCTTAAATTAAAAAGGCGGGGATATCCCGCCTCATGTTATTTTTGGGATTGCTCGGATTCAGCGTTATCGTTCATTGCCTTATTGAGCTTATTGTGAAAACGCTTTTTCAGGTAAATGCCGAGGACAACAAGAATAATTACAGCCAAAATCAGGTAGATAACTTTTTGTACGTCACCTACGTACTGCATCAATAAATCAAGGTTGTCGGCAAAGAAGAAACCTAAATAAACCCAAACAGGAACGGAAATCAAAGCAGCGATACCGTCCATCAAAATAAAGGTGAAGTAAGAAATACGGCGGCTCATTCCTGCAACCAGGAAGATCGGAGAACGTAATCCGGGAAGGAATCGGGCAACGAACAAAAGACCTAAACCGTACTGCTTAAATTTTCTTTGAATGTGAGAAAAGCGTCTTGGAGAAAGTATTTTGCGGAACATCCGGATCTTTTGAATACGGTAACCGAAAATTCTTCCGGCAAGAAACATGGTACTGTCGCCGATAAGCACGCCTGCAAGACCAACTGCCAGCATTGTATGCGGATTGGTCATTCCCAAACCGGAGATAACGCCGCCAGATACGAGGGTAATGTCTTCGGGAACGGGAAGTCCGAAACCGCATAAAATCAAAATTCCGAAAACCGCGATATATCCGTAATCGGAAAAGAAAGCAATTAGAAAATCAAGCACCGCTTTACCTTTACTTTATATGTTATTAAGAGATTTTAACAAAAAATGAGCGATTAGGGCAGTTTTGCACCTATAAAACCTAATTGTCTCCATGCTTCATATGCCATGACAGCTACGGCGTTTGACAGGTTAAGGCAGCGGCTTTTTTCAACCATGGGAATTCTAAGCCGGAAATTTTCAGGAATTAGTTGCATTACTTCGTTAGGAAGACCTGAGGTTTCGCGACCGAAAAGCAAGAAATCTTCGTCTTCAAAAACAAAGTCAGACGGTGCGGTATTTCCGTGAATCGTTGAAGCGATAAGGCGTTTAGGTTTGACGTTTTCCAGAAATTTTTCAAAGGAAGTGTGTACGGTTAGATTGGCAATTTCATGGTAATCAAGACCTGCTCTTAGCATTTTCTTGTCATCCATGAAAAAATCGAGCGGACCTACGAAATGAAGTTTTGCTCCGCAGTTTGCTGACAGGCGGATTATGTTTCCCGCATTCTGCGGCATCTGCGGACGGTATAAAACGATATTAATCATGAATCTTTCCGTAATTTACTGATAAAAACGCGACTGCATATTTTATCACTCATCTCAGATTATTTTAAGTTATTAATTAGTTTTGTTTTTGCATTTAATAAACAAAGCATATAAAAATTATTTGCATTTTGATAAAAATCATTTATCATAAAAATGCGTATTAAAAATATACGTATTTTTATCGACAGCGCGGTTTTCAAATTGCCCGAAGGGGTGAAAAATGGTAGTATCTTCAAGAATTTTATCCAGTTTTTTAACGACGGCGAAATTTGAGTTAGCTTTAGATTGTTATACGTCGTACGCATCCGCGATATACCTCGGAGGAGATATGTTCTCACGCCAGAACAACGGGCAGAACAACCGCACAAGTGATCGTATTTTACAAGTCGGCATGTTTGCCGCTTCTGCTGCAACAGCAGGAGTGCTTTATGTTTTATGCAAGTTTTTGATGATAAATGACAGCTCGGTAAGCGGTGAAATAGTTTTAAACGGAACTCAGGCTGAACAAGTAGCACACGGATCGCCTATTGCTGCATTTTTATTCAGTTATTTCGGAGCATTTACTTTTTTAATTCCTTTGATGCTCCTTTATTGTTTTTATCTGGTATTAAAAAATCGATCCCGATTATTTGTACCTGATTTCTTTAGGGTCGGATTACGCGTTTTAGGCTTTAATATTTTGATATTGGGTTTGTGTGAGGCTTTTTCCCGGACCTTTTCTTTTGGTGTAACCGGCGGTGGCGGAGTTCTTGGCGATTACATTAATTTGTCATTGCTTTCTTTAATGCCGGGAATGGCCGTTTCTTTGTGTTCTTTACTTTTGTCTTTTATCGGCATTTGTGTGTTTTTTGCCGTTTCTCCTTTGCAGTTAGCTGACGGAATCGGATCTTTTATTATGAGATTCATAGACGGTAAGAAAGGGGAAGAGAAGGAGGTCGGACAAGAAGAAAGTGTTTCTACCATAAGTGAAATGACGGATGACGAATCCAATCACATTGAACCTTCTTTTGAAGAAGAAATTAAAGATGTAAAAAAAGCCGGTCTGGCAGATGCCTCCATTTTTTCCAAAGTTGCGGCAATGCCTAAAGCTCCATTTATTAATAAAACCAAAGAAGAAAAAGCTGAGGATACCGTTCCTACCAGAAATATTTTTGATAGAACCGAGCCTAAATTCTCATCTTTTGATAAAGAAGAAGCTCCTTTGCATAACGAGACCCAGGATGATTTCTTGCATGATCCTTTTTTAGCCAATGAATTAAAGGATGAAAAATCGGACAACGACAGTCCGCGTACTATCATCACTCGTAATAATGATAAAGAGAATTTCTTTAAAGATGATGCAAACTCTTTTGATAAAGAGCCTTCTACTATTATCACGAAAGGATACGATCCGATTTTTGCTACCGGACCGGAGTTTGAGAGTAAAGCGGACAATGTTGATGATACGGGCAGCAGTACTTTTATTTCATACGGCAGCGGCGCACCTCAGGATGATTATGTTCCCAAAGCTCCGGTAAGTCCGGATCCTGCTATCGTAAGTACTCATATTTTCTCCGGTGAACCCGTTGAGTCATTTAGCGCTAAAACGGAGTTTTCTGCCGGACTTGACGAACAAGATCCCGTTATTAAAGACGAAGTTGACGAGGCGGTTGAGGAAAATGTCATTCAATTTAGCGACTTTGCTAAAAAGGGATCGTTTGAATTAAACGATCTTCCTGCATCATTCCTGCCCAGTGCTCAAGAGGATGATGGGGCGCTTACGCCGGTTGCGCATACCTTATCGGAAAAGGACGGATCTTACCAGTATGAAAGCGCTGAGCGCGGCGTTTTGTCAGTCTCCGGTAAAGAACATGATTTTGCCGCAGATAAGAATGCAGCTTCAAGCAGTGAAAGTTTTAATGCGCCTTTAAAGCAGGATGATTATGCGTTAAAGGAAGAAAACGAAGAGGTGAAAGCTTCTTTAAATGACGGTGACGGACAGGGATTTTTCGGTAAACCTCAAAACAGCAGTGCCTCAAATCTTCCTTCATATATTAAGCCTGAGGAAGAAAAGAAAGCTGCAGCTGCTTTAAGTACCGTGACTGTTCCTCATCATAGTTTCGGCTCTTGGCGTCCGTCTTTTGATTTACTCACGCCGTCTCACAATGTAAAAGTAACTTCTCCTGAAGATTTGGAGCAGATGGCAGGGAAAATCAACTCCTGCCTAGCAAGTTTTAAGATTAAGGCTCAGGTAGCCCGTTACAGCGTCGGTCCTATAATTACCCGCTATGATTTAATGCTAGCTCCCGGTACTAAGACAGCCACAATTATTAATTTAAGTCAGGATCTGTGCCGTGAGCTGATGGTGCGTTCGGTACGTGTTGTCAGCAATATTCCGGGAACGCAGTTTGTCGGCCTTGAAATCCCCAATCCGCATCGCAAGATGATAACGCTGCGTGATATGGCCGATGCCGGGGCTTTCAATCATGCCAAGGGTTCTTTGCCGATTTGTCTTGGCAGCTCGGTAACGGGAGAACCTGTCATGGTTGATTTGGCAGCCGCTCCGCACCTTTTGATTTCCGGTACTACAGGTTCAGGAAAGTCGGCAGGATTAAACTGTTTCCTTATTTCGCTTTTAATGCAAAAGTCCCCGGAGGAGCTGCGTTTGATTCTTATTGATCCTAAACGCATTGAGTTTTCTCTTTACAATAATTTGCCGCATCTTATTACTCCGGTTATTTCAGATGTGGCTGAAAAGACGTCTGCGGCTTTGCGCTGGTGCATTGATGAAATGGAACGCCGTTATGCGCTTATTGAAGCTATCGGCGTACGCAAGATAAGTGAATATAACGAGCTTATCGAAGAAGCAAGAGCATCAGGACGCAGAGTTTATGACCCGGCATGGACTGCCGATATGGGAGGAGAACCTCCGGTTTTGGCACCTTTGCCTTCAATTGTTATCGTGATTGAAGAGTATGCCGATTTACTGGCTCAAACATCGGGTCGCAAGAAGAACGTTGAGAATTCGCCCGAGATGTGCATTAACCGTTTAGCCGCCAAAGCCCGTGCTGCCGGTATGCATATTATTTTGGCAACACAGACTCCGCGTGCCGATGTGGTAACCGGTGTTATCAAGGCCAATATGCCCTCCCGTGTTGCTTTTACCGTGCAGTCAAAGCTTGATTCGACAATTATTTTAGATGAGCAAGGAGCTGAAAAGCTTTTAGGCTATGGTGACATGCTGTGCAAATTCACCGGTGTAAACGGCGGGCAGACGTTTAGAGCTCACGGTGCGTTCTTAAGCAATGATGACGTCGAGCGTGTTGTCGAGGCTTGGAAAGAGCACGGCGGGGAACCTGATTACATTGATGGCGTTACCGATTTGCCGGAAGAGGAAAATGACAGCGATGATTTTTCCTCCGAGCCTAAAGTCGTTCAGCTTGACAAACTTTTTGATCAGGCTGCAGCCTATACCCGCGAACATTATGCCCGTAAGCAGAAATATCCTTCTATAAGCGATTTTCAATCTACTTTCGGCGTAGGCTATCCGCGTGCTAAGAAAATCGTGGCACAATTGATTCGTGAAGGTGTAATGGAGGATTAGGCGTGTTTAAATTTATAAAATATTTAGCTGCGGCAGTTTGTCTCTCTTATGCCTTGTCAGGCACGGCTCTTGCTGATGATAAAGCTGATTTAAAAGCAAAATTGAATGCCTTTAATGAGTTTTCCGCTTCTTTTGTTCAAGAAGTAACGGATAAAAGCGGAAAAGAAGTTATGAATTCAAGCGGTATTATTGCATTGCAGAAACCGGCTAAATTCATGCTGCATACTCTTAACCCTGATGAACAGGTTTTATTTTGCGCCGGCAATGATATTTATTTTTATGATCCTTTCGTCAATCAGGTCTCGATTTTTTCGCGCAGCGAGTTAAGCGCATCGCCTTTTATTCTTTTATCCGATATGTCGGATAATGTGTGGGCGAATTATGACGTTAGGCATGAAAACGGCGTTTATATTATTACCCCGAATCGTCAGGGAGATATAGTAAATTTAAGGTTGAGCTTTAAAGGATCCGATATTGATACGATCTCTCTTGTGATGAAAGACGGTAATATTAATACTTATAAGCTTTCAGACGGCAGACGTTCTGCAGATCCGCAAGTGTTTGAATATAAAATACCTGAGGATGCAGAGGTGGATGATGAGCGCCGCTAACTACGATTTATTTTCCGATCTTAAAGTTGAAGCCGATAAAGAAGAAAAACAGGATACCGATGTTTCGCTATTCGTTCCGTTAGCTTCAAGAATGAGACCTAAGTCATTGGATGACTACATAGGACAAAGCCATTTAATCGGTCCGGGGCGTCCTTTGCGGATGGCGCTTGAGCGTAAACAGTCTTATTCTATGATTTTTTGGGGACCTCCCGGGGTCGGAAAGACTACGCTTGCGCTTATTATTGCTAAAAGCTCGGGAGCGGTTTTAGAGCAGATTTCAGCGGTAACTGCCGGAGTCAAAGATATAAGAGCGGCGATCGATAGGGCTATGTCGCGTAAAAGACAAGGCGTGCGAACCGTATTATTTGTCGATGAGGTTCATCGTTTTAATAAATCTCAGCAGGACGCTTTTTTACCCTATATAGAAAACGGCACTATTATTTTTATCGGTGCAACTACGGAAAATCCTTCCTTTGAATTAAATTCGGCTCTTTTATCCCGAGCCCGCGTCTATGTGCTTAAAAAATTAAGTCCAGAGGAGTTAAGAGAGCTTTTGCATCATGCGCTTAAGTCGGAAAAGGGACTTAAATCCGAGAATTTGATTCTTGCCGATAAAGTAGAGGATGCGCTTATCGATTTATCCGAAGGCGACGGCAGACATCTTTTGAATACTCTTGAGATGCTGGTTGATTTGGCGGCTCCTTATAAAGACGGTGCAAAAATCATCACCTTTGCCATGGTCGGAGCGGTAGCGGGCAGACGGCTTATCAAGTATGATAAAGGCGGTGACGCTTACTACGATTTAATTTCGGCTTTTCATAAGTCGGTGCGCGGCTCGGCTCCTGATGCTGCTTTGTATTGGTATGCAAGAATTCTGGCGGCAGGCGGCGATCCTTTATATGTGGCAAGAAGACTTTTGGCTATAGCGACTGAAGATGTGGGACTTGCCGATCCGCGGGCAATGCAGGTGGCGCTTAATGCCTGGGATATTTATGAGCGGGTGGGGGCTGCCGAAGGCGAAAGAGCGATAGCCGAAGCTGCGGTATATCTTGCGATAGCGCCTAAAAGCAACGCTTTATATACGGCATTTCATCAGGCTAAAGAAGATGCTGAAAAACTTCCTTCTTTTGATGTGCCTTTATATCTGCGTAATGCTCCGACTAAACTTATGGAAAACCTCGGTTATCACAAAGGTTATCGTTACGCTCACGATTTCCCTGGTGCATATGCGGCAGGAGAATGCTTTATGCCCGAGGAGCTTGACGGACGTACTTACTATAAGCCAAATGATCGCGGATTGGAGATTCAGCTTAAGGCAAAGCTTGATTATCTTAAGGATCTGGATAATAAAGCAATTGATCGCCGTTATCCTCCGGAGCATCAAAACGAGGTTAAAAAACGCTTTAGCTAACCTAAGGTGGTATCTAAAAGCATCATGAGCACGAATCCTGCAAGTACTGCAATAGTACCAAGGTCGGAGTGCTCGCCTAATTTTGCTTCAGGGATCAGTTCCTCTACAACCACATACATCATGGCGCCTGCGGCAAAAGCAAGAGCCCAAGGGAGAAAAGGTACGAATTGTCCTGCAATGAGGATCACCAAAAGTGCCGCCACAGGCTCTGCAAGACCTGAAAAAGCTCCCATTAAAAAGGCTTTAAAACGGCTTTTTCCTGATGCATGCATCGGTAAAGATACTGCAGTTCCTTCAGGAATATTTTGAATTCCCATACCTAAAGCAAGCGCAACGGCTGCAGACATCGCTTCAGGCGATCCTGCACTGTACGCAGCTGCAAAGCTTATGCCTACAGCCATTCCTTCAGGTATATTGTGAATAGTCACGGCCAAAAAGAGCAAAGAACTTTTATCAAGGTGTGATTTAGGTCCTTCAGGTGTTGTTGAATCAGGATGCAGGTGAGGCATTAAATGATCGAGTAAAAGCAGGAATAATGCACCTAAAATGAATCCTCCTGCAGCAGGAAGAGCCGGAATCTGTCCTAACTCTTGAGCTTTATCAATTGCCGGAATCAAAAGGCTCCATACGGATGCCGCAATCATGATCCCCGCGGCAAATCCCAAAGACAACTTTGTCCATAATGAAGAAGGTTTGTTTTTAAATAAAAAGACAAAAGCCGAGCCCAGAGCGGTCATGGCAAAAGTAAATGATGTGCCTAAAGCGGCGCTTAAATACGGTTCAGGGATCATATTTTTCTCTTAATTGCATTTTTTTCTATTAACCGTTCTTTTTTGAAAAAAGTAAATCTCATTACTTGAAAAATATTTGCAAGAGAGACAGTTTTTCAATTGCGAGCTAATCGCAACTAATGAATAAAGTTTTAAGTTAGAATAGTCTCCGACAAAGAGATAAGGTCTCGATAAATTTAAATCTAAAATTAAGGAGCATTAAATGTCTTTAATCAATAAAGAAGTTGCTGATTTCACCGTCAAAGCCTACCAGAACGACAATTTCCACGATGTTTCTAAAAAAGACATTTTAGGTAAGTGGTCCGTTTTCTTCTTCTATCCTGCAGATTTCACTTTCGTTTGCCCGACTGAACTTGCAGACTTAGCTGATAAATACGAAGAGTTCAAAAAGATCGGCTGCGAAATTTTCTCCGTTTCCTGCGATTCTCATTTCGTTCACAAAGCATGGCACGATGCTTCCGATACCATCAAGAAGCTTCAGTATCCGATGCTTGCTGATCCTAATCATCAGCTTTCCCGTGATTTCCAGGTTCTCATTGAGAATGACGGCATGTCAGAACGCGGTACTTTCGTTGTAAATCCTGAAGGCAAGATTGTTGCATACGAAGTCGTAGCAGGCAATATCGGACGTAACGCAGATGAACTTTTACGCCGTGTAGAGGCTTTACAGTTCGTCGCCGAGCACGGTGATCAGGTTTGCCCGGCCAAGTGGCAGCCCGGCGCAAAGACCTTAAAACCTGGTCTTGATTTAGTCGGTAAGCTTTAATTGGTAAAGTTAACTAAGTTCACTTTTTGAAAATAAAGGCTCTTCCCCCATAAGGCAGAGCCTTTTTCAGTTGTAAGATAGTCTTTAATATCAGACAAATTAAGGATTAAAGATGTCAAATAATGAATTATATGATGCCGTTATCGTAGGCGGCGGACCTGCAGGACTAACCGCGGCTTTGTATCTGGCAAGAGCCCGTTATCGCGTTTTGGTAATTGAAAAAGATCGTTTCGGCGGACAGATTACCATTACTCATGAAGTGGTTAATTATCCCGGTGTTGAAAAAACGAGCGGAGAGGCTTTAACTGAGACTATGCGTCGTCAGGCGCAGAATTTCGGAGCCGAATTCCTTTTGGCCGAAGTTACCGATTTAAAGCTTGACGGTGATATCAAAACCGTTGTGACAAGCCGCGGTACTTTAAGAGCTTTTTCCGTGATGATTGCAACCGGCGCTAATCCGCGCCGCGTCGGCTTTAACGGTGAAGATGAATTCCGCGGCCGCGGCGTGGCTTACTGCGCCACTTGCGACGGTGAGTTCTTTACCGGTAAAGAATTATTGGTAATAGGCGGCGGTTTTGCTTCTGCAGAGGAGTCGATGTTCCTTACCCGTTATGCTTCAAAAGTGACGATTTTAGTGCGTAAAGATGCTTTCTCCTGCGCAAAGAGCATCGCTGACGAAGTTATGGAACATCCTAAGATCACCGTGTTGTTTAACCATGAGCTTGTAGGTGTGGAAGGCAATGACATGGGCATTGTCAGCGCCACATTGCTTAATAATAAGACCAATGCAACCGACGAGTATCGTGCTGCAGGGGACGACACTTTCGGCGTCTTTGTGTTTGCCGGATACGTGCCTAACACCACATTGGTTAAAGATAAAGTAGCCCTTAACGAACAGGGGTACATTATTACCGATGACAACAAGGAAACTAATGTAAAAGGCGTTTTTGCCGGCGGCGATGTATGTATTAAACCGCTGCGCCAGGTAGTAACTGCCGTAGCCGACGGTGCGCTTGCCGCTTGTGCAATGGAAAAACGCGCGGCTATGATGCATGAAAAAACCGGTCTTGTCCCCGAAGTTCCAAATGCTACCCGCAAAGCTCCTGAAGAAAGCCGTGCTTCTTTGGCTCCTGAACCTGAAAATGACGGTAAGTTTGTCAGCGCGGATATGATCCCTCAATTAAATGCCGTATTTGAGAGAATGGAAAGCAAGCTAATCTTAGAGGTTAGAACCGATGCTTCTGAAAAATCGGCAGAGCTTGTCGGTGCGATGCAGGAACTTGCAGCCCTTACCGATAAACTTGAGGTTAAGACGGTTGAAGGTGGAGAAAACACCCCGGTCGTGCGCCTGTTAAAAGCTGACGGTACGTTTAGCGGTCTTGCTTTCCACGGAGTGCCGGGCGGACATGAGTTTACTTCATTTATTTTAGGCTTATACAACGCCGCGGGTCCCGGTCAGCAGATTGATGACGCGGACAAGGCAAAGGCCATGGCTATAGATAAGGAGATTTCACTTAAGATTTTGATTTCCCTGTCCTGCACCATGTGCCCTGATTTGGTAGTTGCCGCTCAGCGTCTTGCTTCACTTAACGATAAAGTGACGGCTGAAGTTTACGATGTTAACTTGTTCCCTGAACTTAGAAGCAAGTATAAAGTCATGTCGGTACCGTGCCTTGTCGTAAATGACAGTGACGTAAGTTTCGGACGCAAGAATTTAAGCGAGCTTTTAGAACACTTGTCAAAGATCTAAAAAAATAATCTGATTTTGCGTACAATGAAAAGGTCTGCACTTTAATTTAATCTGCGGACCTTTAATTTTTTAGGGTTTTAAGATTCATCTCAATTCCGGAGCTTATGCATGGAAGAAAACAGCGATCTTAATTTAAGTCAAATCTTATTTAAGCCGCAGCCTAATTATATTGAAACGTCGCTTATCTCAAATTCAGGGGCGGCTGTCCCGGATATTGCTTTAAGGCCTTATTCAGGATCCGGCTTTCATGCAAATTGGTATCGACCGCTTAATCGTTATATGTGGTCATGGATGGGCGGAAATCCTCTTGATATTGAGGAAGCTCTGGCAAATATAGCTTGCTCTGAGGAAAAAAGAAGCAGGGAAAATATGTTTGATACCGTATCTCTATACGGACCCGGTAATTGGATTTTTGAATTTGCCAATATTGCGCAGAAAAGAATTTTAAAGGCTAAAAAAGCAATTGAAGATAATAAATACGAGCTTGCAAGCCATCATTACCGAATGGCATCACGTTATTTTGCCATTGCCGCTTATCCGAATTTAAAAGGAGATGTACTTGCCGCAGAAGCCTCGTTGTACGGACGAAAAGCTTATCGTGAAATTTTCGTTAACTCCAAAAGATGCGGGTATTACTCTGAGGAAGAGTTTACAGTAAGAGGCAAGAAAGTTATCGGCTATCTGCATAGTCCTGATAATAAAGATCTTCATCCCTGCGTAGTGATGCTCGGCGCTTATGATCAGACGGCAACCGACTTTTTCCGTATTTTCAATGATGAGCTAAGGCCTTTGGGTATTGCCGCTTTCGTGGTTGATATGCCGGGTATGGGCAATAGCGGAAACTTGGTTCTTGATGAAAATTATTCGGAAATCGCTGAAAATGCAATTTTGCATTTAAAAGAGAAAGTCAGTTTTATTGATTCAACTAAAATCGGACTTTTCGGTTTGCACTTAAGTGCCGCAGTAAGACTGGCGGTTTTACGCTCCGATTTGGTTAACGGACTCGTGGTACTTGATCCTACCGTACATAATATTTTTACCAATGTAAATTATTTGTCGGATGCTCCGTTATGTTTGCGCTCATCCATAGCTAACCGCTTAAATGCCGATGCTTCAAACTGGGATACTTTAATGCCGCAGCTGCGGATTTTGTCTTTAAAACAGCAAGGACTTCTGTCAGCATCTGGAAAGTGTCCGGTTAATTGCTGCGTAGCCGTTTCTGACGGCGACAGACCTTTAGTTGATGATGCTCATGCGGTAGCTGACGCATTCAGGCACAATGATTTTGTTGACTTCAAGGAAGCTTCTGCCGATTTATCTTTTGCCAGAGCTTCAAAACTTGTCGGAAAGTTTTTTAAAGAGCAATTTACATAAGTTATGAATAAAACCATAGTCATTAAGTTAGGCAGCAGTACTTTAACCTTAGGATCAAAGCATTTAAACCGCGCGCATATGCTTGAAGTGGTAAGGGTAATTGCCGGGCTTAAAAAGGCAGGATATAAGGTAGTTTTAGTATCATCAGGTGCTGTCGCTGCAGGACGGGAATTATTAGGTGATCCGCAGTTGCCTTCAGTTTTAAGTTCAAAACAGCTTTTAGCTTCGGTAGGGCAGGGGCGGCTTATTGAAATATGGGAAAGCCTTTTTGCTATTTATGATATTCATATCGGACAGATCCTTTTAACCGGAGCCGATCTTGATGACAGGGAGCGCTTTTTGAACGCGCGCGATACTTTAAAGGCCCTGCTTGATTTTAATATCGTTCCCGTGATTAACGAAAATGACGCGGTGTGCATTCAGGAAATAAAAGTAGGTGACAATGATAACCTTGCGGCAATTTCAGGAATTCTTGCCGAAGCCTCGCAGGTTATTTTATTTACCGATCAAAAAGGGCTTTACACTAAAGATCCGCGTAAGTTTAAAGATGCCAAGCTGATTAAAGAAGTTCATGAGATTACCGATGAGATATATGCCCTTGCAGGAGGAGCAGGAACCTCTTTAGGAACCGGCGGCATGGCGACTAAGATTAAGGCGGCGTCAACGGCGCTTAAAGCCGGAATGGAACTTATTATCGCCTCGGGTGCAAAACCTGAAATCGTTTTTGATTTGGTAAAAGGGGAAGGCGAGGCTACTTTCTTTAAGCCGACGCATTCTCCTTTGATGGTGAAAAAATTATGGCTTTCAACGATGGCCAAAAGCTCCGGACAGATTGTTATTGATGACGGGGCCAAAGATGCAATCGTTAAAAAAGGAGCAAGTTTGCTTCCTTCGGGCATAATAAAAGTAACTGGCGAGTTTTATCGCGGATCAATTGTTACTTTGTGCGATTTGTCCGGTAGGAAATTGGCTAAGGGCATAAGTCGTTATTCATTTGATGAAGTTGATCGCATTAAAAGAAAAAAATCTCAGGATATTGATGCTATTTTAGGATTTGATCACGGGGCGGTCGTGGTTCACCGCGATGATTTGGTTGTTTTAGGATCGTAAGTGATGGATATAGTAGAAATGGTTAAAGGAGCCTATGAGGCTTCTTTTGAAATCGCTGATTTAATTACGCGGGATAAAAATGAGCTTTTATTAAAGCTTGCCGATGAGCTTTTGGCGCATAAAGAAGAAATTTTTGCGGCAAATAACGAGGACGTTTTATTAGCAAAGGAAAAGAATCTGCAAGAGGCTTTGGTCGATAGGCTTAAATTTAATGAGTCACGCTTTTTAGAAATGGTTGACGGCGTAAGAAAAGTAGCCGCTTTGCCCGATCCGGTCGGTGAAATTTATGACGGGCATACCGTTGAGAGTACGCTTACGCTTTATAAAAAACGCGTACCTTTAGGAGTCGTCGGCGTTATTTATGAAGCAAGGCCCAACGTAACCATCGATATTGCGTCCTTATGCTTAAAATCAGGTAATGCCTGCGTATTGCGCGGCGGAAAGGAAGCGCTTAAAACCAATGCCGTTTTGGTCAAGCTTTTGCACAAAGTATTAAAAGAGTGTCAAATTGATTCACGTGCGGTAACTTTCATTGACTCGCCTGATAGAGAGCATATCAAGACCATGCTTTCTCTTGACAGCTATATTGACGTTATTATTCCGCGCGGCGGTGAAGCTTTGCACAGAATGTGCGTTCAGTTTGCGACAATGCCGGTGATTGTGGGCGGTTTTGGCGTAAGTCATATCTTTGTCGATAAGACCGCCAACTTACTTAAAGCCGTCAATATCATCATAAATTCAAAAGTACAAAAGCCGTCTGCCTGTAATGCTCTTGATACTTTGCTTTTGCATGAAGATATCGCGGTTCCGCTTATTGATATGCTTTTGCCTGAACTTGAAAAGTACAAGATAGAAATTTATGCTCACGGCGATATTTTTACTTTATGCAAGGCAAAAGAATATCCGTATCTGCATCGCGGGGATCCCACTTTATTTGACAAAGAATGGTTGAGCCTTGCGCTAAACATTGCGGCTGTTGAAGATGTGAAAGACGCGGTGGCGCATATGCGCAGACACCGGGCACATCATTCCGACTCGATTTTGACTGACTCATGCAGAAATGCGGAAATTTTCTGCAACGCGGCAGGATCGGCGTGTGTTTACGTTAATGCATCCACCCGTTTTACGGACGGCGGACAGTTCGGTATGGGCGCAGAAGTGGCCATCTCAACGCAGAAACTGCATGTAAGAGGACCGATGGGGCTTAAAGATTTGACTACATATAAATATATCTGCAAAGGCGATTACTTGTGCCTGAAGTGATATTACCCGCCTTTAAAGGCGGGATTTATCCGCAGAGTTTTTAAAATCAGTCTTTAATCTTTTCCTGGACTATTTCATAGTTATTATCACCGACCGGCACGAAAGTAAGCTTGTTGGTGATGCCTTCAGGCGCGTCTTCGGCATGGTGCGACACGAATAAGATACTGGTGTCGCCGTGATGCATGAAATAAGAGATAAATGAACGCACCATGGCGCGGGCATAGCTGTCAAGTCCTTGCAGCGGCTCGTCAAGAATAAGAAGCGGCGGATTTTTAACAAGTGCTCTTACTATAAGCAAAATACGCTGCTGCCCGAAAGACAACTGCTTAAAGCTCATTTGCTCTTTGTGTTCAAGGCCTATAAGTTTAAGCCAGGCTTTAGCGCAGTTGATTTCTTCATCACCCGGGCGGTTATACAGTCCGATTGAATCGTAAAATCCCGATAAGACCACGTTGATAAGCGGAGCGCTGACGCGATAATCAAGGTGTAAAGCACCGCTTACGACGCCAAAGTATTTTTTAATATCCCAAATTGATTCGCCGCTGCCGCGCTTAAAGCCGAATACGGTTACGTCGTTGGCGTAGACTAAAGGATTATCGCCCGTGATAAGCGACAGCAAGGTCGATTTGCCGGCGCCGTTGGGTCCTGAAATCTGCCAATGCTCATGCGGCATTACGGTAAAGTCAAGATCGGTAAAGATCGGGCGATTGTAGGTGATGTTGACGTGTTTAAGTTCAACCAAAGGCCCCGGTTTTAAAGGCAGCAGCCTGAATTTTGCAGGAGCCTTGGGCAAAGTGATGTCAGGAAGGTTGCCGCAAAAGAGCAGGGCTTTGGCGTCTTCGTCTTTTTCAATAACTTCTTTTTTATCTATTTTAACGATTTTAAGATCTTGAATGATGCCCATCATGGAAAGAGAGGCGGGAATTTCATCGGGACGGTTGACTATAAGCACTACGGGGATTTCATAGTTCTCGTGGATATAGGAGATGATTTCCAAAAGATTTTGTCTTGAAGCAACATCCAAAGCATCAAAAGGCGCATCAAGAATTAAAAGATCGGGCGAGGTGCAAAGACACTGGGCAATTAAAATCTTACGCCCCTCACCGCCAGATAAAAGACGGATGGGTCGGTCAAGCAGGCAGGCAAGCAAGATTAAATGCCTTTATCACTTCCCATAAAATTTTAGGATCGGAGTCTTTTAACAAATCACGCGGAGTAAAACCGCGTTCTTCGTGTTCGCTTGCTGCGTCGGTATTGCGCAGGTTATAGTCGTCTTCAAACAATTTTTGCTGTTTTTCAAAAGACACGAGAGCGGCATTAAAGTTTTGCGGGGCAACACCTTGCGAGAGCGGCAGCTCTCCGGCAAGGGCGCGGGCGACCGAGCTTTTGCCGCAGCCGTTGCTGCCGATTAAAACGATTAAATCATGGGGTTTAAGGTTTAAAGCAGGAATTGAAACGGACAGTTTTTCATTTAATTTAAATACTGCGTTCTGCCAGGATAATTGAGTATTTTGCATAGTGTTAAATAATATTGATGAAAAAACTTTTTTTTATTGTAAAACAAGAGATAAAAAAAGTGCAGACTGCACCTTTTTAGGTGCGTTGATAAAAAATAAAAGCCGGCTGTAGAGACCGGCTTTACTTGAAGTTATGAAGCTCTATGGTGAGGCAGGCCGTAGAGCTTAACTTTTAGAAGCTGTATTCGGCATTGACGTACCAATTGTTAGCCTCAGCATCGCTGCCTTTTTGATAGCTGTAGCCCAAACCGAAGTTAAAGCTGTTGTAGCCGATTTCAAGGCCAAGGTTGCCAAGGAAGCTGCCGTCATCCATAACCGAGTACTTAAGCGATGATGCGGCGGCGGTGCCCATGCTGACATCTACGTCGTTGTCATCGGTATCACCGAAGGCGAAGATGTAGGCTACTTCGGCCTGAGGGGTGATCTTAAGACCGTTGTCAAAGGCAAACTCTCCGCGAACACTGGTGCCAAGAGGCAATGTCCAAACGTTCAGACGATCGGAATCGTACTTGAATGCATTCTGTCCGTCATACTTGGAGGTATAGTCGTCAGGATTGATGTTGTAGTAACGAATTCCGGTGTAAGGAACGAACTGCACATTGTTAAGAGTGTAGATGGTTTCAGCTCTAAGCCCTGCGGTAATTACGGAAACGTCTCTGTCAGCTTCTACTTTCTTGCCCAAGACATGGCCGTCAAGCTCGTTGTCGCTTTCACTATAGCCGATATCTGCAATGAAGTTTAAGTAATCGGTTTTATAGTTGCCGTAGAGGTTGACGCCCCACATATCAAAGTCGTTTTCGATGCCCATGCCGTCGGAATCGCCTTTGCCGTAGCTAAATGCGATACCGGCCTGCATGTTGTTGTACTGCATGATGTCAAGACCTACGGTGACACCGTCAAAATCACTGTCGGAATCAAAAGATCCTAAGCTGGTGTCTACACCGTCCAAGTCACGGCTGTTGTGGAAGTACTTGACCCAAACGGCGCCGTTTTCGTTGACGCGCGGATCTCCTGTCACGTCGTCTTGAGTAAAGGAGAGACGCAGTACGGAGTTATCGGCCATATTACCGGCGATGGCAATGGTATTGCTCGTAACACCTGCAGCTTCACCGATAAGCATCATGGCGCTGCTTAGATTCTGACCCTGTGAGGTAGTATCTTTAAAGAAGTTCTTAGCTCCTTTATTGATATTATCGCCGTTGGTGATAACTTCCTCTGCAAGGGCGCGGATGGAACCGGCGCTAGGGCCTAAAGTATCTACAAGCTCATTGGTGGCATTCTGTTGCTCTTTTTCAGTTAAGGCGCTCAACTGCTTGTATGTAATGTTGTAGTTGCCTTTTGCGTTTACAGCATTTGCATAGCTTTCAGTTCTGTCATAAACGAGTGCATCGTTGTTCCAGAAATTATCCTTGTCGTTAGTATTGCTTGCAATACGATACTTAGCATCGCTGTCAACCGGTTCAATGCCTGCAAGATCAAGCTTTGCGCCGTCTTCAACGACAACATCGGTATCTTGTGCATCAATTAAGGCAACATCTCTTCCTGCAGTAAGTCCTGACAGCTTGGTGACGCTGCCTGCTTTGACGGTGATGTTGTCAAAGTCGTGGATTTTGCTTTGACTTATATAGTCCCCGTCAGCTTTAAGTGCCTCTAAGGTGTTTGTACCTGAAAGAATTAAAGTGCTGTTATTGACGCTTTCGTAAGATGTCTTTGTATAGTCAACACTATTGCCGTTGTAATAAGGGTTAAAGTTATTGTCTTGTCCGTAAACAGTAGCTAAGCTATAGCCTTGGCCTGAGATCTCACCTTTAACAGTAGCTCCATTTAAAGTGATGACAGCTTTATTGACGGTTGATGAAGTAGCAGATGTGCCGTATCCGATATCGATATCATCAGCAGTGTATACTTCATCAACTTTTTGCGGGGTTGTTCCGTTAATAGCACCGCCGGCGTAAATACTGCCTTCGACAGTACCGCCGTTGAGCGTTATATTGCTTTCACCCACATGGGCACCGCTGCCTTTAGTAAGGTTGTCAACTGCAATGCCTCCGCCTAAAATATCCTTCGTGATAGTACCGCCGTTAATAGTGATAGTTGCAGTATCTACAATATCTGAGCCAGACATTCCTAGAGCCATACCGCCTGCGGCTATTGAAGTTTTATCGGTAATGCCTTTGAGGTCTACCATTGTCATGCTGGCATTCAGACCCAGCCTGTTCCACTGAGGGTAGCCATCTTCATTATCATTTTTGCTGGCATTCATGATGCTGATAAGCTGTAGCTGCTCAATAGTGCCACTGTTAACCGTAATGGAGGATGAGCCGACGTGAGTCTGTGCATCAATTTTATTGTCTGCACTTGCTTCTGGTTTGCGTACAGAATTACCGATGGCCATTCCGCCGCCGTAAACACCGTCAACATTACCGTCAATCGTAATGTTGCTGTAGTCTACGGAACTCTTTGCTAGAATTTCGGCAGTATGGCTTTTATTGTCGACAGCTTTGTCTCCCTCCATGCTTAGAGCAAAGCCACCGCCGAATACGCCGACCGTATTCATTTCTTGACCGATATAGGTGTTAACCGTACCCGTAGAAGTTTGAGCTCTGGCGTTATTTAAAGTTCCGGCTGCACCGCCGCCGAATACACCGGCTGCGTAGCCTTTTAATAAGTTAATGTTAGCCCCAGTATTGGTAACAGTGGCAAGAGCACCTTGCGGATCTGAGTCTTTAATAGTTCCACGCAGGCTGCCGTGACTGAAGGCAGCACCGCCGCCGAAAACGCCTA
>ERZ779866.1170-NODE-1170-length-27398-cov-3.097904_pt1 | contig 27398 bp, 21 predicted proteins | sample MGYA00511248_ERZ779866 | MGnify/ENA primary metagenome ERZ779866 (study PRJEB29588, sample SAMEA2155758) | human gut metagenome | biome: human gut; feature: human-associated habitat; material: faeces | place: Denmark | collected 2008/2010 ... | reverse complement strand
CGATTGTACATACAAATCATCCGCAATCGTATGTAAAATTATATAAAAGAACCGAATCAATTATGAAAGCTATCGTTCACAAAGCAAACACCCGCGGCTATTTCGACCACGGCTGGCTCCAAACCGCACACACCTTCAGTTTTGCGGATTATTACGATCCCGAGCGGGTCCATTTCGGCGCGCTGAGGGTTCTCAATGACGACCGCATCGCACCGGGAACGGGTTTCGGCATGCACGCCCACCGCAACATGGAGATCGTCAGCATTCCGCTCTGGGGCGGGCTCGAACACCGCGACAGCATGGGCCACGTGTCGGTTCTGCACAAAGGCGAGGTCCAGGTCATGAGCGCCGGTACCGGCGTCCACCACAGCGAATCGAACCTATCGAAGGATGAAACCACCGAATTCCTGCAAATCTGGGTAGTCCCGGCCGTGGAAAACGTCGAACCGCGCTACGTCAACGCGCCGATAGAGAAATTGATCGTACCGAACCAGATCAGCACCATCGTTTATCCCTATTCGGCCCACCACCCCGAAGAGAATGAAAAACGCCTGTGGATCTATCAACGGGCATGGTTCTCGATCGCCAAACTCGACAAAGGTAAGAAGGTACATTACCGGCTTTACAATGCGGACAGCTTCGGCGTATATCTTTTTGTCATAAACGGTGCCATAGACGCTGAAAGTTATGCGCTCGAAAAACGCGACGGAATCGGAATCGGAGACGCCGAAGAGTTCGACATTACCGCCCGCGAGGATTCGACCGTACTGCTGATCGAAGTTCCGCCGGTCGAATAACATCGCCCCGCACAACCACACCTCAGCCCTTCCGCCATACGGAAGGGCTTTTTTACGGATTATCGGTTTTGTTTCTTACATTTGCTCTGGACCGTTACCCATCGCTCCGACCAGCGGCGAGCGGGCGATATTCAATCATTCAACTCATTCCGGATCCATGCCTCAGCTCACAGGAAATATCGTCGATCTGATCAGACGGGAGATCTACCCCGGCACCGTCACGATTGCCGACGGGCGAATCGCCCGCATCGACAGGTTCGGCAATACCCCGGCAGACGACTCTCGGCACAACGGAAGCCTGCCGTTCCTGCTTCCGGGTTTTATCGACTCACACGTCCACATCGAAAGTTCGATGCTCTCCCCGGCCCTATACGGACACACCGCGCTGGGACACGGCACTGTCGCCGTTGTGGCCGATCCTCACGAAATCGCGAACGTCTGCGGAACCGATGGAATCCGGTACATGGTCGAACAAGCCCGGCGTACGCCGCTGAAGATCCACTACACCGTCCCGTCGTGCGTTCCGGCCACGCCGTTCGAGACGTCCGGCGCAACCCTCGACAGTCGTACGGTCGAAGAGCTGTTGGAGTCGGGCGTTTTTGTCGCACTGGGCGAAATGATGAACTATCCCGGCGTCCTCGGTGGCGATGACCAGTGCATACGTAAAATCGAAGCGGCCCGGCGCCGGGGAATACCCGTGGACGGCCATGCACCGTTACTGGAAGGAGCGGATTTACGCCGGTATATCGGCACGGGCATCTCGACCGACCACGAGTCCTGCTCGCTGCCGGAGGCCCGGGAGAAGATCGACGCCGGAATGATGATCCAGATCCGGGAGGGCAGCCAAAGCCGGGAATTCGACACGTTGATTCCCCTGCTGGGTTACCGTCCGGACCGGGTGATGCTGTGTACCGACGACCTGAAAGCCTCCGGACTGAGCCGCGGGCATATCAACCGGCTGGTGAGCCGGGCCGTCGCGCTGGGGTACGACCTGTTCGACGTACTGGCCGCTGCGACATTGAATCCCATTCGCCATTACAGGCTTAAAGTCGGATTGCTGCAACCGGGCGATCCGGCCGATCTGATCTGCTGCCCCGACCTGATTCATTTCACTCCTTCGCAGGTATGGATCGACGGCAAACGGGTCGATACGCTCCCCGCTCCCGGAACCGACCGCACCGTCAATCACTTCCTGGCCGAACCGATCACGACCGGCATAATCGCGACATCCTCCGCCGACAATGAATTGTTACGGGTCATTCGTCCCGAAGAGGGAACGCTGATTACCGGTGAAGAACTGATCCCGGCCGGGGAAAAAGGGCGCTACCAAAAGATGATCGTCCTGAACCGCTACGCCCCGCACGCTCCGGCGGCCATCGGCTACGTCTCCGGATTCAACCTGCAGGACGGAGCCTTCGGATCGACCATCGCGCACGACAGCCACAACCTGATCGTCACGGGCAGCAGCGACGAATTGATCGTGCAAGCCGCAAACCGGCTGATCGCCATGCAGGGCGGTATCGTCTGCTGCGACCGAGATACCACGACCGAAATGCCGCTGCCGGTCGGCGGCCTGATGTCGGATGCGGATCTCGGGACGGTCATCCGGCAATACGACCGGACCGAACGGCATATCCACGCACTGGGTTGTCCCTTCTCCACTCCGGTCATGCAGCTCGCCTTCCTGGCTCTTCCGGTGATCCCGTCGCTCAGGCTCACCGACCGGGGACTCTTCGACGCGACCCGGTTCGAATTTGTCTGAATAAAGGCCGTCTGATTCCGGGATTTTAACCGGTTTTCACTACTTTTGCGTATAGCTGTCGGCCCCCCGGCTGTGGAACCTTCAGTGAAATTTTCGCATAACCCCGATCACGTATGAATTTCGGATTCGTCAGAATAGCGGCCGCCACACCTGTCGTTCAAGTGGCCGATTGCCAGCACAACGTTTCACACATCGCCACGCTCGTCCGGCAAGCTGCCTCACAAGGAGCGGCCATCGTCGCCTTCCCCGAACTTTCGATCACAGGCTACACCTGTGGCGACCTGTTCACACAGCCCTTCCTGTTGCAGCAGGCCGAAGCCGCCCTGACCCAATTGCTGGAAGAAACGGCCCCACTGCCGCTGCTTTGCATAACAGGACTGCCGGTAGCGCTCGACAACCGACTTTACAATACCGCCGTCGTATTCAGCCGGGGACAAATCCTCGGCGCAGTACCGAAAAGCTACCTGCCCAACTACAACGAATTTTATGAAAACCGCTGGTTCGCTCCGGGAACCGAATCTCACGCAGAACGAATATCGCTCTGCGGGCAGGAAACTCCCTTTTCGACCCGCTTGCTGTTCGAATGCGGCGATGTATGCCTCGGCGTAGAGATATGCGAAGACCTTTGGGTACCCGTGCCTCCCTCATCGATGCAGGCCCTTGCCGGAGCAAACCTGTTAGTCAATATTTCGGCCAGCAACGAGATGGTCGGCAAACATGCCTACCTGCGTTCGCTTATCGAACAACAGTCGGCCCGCACGATGGCGGCCTACCTGTACAGCTCGGCCGGTTGCGGCGAATCGACCACCGACATCGTATTTGCCGGAAACGGCATAATCGCCGAAAACGGAGCGATCCTGCGTGAAAGCGAACGTTTCACATTCGGCGAACAGCTGACCCTGTGCGACGTGGACATCGAACGACTGATGGCACTGCGGCGCAAAACCAATACCTTCACATCGGAAAGTCCACAAAAGGAATACCGCCGCATCCGTGCCGGACTACCGGTTCAGGACTACACCCGGACTCCCCTGCTGCGGGAAATCAGCCCCTATCCTTTCATTCCAGGAAAAGACGCACACATCGACGAACGCTGTGAAGAGATTTTCAACATTCAGATCAGCGGTCTGGCCCAACGTATCCGCCATACGAACTGCCGCTCAGCCGTCATCGGCATTTCGGGAGGCCTCGACTCGACGCTGGCTCTGTTGGTTGCCGTCCGCACATTCGACAAACTCGGGCTGCCGCGCACATGTGTCACAGGGATAACCATGCCCGGTTTCGGGACAACGGGACGCACCTACAATAACGCACTCAGGCTGATGGAGACCCTCGGTATTACGATCCGCGAAGTAAATATCCGCGCAGCCTGCGAACAGCACTTTTCAGACATCGGACTGGACCCCGGCGACCGGAGTGTCACGTACGAAAATGCGCAGGCTCGCGAACGCACCCAAATCCTGATGGACATCGCCAACCAAACGGGCGGCCTGGTCATCGGCACGGGAGACCTTTCCGAACTGGCACTCGGCTGGGCAACCTACAACGGCGACCACATGTCCATGTACGGAGTCAACTGCGGAATTCCGAAAACGCTCGTCCGTCATCTGGTAGGATGGGTGGCCGCTAAAGGTCCTGATGAGGCAGCCCGACCGTGGCTGTTGGATATTCTCGACACCCCGATCAGCCCCGAACTGTTACCGGCCGACGGCAACGGGCAAATCGCCCAATGCACCGAAGAGTTGGTAGGTCCCTATGACCTTCACGATTTTTTCCTCTATTATTTCGTTCGGTTCGGCTTCCGCCCGGCCAAACTCTACCTGATGGCCCGGCAAGCATTCGCAGGCAAATATGAAGATCGAACGATCAAACGGTGGCTCATTACCTTTTTGCGCCGCTTTTTCTCCCAACAATTCAAACGCTCGGCACTACCCGACGGACCAAAAGTGGGTTCGGTAAGCCTCTCTCCGCGCGGCGATTGGCGTATGCCCAGCGATGCAAGCTGCACAATGTGGTTACACGAGGCCGAAAATCTGTAATTGCAAGCATATAACATCGCTATTGCAAACGTAAAGGAAGAGAAAACAGTACCATAACCTAACCGGAGCCGCTATTATGTCTACTCGCCCGAATACATACTCCGCCGGATTCTTGAATTAGGCCGTATCCGGCGCCGGCATTCAGAAAAATGCAAAAAAAATCGCATGGAAATTTGGATTTTCAAATTTTCGTCGTACATTTGCATCACCGAAAACGATACAGGCTGCTAGCAGTCGGCATAGTTTGAGGAGTTCATAACATAATTGCGGAAATAGCTCAGTTGGTAGAGCACAACCTTGCCAAGGTTGGGGTCGCGAGTTCGAGTCTCGTTTTCCGCTCCAAGGCCAAAGACCATAACGGCCACATTCAAGTAAAAACCCTCTAGACAATCGTCTAGAGGGTTTTTTATATTTTCTCTTTTGCCCCTAAGGGTATCAAAAAGCTATCTCCGGGCACTATGTGATGACGAAACCGTCTCACTTGACTGAGACGGGATAGTGCAAGTGAGACACTTCCAAGAAAAAGTGAGACACTTTTGTTTCTTTCAAACTGTTTGTCAGCGGGTTACCTATTCTTAATTAACATAAAGACAGGTAAACATTTATGAAAAGTACGTTCAGAATCCTCTTTTTCGCCCGATGGGAATTAGAGAAAAACGACAGAGTGCCAATCAATGCAAAAGTTACTCTTGACGGTCAGAAAGTCAGATTCAGCCTCAAGACGGAAGTGCCCGCAAAGGCGTGGGACCCGAAAGCTGGAAAGCTAAACGGACACTCGAGAGAAATCGTGCAACTAAACCATTATCTTGATGCTGTCAAGGGACAGTTAATCTCGCATTTTCACAATCTCGTAGAATCCAATGAAATTGTTACGCCTCATATGTTGCGTGATGCTTTTCTTGGCGTTAACGCCAAGAACAATGGCCTGATGACTGTGTTTCAGGAGTTCAATGACAGGCAGGAAAAATTGATAGGGATCGACATTACCCAGTCTACTTTCAACAAGTATGATCTGACCTATCGTAGGCTTAAAGAATTCTTGAAAGTCAAAATGCAGAAGAACGATATTTTGCTCTACCAATTAGATCGGAATTTCGTTATAGATTTTGAGACATACCTGAAAACCGAGTATAAGCTGGATACAAACTCTTCCGAAAAGCTGATGCGGATTTTCAAGCGTATCACGACAATGTGTTTCAAGAACGGCCAGATGCCTAGAGATCCGTTCTGCGATCATAAACTCAAAAAGGTCAAGAAGGATCGCGGATACCTTACCAAAACCGAATTGGAAAAAATCATCGATTTCGAGCCGGACAACAAACGCCTCGAAAAAGTCCGCGATATTTTTCTGTTCTGCTGTTTCACTGGATTCGATTATTCTACGACTGCAGCTTTGACCGACAAGAGTATCGTGGTGGACGACGACGGTTGTAAATGGATCGAAACCCACCGTGTGAAAACTAACACACCGTCAAAAGTTAAGTTGCTTGACATTCCCTTATCCATTATCGACAAATATGAACTTAAGAGGGATGCAAACTTCCTATTACCGGTAATGAGCAACGCCAAGTACAATCTCTACCTGAAAGAGATCGCCGAACTGTGCGGAATTCAGAAGAACGTGACCTCGCACCTTGCGAGACACACTTTTGCCACGACGGTTACTTACGCTAACGGAGTGTCCATCGAATCCATCAGCAAAATGCTCGGCCATACCAAGATCAGTACGACCCAGATCTATGCCAGGATTGTCGACAAAACCATCAGTGATGAGATGGATAAACTTGCTCGAACGCTAAACAACACGAAATTTAGTATGGGTTCTCAAACTAATATAATTAGCAAAAGAAATTTATTGAAAGTATTTTTATTCTGTATATCCATATTATCCCAAATATAAGAAATTTAACAACTCAATCCCCATATCAGTATATATGAATTCTATATACAAATAACCCCCTCGATATTTTCGAAGGCGTTATTGTTTATGGATAAGTAGTCTAACCAACCTGTGGATATTTTCACATTCACAGGCGTGAATAAAGTCGGATATATAGCGCGTTTACTTATCCCGGTTTCACTACTCTAACGAAAAAACAATATTGATTTCAGAGCTTACCCCCTGTTCGCCCGTAGGAATCCCGGAGCCGCCGGAATCCATAGCAAGCGCTTCTTCTTTGAACATCAGGTTATTCTGGAAAGCGCGGGTTTGCGCCACATCCCGGCTAACCACTTCTGAAATCGTCAATACTTTACCTATTTTACGTCCTGAAAGTTTGGCGTATTGCTGGGCCTTGTCAAATGCTTTCTGATAGGCCAGTTCGCGGCTTTGTTTGAATAACTCCGTCTTGTGTTCGATGTCGAACTGAATGTTCTGAACTTCAACCTTGTCGATCGCCGTAATTTTATCCAGTATGGACGAGAATCTTTCGGGGGTGTTTACCATATCGTTTACGGTCACCACGATGGTCTGCTGTGCCCGCTGTCCGAGCCGAACCCGCCGCCCGCTTCTGTATTCGTATTCCACATCATAGTTCAACGATGTGGTTTTAACGAATTTATCCTCAACGTTTTCCGCTTTCAGTATGGCCAGTATCTGCTGCATAGTTTGCTCGGCAGCGGTTTTGGCTTGTTTGGTTGTCGGTGCAGTATGGGAGAAGCTGACGTTCATCAACACCATATCCGGTTGTGCCAACACTGTTCCTATTCCCGAAACGGAAACAGAATCCTGATTTTCCCGCACTTTGAGATTACAGGAGGACAGTGAAAAAAGTATCAGGGAGAATGCTATGCCTGTGAAAAGTTTTTTGTTCATATGATTTACGGTTTTTAAAGTGTTATGGTTTAGGAGGGGGTATTTTACTGCAATTTACAGAATTTAACGGAATTCCAGGTTAGGTTGAAAAAACATAGTTGATTTTTGCAATCCGAATTATTAGACATACTTTAGCCGGGTAAGCCAAACTTCGGTTTTTGAGTTCAATTTGGGAACAAAATATTCTTCATTCGATATAAAACATATTAAGTAAATGCGGTGTATAGAAGTTGTTTCACCGCTTTTTTTGTGAACATATGTCATTCGGATCCCTGGTTGGCTTATTGGAAAAATAATGTCAAACTAAAAGAATCAAAATGCTATGTTTTCAATTAATGTTAAAGGTATGCGAAATCCCCGTGACTTGGAGATGGTCAAACTCAGGCTCATCTTTTTTCAGAGCGGATACAACCGCGTCCCCAAAGTTATCCCGATATCCGGACGGTATGAGGAATGGAATCAAAAACGGCAGTTATTCGACGGGAATACAAAGGATGTGCATGAGCGTAATCAGCTTATCCTGAAAGAAAAATTAAGGTACCGGAAGATTGCGGAGAAATGGGAATCCAGCGGGTATGATTGGATTCCAAAGGAACTGGCCCATTACTTTGATCAAAGAGACAAAGACTCCATACCTTACATAAGAGTGTCGGCTATGCTTGATCGTATTACCGAACAATTCAACAAACAGGAAAGAATCAAGAACGGTCATGTCCTAACCAGTTCTTCCAACGCGAAGAAATACCAGCTCCTTAAAAAAACATTGGGAGAATTTACCCATAATGTTTACCGGAAGGAATTTAGCAAATACCGTTTTCGCGATATAAACGAGTCTTTCCTCATGGCTTTTGTCCTGTACCTGAAGAAAAGAGGTTCACAAAACGGTAATGGTGGCGGAGTCCAGGGCAAGCTAAAACTCCTGCATGCTACTTTCGTTGCAGCCAAACGGCAAGGTGTTTATAACGTAAGAATAGTGGTTTTCGATTCTGTCCGAACGAAATTCAAAAGGCAGCCTGTCACACCTAAAACCATCTCTACTAAAACCGTGACCATGATAGAGGAAATGGATACGTCATGGTTGACACACAGGCAAATGATGGACAGGGAGCTTTTTCTGTTCAGTACGTATGTCGGCGGGATGTCGCCTGTCGATGTCTGTTATCTGAGGCATCGCAGTATAAAAGGAGACGAGATTATTTACGAGCGCATAAAATGTGATAAGATAGCCCGGCCGGTCTTAATCGACAAGGCAAAAGGTATCATTGAAAAATACCGGAGAACCTGCTCGGAATATGTATTTCCGGTCTTTACCCGTAAACACGATACGACCAAAAAGATGCTCGGGAGGGTGCGGCAGTTATCACGCAGAGTAAATACTACCCTTACATGCATCTGTGAATCGCTAGGCATTAAAGAACACGTGACATGGAGAATGGCGAGATCATATTTCATATCGAAAATGGTTGACGAAGGGTATCACGCATTGCAAATAGCCGAACAAACCGGCAACAGCCCGGGTGCGATTCATCGGTTCTATTATTCCCATACGAATAAAGAAGAGCTACGCCAAAATATGAACAAGGTATTTTAGTATCCAAGGTTAATAATATTCTAAATAACAACCTTGTAGCGTGTAGGTAATTATGTAGCCATCTGTGTACCCAAGAATGAGTAAGGCCGTCTCTATATATATTCAAATTCGGGGCTTATTATCGTGTTATTAGAACAATTTTATGATCAGTGAAAATAACCATCTAAGAGACTCTTTTATGACCATTGAGATCACATTGCTCCCCACAGGATCCTTCCAGATTTTCTTAATACTGTCCTTGAAAACTGTATATATACGACCCTTGTTTTTCACCCTCTTTTGCTTCATGTTTCGTATATTCATGAGTGATACTCTGAATTGTAAAATATTGTTGTTCAGTGCATTGAAGAATTAAAAACGTAAGCCCTGTTGGCCTACTGTTTTTTATTTGTATATTCCGTATATATAGGGAAGGTTCCTATAATTTACTGATAGATTCAAAGTTGTGACCTGTTCGGTACAACGGGTTATGGTATCCGAAATGGCGACTCTCGAGTCGTTCTTTTTTTTCTGTATATGCCAAAATAGACCCATAGGTAAAGATCGATTACCAAAGGTTGTAACCTGCTTGGTAAAACGGCCTGTAAAAACTAAAATGGTAATAAAATGGAGTCTCCTCTTTTTATTAAGCAATTTGTTATATATAGAGAGATACACCCTTGTAAAGTATTGACACATTAAAAGTTGCAACCAGTCTGGCAGAATGGGTTGTATCACCACGAATAGCAACTTCCGGGTCTCCCTTTTTTTATTAAGCAATCCCCTTGCTTCCCAACCGATGCAGTTATCTGTTTTTTGCATATCGTTCTTCATCTTTCCAAAATCACAGACCCTTTTTACTCCGGTAGCCAGACCAATAAAACCCGCATTCGTAGGGTCTGGGGGCAATATAGGTGGATTTTGAAGAATTTGTTGTATCGTGTTCCGATATGCAACCCGATTACCGAAGTCTGAGACCAAGAAAGTTATCTTAATGCGTAAATATGCTATATTTACAGAAGCAATTATCAAAAAGAATAAATGTAATTTCGTTACATCTCCAACAATATTATACGCGCTTGGTCTTTTATGGCACACAGTCTTCCTTTCTGGTTTGAGTCACTCACTGCGAATATTCATAGGTTTTACACATTTGTATAGCATAATATTTCATATCTTTACGTTCAAAATATTTCGTTTTAACGCACGACACCATGAACAGAATAAAGGAAGTGCTTGAAGAAAAAGGGATTAAACAAACATGGCTAGCTGAAAGGTTGGGCAAAAGTTTCAGCATCGTAAATGCCTACGTATGTAACCGACGCCAACCAAGCCTGGAATTACTATTTGAAATAGCTAGGTTACTACAAGTAGATCCCAAAGAATTAATTGCTACATATTGTAATGGCGAAGAAAACAGATAACAAACCCATAACTGACGTACAATCTCTATTTAACTTCCTGTACGAGGCTTGTAATATTCTACGAGGCCCCGTGGGACAGGATGGCTTTAAAGATTACATAACTCCACTTCTCTATTATAAAAGGATTTCTGATGTATGGGATGAGGAAACAGCCCAGGCTCTCAAAGAGTCGGACGGTGACGATGAATATGCTCGTTTGCCGGAACAGCACCGTTTCGTAATCCCAGATGAGTGCCATTGGAAAGATTTAAGAGAACGTACAGAAAACATCGGCTCAGCTATTATCGAATCGATGAGAGCTATCGAACGAAATAATCCGAACACACTATATGGGGTATTAAGTACATTTTCTAAAGCTCAATGGACTAATAAATCCGTTCTTAGCGATGAACGTCTGCGTAATCTCGTGGAACATATGTCCAAAGTCGATCTGGGGAATACAAAATACTCTGCAGATTTAATGGGAGACGCTTATGAAGTCTTACTAAAAAAGTTTGCAGATATTTCAAAATCCAAAGCAGGAGAGTTCTACACACCACGAGCTATAGTTAGGTTATTGGTTCGTATCATTGCACCCCAACCCGGTGAAAGTGTTTACGATCCGGCATGTGGCAGCGGCGGGATGCTGATAGAGGCCGTCCATTATATGCACAACTCTACGTTATGCTGCGGTAGATTGTTCGGGCAGGAAAAGAATGTTACGAATGCAGCTATTTCACGAATGAATCTCTTCCTTCATGGAGCTTCGGATTTTACGATAATGCAAGGAGATACACTTCGTGATCCGCGTATTGTACAGAATGGGAAATTGGCTCAGTTCGATTGCGTCATCGCCAATCCGCCTTTTTCACTCGACAAATGGGGCGCTGAAGTATGGGAGTCTGAACGTTTCGGGCGTAATATCTGGGGAGTTCCGCAACCTTCTAATGGAGACTATGCATGGATTCAGCATATGATATGTTCCATGAAACCTCAAAGTGGTCGGGCTGCCGTTGTTTTTCCACAGGGAGTTCTTTTTCGAGATAAGAAAGAGTACGAGATGCGCAAGCAACTGATAATGTCTGATAAGTTAGAATGTGTTATTACTCTGGCAAATAACCTATTCTATGGCGCTGGCATACCTGCTTGTTTATTGATTTTCAGAAACAGGAAGCCAGAGAATAAGGTAGGAAAAGTATTGTTGATTGATGCTTCCAACATCTACACGCCCAAACGAGCCCAAAATGAGTTATCAAACGATGATATTGACGCAATATATAAGCTCTACTCCGGCTATAAGGATGTTGAGGGAACTGCAAAGGTCGTTACTGTTCGGGATATGGAAGAAAAAGATTACACTTTATCAGTGAATCGTTACATAGAACGTAAAGTGGTAAAGGTAAAACCGTATACCGAGGTGAAACAGGAGTTCTTGTCAGCATATCAGTCTGTAAAGAATGCAGAATCTCGTTTTGTTAAATTGTTGGCCCAAAGTGGATATATTAATGATCAAGGAAATGTCAAATAAAGTTATCCCCATCACTATAGACCAACTCGAAAGCTACCTTTGGGGGGCTGCAGTACTCCTTCGTGGGCAGATCGATGCAACGGGCTATAAGGAGTATATATTTCCACTGCTATTTTTCAAACGGGTTTGTGATGTGTATGACGAAGAATATTACAAAGCATTGGAAGAAAGTGGCGGTGATGAAGAATATGCAAAATCTGCATTACATGCCATCTCTGTTCCAGATGGAGCGCATTGGAATGATGTGCGTACAAATACCGAGAATATTGGCCAAGCTCTCGTTAATGCGTTAATTCGTATAGAGCAGGCCAATCCGGCCCAAGAAATCGATGGGCGAATGATTGGCGGTTTGACTGGGATATTTGGAGAGAAACGTATCTGGACAAACAAAGACACAATGCCAGATCGGCTGCTGTCCGATCTATTGGAACATTTTTCCCAAAAGACGTTATCACTTGCGGCCTGCCCTGCCGATGAGATGGGTACCGGTTATGAATACTTGGTAGGGAAGTTTGCGGATGATGCCGGTCATACCGCACAGGAATTCTACACTAATCGTACTGTAGTAGCATTGATGGCTGAAATCCTCAAGCCTCAACCAGGCGAAAGTATTTATGACCCTACCTGTGGTTCGGGTGGCATGCTCATAAAATGTCTAACCTCACTCAAAGATCAACATAAAGAGTGGCGAGGAGTTAGGGTCTATGGTCAGGAACTGAATGCATTGACCGCCGCTATTGCCAGAATGAATCTGTTTTTGCATGGTGTGGAAGAGTTTACCATCGCTAATGCCGACACATTGGAGAAACCCGCCTTCATCAAAAATGGACGACTCCAGCAATTCGACATAGTTTTGGCTAATCCTCCATATTCTATTAAACAATGGAACCGGGAAGCTTTTGCCTCGGATTTATATGGTCGCAATATGTGGGGTACTCCGCCACAAGGACGGGCAGACTATGCGTTTTTACAGCACATCGTCAAGTCTCTTGATCCTCAAACCGGGCGTTGTGCCGTACTTTTTCCCCATGGCGTGCTATTCAGGAAAGAAGAGAGGGAGATGCGCGAACAGATGATTAAATCCGACATGGTTGATTGTGTTATAGGATTAGGGCCTAATCTATTCTATAACTCACCTATGGAGGCTTGTATTATTATTTGCCGAACCCGAAAAGATACCGCACGAAAGAAATCTATACTGTTTATTAATGCTATAAAAGAAGTTACTCGCAAAAATGCAGAAAGCTATTTGGAAGACGAGCATATTCGAAGAGTGGCGCAAGCATATTTGGAAGGCAAGCAAGAAGACGATTTTTGTCGTCTTGTACAAATGGATGAGATCGTTAATAATAACTACGATTTAAGCATTCAAAAATACATCTTTATAAATGCAACGAACGAAACAGGGACTTTAAATCTTAAAAATAGTCTATCGGATTGGGAGCAGAACCATAATAAAGGAATGTTTTATTATGAAAATCTTATAAAGATGTTATAGATTTGATGCATATGGAATACAAGTTCGGAGACATAGCACTTAATAGCACTCTAAAAAAGAAACCTGAAGATAACGATAGGTTTCACTACATAGGCCTTGAGCATCTGGATTCAGGTAGCTTATTTGTTCAACGATATGGAGCAGATACCGCTCCAGTAGGAGAAAAGCTAATTATAAAAAAGGGAGATGTCCTCTTTGGTAAAAGACGTGCCTATCAGAAAAAGGTCGCAATTGCCCCTTTTGACGGCATATTTTCGGCACATGGAATGGTACTGCGGCCAAATGAAACGATTATCAATAAAAATTATTTTCCCTTTTTTATTAGATCTGATCGTTTTCTTAACGAAGCAATTAGAATATCGGTCGGCTCTCTCTCTCCTACCATTAATTGGCGCGATTTAAAAGAATTAAGATTTGAGTTGCCTCCGATTGAAGAACAAGAGCGTTTGGCTACTTTGTTATGGGCAGCATACGATCTCAAAGAATCCTACAAGAATCTTATCACAGCAACCGATGAAATGGTTAAATCTCAATTTATTGAGATGTTTGGTACTCCTTTATCTGCCACACAAAAATGGCCGATAGTCCCATTGAAGAAATGCTGTGAAATTAACCCGCCAAGGCCAAAATCAAATCTTTTAGATTCAGCTATGGTGTCTTTTATTCCAATGCAAGCAATATCAGAGGAGGGATATATTATCAAGAATGAACATAAAGAGTATCGGGAAGTAAAAAAGGGATTTACATATTTCCAAAATGATGACGTTTTATTTGCGAAAATAACGCCATGTATGGAAAATGGGAAAGGAGCTATTGCATATAATTTATGTAATGGTGTTGGGATGGGTTCTACTGAATTTCATGTTCTAAGACCTATAGGTGGTTTATCTAATTCACACTGGTTATTGCATTTGACAAGACTTCCCTTGTTTAGACAAGAAGCAGAAAGGCATATGACAGGGACTGCAGGCCAAAGAAGAGTTCCTGCAAATTTTTTATCCGAGTTTTCGATTGGGATTCCACCGATCAAATTACAAAATGATTTTAAAGATATCGTCATACAGGCAGACAAATCCAAAGCCGAGCTACAGCAATCAATCGATAATATCGACAAGGTGATGAAAAGTCTGCTGCCATAATAAATTGAGAGCATCTCACTCATTTGAAAAATATAAAACTATATAGCCATGTTTAATGAAGATAACACTATCGAGCAATTGCTTATAAGCAAAGCCCAGGAAAATGGCTGGGAATATGTTCCTGCATCGGAATTGCCTCGGGAAATGAGCGATGTGATGGTAGAGTCTTGGGTGAAAGATGCTCTCTTGCGTCTAAATCCAACAATAACCCCAGAACAGGCAGATGAGGTTGTTTTTAAAATTAGAACAATCATTATATCCGTTCAACCACACGATCTTGTTACAGCCAATGAGAGGTTTAATGAATTGGTTTTCGATAAAAACACCTATCCGTTTGGAAAAGACGGCGAACACATCCCTATCCGTTTATTTGCCGAAGACGACATAAGGTTAAACCGATACACCATTACCAATCAATGGATGTACCCTAAAGCGAGTAATATCGGAGGTAAGCGGCTTGACATAGTGATGCTCGTGAATGGTATACCCGTAATTATAGGCGAAACCAAAAGTCCTGTCCGTAACAGTATAACATGGGCAGATGGGGCTGTCGATATTCAGAATTACGAGCAGAGTATTCCTCAAATGTTTGTAACCAACATCCTTAACTTCGCGACAGAAGGAAAGTCATTCAGGTATGGAAGTATAAGTGCTCCATTAACCAAATGGGGGCCATGGTATGAGGGCGAAGATAAATCAGAAGGTACGCTTTCAGATGTGGCAAGGTCGTTCAAGCAGATGCTTCGCCCAGTACATATTATAGATTTCATGCGCTACTTCTCAATCTTCGCGACCGATAAGCGTCATCGTAAGATTAAGATCATTTGCCGGTATCAGCAATATGAAGGTGCAAATGCTATTGTCAATAGAGTTGTAACCGGGTTTCCTCGAAAAGGGCTCATTTGGCATTTCCAAGGAAGTGGAAAGTCTCTGCTAATGGTTTTTGCCGCACAGAAACTACGTTCACATAAGGAGTTGAAGAACCCGACAGTAGTTATCGTCGATGACCGTCTCGATCTGGAGACACAGATTACTGCTGACTTTATGAATGCAGACATTCCAAATCTTGCTAGTGCCGGTAGCAAAGAGGAACTGATAAACTTCTTTCGTCAGGATCAACGAAAAATCCTTATCACGACTATCTTCAAATTTGGTGATGTTACAGAATCCCTAAGTGACCGAGATAATATCATTTTGATGGTGGACGAAGCACATAGAACCCAGGAAGGCGATTTAGGAGAGAAAATGCGAATGGCTCTCCCCAATGCATTTTTCTTCGGTTTGACAGGCACTCCCATCAACCGGCAGGATAGAAATACTTTCGCGACGTTCGGTGCGGATAGCGACAAGTCTGGATATATGAGTAAATATTCTTTTTCCGACTCGATAAAGGATGGTGCGACACTAAAACTGGAATTCGAACCGGTACCCGTAGAGTTGAAAATAGACAAAGCAGCTCTGGATGCCGAATTTGCAGCTTTGACAGACCAAATTTCAGAGGAAGATAAGACACTTTTGGTGCGTAAGACCAACACAGAAGCTCTTTTTACTGCGCCGGATCGAATCAGAAAAGTGTGCGAGCATATGGTGCGTCACTTCCAGGAATCAGTAGAGCCTACAGGACTAAAAGCTCAAATAGTTGTATATAACCGAGCCTGTTGTGTCGCATATAAAAAAGAACTCGACACTTTGCTGGGAAATGAAGACACTACAACTATCGTCATGCATACCGAAGGAGATAAATCCGACAAGTATAAAGAATGGAGGCGTAGCAGAGATGAGGAAGCAAAACTCCTTGATCGTTTTCGTGATCCACTAGATCCGCTGAAAATAGTTATAGTAACATCAAAGTTGCTTACCGGTTTCGATGCCCCAATTCTGCAATGTATGTATCTGGATAAACCAATGAAAGATCATACGCTGTTGCAAGCAATATGCCGTACGAATCGCGTTTATGACGATCGTAAGAATTGCGGACTCATCGTAGACTATGTAGGCATTTTCGACGATGTGGCTAAATCTCTGAAGTTCGATGATGAAAGTATCAGGAAAGTCATATCTAACATAAACCAACTGAAGAAAGAAATTCCAAACCTTGTAAGTAAATGTTGTGCCTATTTCCCAAATGTAGATCGTCAAATAAGCGGATATGACGGACTTGCTGCCGCACAACAGTGCTTACCAACCAATGAGCATAAAGATAAATTTGCTGCCGAGTTTGGTGTGTTATCACGTATCTGGGAAACAGTATCTCCTGATCAGTGCCTTACCCCTTACAGAAGTGATTATGTTTGGCTGTGCCAAGTATACGAAAGCATTAAACCTGTCAGCGGGAAAGGATCATTGGTCTGGAAGCTCCTGGGGCCCAAAACAATAGAATTGGTGCATCGGCACGTACAAACAGTTGATATAGGTAATAAGGGAGATAGCCTTGAATCGTTGGTTCTGGATGCAAATGTGCTAAATGCTGCGATCAGTGAGGCTGATGCAAAAAAAAGGATAAAAGAAGTCGAGCAACTTCTGATCCCTCGCTTGCGGAAGAATATTGGGAATCCCAAGTTTAAAAAGCTCGCGGAGAAACTCGACGAACTTAGGGAAAAGATGGCCCAGAACCTTAAGACAAGTATCGAATTCCTCAAAGAATTACTTACTATTGCTCGCGAGGTGCTGAATGCCGAACAGAACATCGAACCGGAAGATAATCGGCAAAAAGCCAGGGCGGCGCTTACCGAATTATTTGAAAGCATTAAAAATGCAGGTACCCCTATCATTGTAGAGAATGTAGTAAATGACATCGATAATCAGATCGTGTCGATAGTCCGTAATTTTAATGACGCTTTTAAAACGGTTACCGGCAAACGAGAAGTCCAAAAACAACTCCGTAGTATCTTATGGTTGAAATATAAAATTAAGGATCAAGAAGTTTTCGACAAAGCTTATCGATACATTGAAATGTATTACTAATAATTATTGTGGTCTCGATCAACCTAAAGTTGCACCGATATACACCTAATTGTAACTTATCGTATGGCAGAAAAATACAATGCATCCAACATTGCACTTGAGCAAATTTTGGGCTTCATCAAATCCGGAGAAATAGCGATTCCTGAGATTCAGCGTCCATTCGTATGGAAACCAACTCAAGTTCGTGATCTGATTGATTCTTTATATACCGGATATCCGACCGGTTATCTTATCATTTCTCAAAGCCCTAATATGAAGTTGAAAGACGGAACACTTTCGGAAGGGAAAAAGATTATGATTGATGGTCAGCAGCGCGTTACTGCTCTGATGACAGCCATTATGGGAATAGAAATTATCAATGCCGACTTCGAGAAAAAAAGAATTAAAATAGCTTTTAACCCTTTAGCCAATCCCGCAAATGAGGAAGAACTATTTAAGGTTCAAGATAATGCAATTTTAAAAGATAAACGTTGGATTCCAGATATTGCAGAGTTATTTACTCCGACTTTCGACTTGTGGAAATTTGTCAATGATTATTGTAGCTTAAATAAAGAGATATCTGGCAGTGACCTCAATAAAATTCTGATGCAGCTTCTGGATATTAAAAACCGTCAAATCGGTGTAATCACTCTGGATAGAGATCTTACCATTGACGAAGTAACAGAAATATTCATTCGCATCAACAGCCAAGGGGCAAAATTGAATCAAGCGGATTTTGCAATGTCGAAGATTGCCGCAAATACCCAATATGGTGGTGACATACTTCGCAAAGCCATTGATTATTTCTCTCATCTTGCAGTACAGCCGGATTGGTATTCTGATATGACGAAAGATAAGGAATTTATGGCATCTCCATTTGCTCAAAAGTTGAAATGGCTCAAAGATGATAGAGAAGAGATATTTGATCCGAATTACAGTGACATATTACGTATCGCGTTTATGTCTAAGTTCGGTAGAGCCAAAATGAAAGATCTGGTCAGTTTGCTAGGAGGACGGGATTTTGAGACTCGTGATTATAAGGAAGATATCGCTGAAAAATCTTTCGAGCTTCTTAAGAAAGGGATATCCGATTTTATGAATGAATACTCGTTCTCTAATTTTATACTAGCGATTAAATCGGCTGGTTTTATTATGAGTAAGCTTATAAACTCGCAAATGACATTGGATTTTGCATATACGTTATATCTCTTATTAAATAACGACCCTAATATCGATAAATCCCAAATTAAACGTTATGTGTCGAAATGGTACGTTCTGAGTACATTAACCAGTCGGTATATAGGTTCTCCGGAAACTATAATGGATATGGACATTCGGAGAATTAGGGAAAAAGGATTTGAAACCTATCTAAAAGAGATTGAAGAAGCTGATTTGTCTGAAACTTTTTGGTCTGTCGGTTTAGTACAGAATTTAGAAACATCGGTAATTAATAGTCCCTATTTCAATATTTATTTAGCAGCTCAAGTGTTTTTTGGCGACAACGCCCTGTTTTCGAATGGCAGTAAAGTGCGTGATCTAATTACTGTCATCGGCGATGTTCATCATATTTTCCCAAAACAATATTTGATAAAAAATGGATGGAAAGAAAAGTCAAAATACAATCAAATTGCAAATTATACTTATCTCGACACTCAAGTAAATAAAGCCATATCAGATGACGCACCAGCGGTCTATTTTAACAAACTCTTACTGCAATGTGAAGCAGGTAATCCTATTTATGGAAATATTACTGACAAAGAGATATTGAGAAAGAATATGGATCAAAATAGTATCCCACAAAATATTTTTTCATTAAATTATGATGAGTTTCTTGTAGAGCGTCGAAAATTAATGGCAAAGAAGATGAAGAAATACTACGATAGCTTATAGTAACTTTCGTTTCATTCGGGAAAAGCAATATTCTACAGACATCTCGCTTTTATTTCCGAAATGCACTATAATTGCATCATTACAGAAATAAAATGATGATAATGAACTATTTTGAATTTCGGAAGAAAATGTTTGATCTCGCCTGTTTCAATACCCACCAAGTATATGCATGGCAGCCTGATTTTGACCGCAACAACTTTACTAGGTGGATTAAGAAGGGATTACTTGTACGATTACGACAGGGGTATTTCGCTTTTCCCGAATACCTCCCTAGGCCTGATTACGCACAATATATTGCCAATCGTATTTATCGCCCATCTTATATCAGCTTGCACGCAGCACTCTCTTTTTATGGAATGATTCCCGAGGCGGTTGTGCAGATAACAAGCGTAAGCCCTCTCAAGACAGCTTCGTTCAAGAATGCGTTTGCAGAGTATTCCTACAAAAGTATTAAAAGCGAATTGATGTTCGGTTATGAGCCTAGGGCAATGGCCGATGGTAAGACGTTTTTATTGGCCACTCCGGAGAAAGCACTCCTTGATCTGCTTTATCTCTATCCGTTCTATAATAACGAGTCAGAATTGGAACAACTCCGATTAGATGAATACTATATGCAGGAAATCCTAAATAGAACTCGATTCAATGAGTATCTTTATAGATTCGGCAACAAGGCCCTGGAGCGCCGAGCCTCCATACTTATGCAAATATACCCGAATTGACTAACAGGTTTTACATCGGTTATTCATCCTTGTATGTGAAACTCTTGAAACTGACATCCTCATCAAGTTGCTCCCAATGAATTCCCATCGATGAAAGCCTAAACGCTGTGCGTTGAACCTCTGTGGCTTCCGCTAAACGAGGGTACTATTTGAGCGATTGACTCAACTTTTCTCCATCATAGGTTTCGATGAAGATACAATCATCGGAAAACCATACTTCTTTAGCTTTCATAGTTACCTCTTCATTATAATACAAATATAGGTAAGAATCTGCAATCCAAATTTAACCAAATAAATCAAGTTACGATAGAGGTTCGCACTATCGTTACAATGGTGCTGGCTTAATTTTGGAGGAATCCCGGATGCCCCGAAAGCAAAAAAAGCACATTTTTTGCAATTTACGGTAAACTTATTCGTTTACTTTTATATCTTTGTATTATGGAGAACCGAATTGACATATTAAAGGGGACGGCCCCCGGCAAAATCATCGAGCGCGACTTGGGCAAAAGGCATATCTCGCAGATAACCCTTGCCGAGAGGGCTGGTGTTACCAAGCAGATGATAAATGCTATTATCGCAGGCCGCCGTGACCTGTCAGTTGAGTTATCTCTGCGGATCGAGAAAGCCCTCGATTACGACGAGGGATTCCTGCTTCATCTGCAAACCTATTACAAAATCGAGAAGGCCAAGGCGCAACATTCCAGAGAGACCTATAAATCCGCGCCCAACTTACGCAAGTCGCTCTTCTGGGATACCGATTTCGATAAGATCGACTGGGGTAGGTATCAGAAGGCTGTCATACACAGGATACTCGAAAGAGGGACAGAATCGGATAAACGAGAGATTGCCCGTTTCTATTCCATCCCATATAACGATCTTGAGAAATACGCCTTGCCGGAAAAACAGTATAAACCGAAAAGGGCTAAATAATAACTTATGGCTGATACACTCCATTTTGAAACGGTCACACCGTCATTGCGGAAGGTTCTTGAAGATATTATCTCCGAACCGATGTTCGCCCCTTTCGCTTTAGCGGGCGGGACATCCTTGAGCCTGCGTCTGGGGCATCGTATTTCGGTTGATATAGACCTGTTCACCAACGTCCCATACGGCTCCCTCGATTTCGAGCGATACGAGGATTACCTCAGTTCACGGTTCCTATTTTTCGACTGTCCCGACACCTCGGGTATTACCTCTTTCGGCAAGTCGTATTATGTGGGCGAATCGGAATTTGGCAACATTAAGGTCGATATGTTCTACCATGACGATATTGTGGAACCGTATGAAACGATCGACGGCATCAGGCTCGTTACAATGAACGATGTGGCCGCGATGAAAACAGATGTGGTAGCTCGTAAAGGACGAAAGAAAGACTTCTGGGATCTTCACGAACTACTGAACTATTATACCATCGAGCAGCTTTTAGACCTGCACCGCCAGCGGCACGAGTGGGATCACGACCGACAAGCGATCATCAGCAATTTTACGGATTTCTCGCTGGCCGATGAAATGCTTGATCCGATCTGTCTGAGAGGAAAAGATTGGGGGTTAATCAAACTCGACTTCCATGAATCGATCGGTCTTACTATCGTCTAAATTTATTAATATAACTCCATTTTAACCGATCAATCACTATGATGCTGATAAAAATCTGCTATCGTTTCTGCATCGTAGGATTTCTTATCATTTTAATAATTTTCTGTCAGCCAAATGCAGAAAAAACGGTCATAGGTTCGGTAGACGCCCTGCTCATAAGTAATAAAATCTTTCTCCAATAACCCTCTGAGCGCCGACTGGACGGAACTGGATGAGGCAAGACTATACTTGTTGACAAACTTACCTGAAGTTACCGATTTAGCTTCTCCCTCTTTTGTAATCGCGATAAGCAATTCCTTTTGCCGCTCGGGCAGATTGAAATAATAGGTATTACCATAGTTGAAAAGTCTTTTTTCTTCTAAAAGTCTGGTTTGTTCAACCAAATTCAGACTGCCATGCCTATTCTTCATTATACACAACTTAATACAATCAAGATTGAAATCGAACCAATTATTTTTTAACCATAAATTTTAAACAATGGAAGTAATAACTATTGAATCAAAGGCTTTTAAACAACTGATGGAAAAACTGGAAGCGGTGTCGGAATACGTATATGCGATGGCACATCCCGCAGACAATGACGATGAGAAATGGGTCGACAGCGGAGAAGTTTGTCATTTTCTAAAAATCAGTGAGCGAACCCTGCAACGGTTGAGAACGAATGGGAAGATCACTTACTCCTGTGTGGGCGGTAAATATTACTACCAAATTAGTCAAATTAAGAAGTTACTGACAGACCATCTGATAAAGAGTTCAGATGAATGTATGCAGAGTTTGATCGATCATCATCGTCAATATATGGACAAAAGGAAATAACCATATACAATACACTTTACGTTACATAATGAGTGAGATTTCCCTAAAATCGCTATATTTGTACGGTAAGCCAAAGAAGACAGTCATGAAAGCGGCTTCTCGTGTCAGAAGCACATTCTTGGAGGTAGTCTCGCAGGTGCCTCAAAGTGGAAGTGAAACCCACTGTCGAGAGGGGAAAGTGCTTGAGTAAAAGGATATAAGGAAGACGCAGGTCAGACTCTCGTTTTCCGCTCCAGAGGCTAAGACAGCGAAAGACGCTGTCGCGCCAAAATCAGACAAAAACCCTTTGAAACGATGTTTCAGAGGGTTTTTTCATGCCTTCTCCGAAGACTTCGCAAGACATCCGAAAGCCGTTTTCAGACACCTTGGCATCCCAAAAGTGTCCCCACCGGTTCGATATGAACCTAAAATGGGACACTTTGAGAAAAAAGGTGGGACACTTAGGCTTTTTTCAAACTGTTCTTCAACGATTTACCTAATCTGAATGACAGGTAAACAGTTATGAAAAGCACATTCAGAATCTTATTCCTCGCGAGGTGGGAATTGAAGAAAAAAAATGGCAAGGTGCCCCTCTGCGCACGGATTACCATCGACGGCGAAAGAGTGAAGTTCAGCCTCAAAAGCGAGGTAACCGCAAAAATCTGGGACCCGAAGTCCGGCAGAGCAACAGTACAGACAAAAGAGGCACTTCAGCTCAACCGCTATCTCGACAGCATCAAGGGGCAAATGATATGCACTATCATAGCCTCTCGGAAGCTAACGAAGTCGTGACTGCCTCGATGATGCGGGGTGCTTTCCTCGGCACGAATATCAAAAGCAATACGCTGCTGACCGTGTTCGAGGAATTCAACGACCGACAGGAAAAACTAATCGGCATCGACCTCGCTCAGTCCACTTTCAATAAGTATGACCTGACCTACCGTCGGCTCAAGAAATTCTTGAAAGTCAAAATGCAGAAGAACGATATTTTGCTCTACCAATTAGATCGGAATTTCGTTATAGATTTTGAGACATACCTGAAAACCGAGTATAAGCTGGATACAAACTCTTCCGAAAAGCTGATGCGGATTTTCAAGCGCATCACGACTATGTGCTTCAAAAACGGACAGATGCCCAAAGACCCATTCTGTGACCACAAACTCAAAAAGGTCAAGAAAGATCGCAGGTATCTCACCAAAGCAGAACTTGAAAGTATCATCGACTATAAGCCGGATAACAAGCGTCTCGAAAAAGTTCGCGACATTTTCCTGTTTTGCTGCTTTACCGGCTACGATTATTCCACTACCGCCGCCCTGACCGACAAAGATTTGGTCGCCGACGATGACGGCGCCCTCTGGATCGACACCCACCGGATAAAGACCAAAACTGCGGCAAAGGTCAAACTCCTCGATATTCCGCTATCCATCATCAAAAAGTACGAGCGTAAACGGGACAGCATTTTTTACTGCCGGTTATGAGTAACGCCAAGTATAATTTCTACCTGAAATAGATTGCAAGTATCTGTGGAATAGAGAAAAACGTCACCTCGCATCTTGGCCGGCACACTAACTACTTAACAGAGTTAAGAGTTCTGTAGAATATTATCAACGGTATATCCAGTGACAATCGAATGTCCTCTCCATTTTATCCCTTCTTATTCCGCCTTGACGCACCGTAAACTCATAGCGGAAGCTTTCGAACTCTCAAGTTGCTGAGCATTAGCCGTACCTATCAGATACCACATATTCCCAGTGTCGGAAGCCGAGGCCGTCAACAGGGCCGCGCACTGTCCAGCTTCTATAAGTTCTCCGTCGAAAGAATATTTGTATCCGGCGCCCGGCACAAAAATGGACGCATTCCGGCGGGGACTGTTCGTTGACGGGTTGAAGAACAGCGTGCCTATGTAGGCTATGTCTTTGGTGCCCCATGCCACGGCCGTATTGCCTTCCCTGACATCATACCCATTTACGCCTGGCCCTACATAGGGGTTATTGTGAGCTCTCCGGTCAAAAAAACCGTCCGCATAAAAGCCCCATCTCATATTGCCGTTTGATTGATTCCCCCCAATGGGAGGGTTGGCGTACAAAGATTGCCTGATCTCCGAATTGGATATATTTGATGCCGAGTTATTCAACGCGACTGCAGAAGTCGAACCGTCGTTCGGCCGGCGGTACCCCGGGGGACAAGTTTCGTATGTGTTTTTTATACTCTCCCAAAAGTTTGGGTTTGTTTGAGACAACCACCCTGTCGGTACCGTCGTAATGTCGGCATTATAAGCGCGTCGCGGAGAAGCAAGAGGTGCCCATTGATAAAGCGCTCCGGCCTGTGAAGGATAATCCGTGAACGCGGCATTCGACAGATTTCCCTGGATATCGGTATAAATACTGGAATTGGCCATATCTGATGCCGTGGCATTGTAGGCGGAAAAACGCACAGCCGATAGACCGCGACTGTTATCGTTAGGATGCATCAGGTAGTCGGCCTCTTCCCCCTGCCGTATAAATATTACATGATATTTTTGGGGAGACCCGTAACGCAGCAACACCAAAGCATAGCGGACAGGGACGGCAGTGATAGGCGTATAGGTGGAGGTCAGGCCTATGCGGAAAGAAATGTAATTGCCGGCTCCGCTGACAACGCTTCCTGAGGCCGAAGACAAATGCCCGGAAACGCTGAAAGTGGCGTCATTGGCCGGTAAAAGCATATCGGCCGGAGTTTCAGTACTGCGGTTATAGGTTATGCCCGCATCGTCGGAATCCTCCGTACTGAATACGATATCACCCGCGCTCCATCCGTCGCCCAGCCAGAACACCGATGCATCCCAGCTTCCCGCGAGCAATGATGAACTGACAGGTATGCGTATGATACGCTCTCCTTTCTGATTATTTTTCCAGTATGCTCCGACGTATTGATCGTGGATATAGCTGGCGTGTATCACTGATGACGCATAGTCGGGCAGTTGCACAAGGTTGATTTTTATGTCCGTATCGTCCGTATTGACAATAGTCCCCGTTATTTCGTTCGTCGTACTGTTGTTAGAGGTGGGTTTCCATGCATAGAGCGTCGTCGTTCCCGATCCACTGTAAGAGCCAATGACCGGAATGGTTCCGTCCAGGTTTTTCACATTGGCGGCAGTAAGCGTTCCGGCCGCCCAGCCCTGCAGGTCGGCGAGGTTGTCGCAAATATAGAAATTGGTGCCCGATATGGCCCAGGCTTTGGGAGACTCGTTCTCTACTATCACGTTGAACTGCGAAAAACCTCCCATAGGCGGAAGAACGATTTTTTCCGGGGTAAGCATAATGATGGCATCGGGGGATACGGATAAACTGTAATTGATACGCTGCCCGGGCGACCATGTAATTCCGCTCAGGTCGAACTCAACATCCGGACGCCCGTCATCGACACCCACGATCAGCCTGGCGCCGGTCGGGAGAGTCTGCGGAATCATCATCAAGTAACCGCCGCCGGTATTGACCAGCTGCGACGAAGGATCCAGGTATACATCCGTATCCACCGTGGCTTCAAAATTTCCTGTGGAGGAGGAAGCGATATTCCATGAGAATGTTCCGTCAGCATTGGTTGTCAAGATGCCGTCGATCTTAACTCCCTGTATTTCAAGCTTAATTATTTGCTGTCCGTTGCCGGAAGCCTTGAATCCGATGCATGTCAGGGCGTGCCTCATCTGAAAATTGACAGGTGCAGAGCCGTTATTGGTTTTGTTGCGGTCTGCCACAAGAGCCGAAACCATTAGATCAGGCTGGTCGGAGCAGTTCGTGGGAACGGTATAGCTGATGGTCGGAATGCCTGTAGTAACATTTGGAGTTATCCCGTTAGCAGCGGCAGCGTGGGGCGAATAGGCGAAAAAGCTGATATTCGCATCCGCGGCCTGAGGCCAGTAGGCCGGATTGTCGTAGGTCCAGGAGCCGCTGTTGTGGGAAACCTTCACGTTATTCATAAAATCAGGGGTCGCTGTCGCTCCGTTCGCCGCCCAGTTATTGGAGGTTCCGTTGCCGGTATAATATGCAAATACTCCCATATCCGGGATGTCCGCTACCGATTCCACCGGCATTCCGCGGGTGAAGGCATCACCCGGGTTACCAATGAAACCGATCCTGCCGTCACCGTACCCGTAGCCTTCCATTTCGTTTTTAGTACAGGACACAGCTGCAACAGCTGCGGTCAAGCTTATTATTATAAATCGGATAGTATTCATAACCGTGTCTATTTTTAAATCTTTAGTGACCGGAAGAGGTATCACCCTCTTCCGGCCTGTGTTACCAAAACGTCTCCTTTATTTATGGCTGGGGAAGTTCGGGATCGGGCGTCACAGCAGTCCAATCTTCAGCAATGGAAGACTCGAATTCGATTATATTGAAGATCGGATCCGTTCCGCCGCCGTGCGAATCGGCGTCAATAATCATCTTCAACAAATAATGCTTGCCTTTTTCGAACTCATCGGCGGGGATATTGCCAGTCGCAATCGTATACTGCTGCAGATCGCCACTGTAGATTGTGGTTCCGTTTTTCGTTATCGTTATGCCGGCTGTAATCTTCACTTTACATCCTACCGAACTTTGCGGCATAATCATGTAAGAAGCTGCTCCTGCATAGGTTGCAGACGTTGAATTAGGAGAGGCCCATGCGGGAGTAGTGGCCGTCGGATCGATTGTTCCTCCTGTCGATTGAACATCCAGACTGGCAGTAAGCCCTGTTGTGCTGAGTTGGTAGCCAGCATCTGACAAGTCATCATGCAATTGGGCTGTAACGGTGATCTTGGCCAACATATGGGAAAAAGCCAAACCTACAGTGCCGGAAGTCAGGCCCAGTTGAGGAGCGGCAATGGTAAAATCCTTGTTGGCATTTGCTGGAACTTCATAGGCGATTGAGAGAGCCGGATACGCTCC
>ERZ779866.1165-NODE-1165-length-27503-cov-4.227448_pt1 | contig 27503 bp, 28 predicted proteins | sample MGYA00511248_ERZ779866 | MGnify/ENA primary metagenome ERZ779866 (study PRJEB29588, sample SAMEA2155758) | human gut metagenome | biome: human gut; feature: human-associated habitat; material: faeces | place: Denmark | collected 2008/2010 ... | reverse complement strand
AAAAAACGTGTATCGCGTGTTGAAAGATTTATATCAGTTGCATCAAATCGAAATTCTAACGCTTTAATAGGACCATCAACCACACGAATTGTTTTTTGAGTTTTTATTTCTGGATTGTCTTTAGCCATAACTGTAATTGTTGCTTTTCCAGCAGCAATTGCTGTTACTTTTCCAGTTTCATCTACTTGAAGAATATTTTCATCACTACTTGTATATGCAAGTTTTTTGTGTGCAGCTACATCAGGTGATATTTTTGTTTCTAATTGGAAAGTTTCTCCAGTAGAAATTACATCATATTTATTTAAGCTTAATCGCCTTTCCGACATAAATAATCTCGTCCGAGGCATCATGCATAAGATAGACTCCTGGCTTTGCAGGCAACTTTTTTAATTCATTTTCAATATTAAATTCTTTATATACTTCTAATTCATAAATACTAGTACTGTATTGTTTACCATTGCTATGATTCCACATTTTATGTTGAACGTATTTTACATAGCGAATTTCTTGTTTATCAAATGAAATTTGTTTTGAAACAGTATCTCCTTGACTAGCATTACTATCACTATAGATAGTTGTGAAGTTTTTGCCATCTTTAGAAATTTGTACTTCATAATCAGGACATTCTGATTCAAAGTTCACTTGCTTCAACTATTTTTCCTAAATCAACTAACATCCATTGTTCATTTGTTTTAGCCCCAGACCAACGTGAAGTAGCAGAAATGATGCCATCTACTGCCATTGGACCAGTAAAACGTCCATCTGAAACTTCACATCCTGAAACAGTTACATCAGCTTTATATGCTAGATTATATAATTCAAGATTAGCAATGGCATCATTTAATAATGTTACAGTTTCATTTACTTTATCCTGAGTTACATTATCTTGGTTATATATTTCATTAGCTGTTTCAATCATTTTTTGTAGTGCACCAAAACTATCTTTTGTATAAAGCTCACTATTGTAAGATTTAGCATCTTCAATAGTTGCACGTAACCATTCTTTTGATACTTGTGGTTCATCTAAGAATTTCACTTGAGCAAGTAATAGATTATGGTCAGATAAAGATGTTTCTACCATTTCAATATTTTCAATAGCAAGATTTCTAGATACTAAAATATTGTCAACGCTATTAACTTTCATCGTTTCATCTACACCATTAAATGTATCATACCATTTTCCTTGGTAGCCATTGACCATATCTAGCTCCTCTAAAAATAAATTGAATTCACTTCGATGTTGATCAGCATTAAAATCTCCAGTAACAATAATATAAGGTGTACTATCATTTTGGATTGCAGTCTTTAATTCTTTCATTTGTTTTTTACGAATTGCTTCAGTTTCATAACTTAAATGAGTGTTATAAAAAGCAATCGCTTCTTCTAATATTTCAGGATCATAGTCTTTTTCAAAAATCATATTCATATAATTTTTAATAATAACTCTTGCTTCATCAATTGTTTTACCAATTAATAATTCCGTCATAATAGAAGTACTTGATGTACAAATCGCACATGCTTCGCCATCAAAACGAATATCTTTTATAACTCCATCTTCTATTTTTGCTTGTATATCAATATTATCAATACAAGTTTCACTATCCATATTGACTTTTTTATAGCTATCATCTTCTACCAATTCATGATTACGTGGATTTTCATAATGATCCATGATAATTTGGCGAAGCATCATATTATCCAAAGAAGGCATCTAAAAAGTCATCCCCTTTCTTACATACTTCAATAAACTGATCTATTTCTTCTTTTGTATTGTAGAAATAGAATGAAGCTCTTAATGTTTGTGAAACATGTAAATATTCATCTAAAATTTTCGCACAATGTTGTCCTGCACGAATAGCAATACCATAAGTATTAAACAAAGAAGCGCCATCTTGAGAAAAGACATTTTTAATATTGAAAGCAATAGGTCCTACCCCATTTTCATTGTAAATTTCAATGTTATCCAATTCTTTCATCTTTTCAATCGCATATTTACGAAGCATCGCTTCATGTTCTTCAATATTTTTCATACCAATTTTTTGTAAATATTCGATTGCACTACCAAGACCAATAACACCTTCGATATTTGGTGTCCCCGATTCAAATTTTGTTGGTGCATTTTTTAACTTCACTAAACCACAACTGTTATAACGTGCATTGCTTCCTCCACCAAAACGTGTTGGTGTCATTTCTTCAAGTAAATGATATTTACCATAAAGCACGCCTACACCTGTTGGTCCACACATTTTATGTCCTGAAAAGGCAAAGAAATCAACATCTAAATCTTCTACATCAATTGCATGATGAGGGGCACTTTGAGCCCCATCTACACAAACCACAATATCATGTTGATGAGCAAAAGCACAAATTTCTTTAATTGGCGCTAAATACCCTAAAACATTAGTAATTTGTGCAATAGAAATAATTTTTGTATTTTCATTAACTGCTTTTTGGACATTTTCTAAAGTAACTTTTCCTTCTTTATCAAGGTCAATATATTTAACAACAGCTCCAGTATGTTCAGCTACTTCAAACCAAGGAAGTGTATTACTCGCATGTTCTGCAAGCGTAATTAAAATTTCATCTCCCTCTTTTAAATGTGCCATTCCATAACCAAAAGCAACCATATTTAAACTATCTGAAGAACCATAGGTATAAACAACTTCTTCTGGTTTACAATGAATAAAATCGGCAACGATACTGCGTACATGTTCAAACTTAGTATCCACTTCATGTGATAAATCATAATCTCCACGATGTGCATTTCCTGAATAATTTGTAAGATAATCACATACGCTATCAATAACACATTGTGGTTTTAAAGTAGTTGCTCCATTATCTAAATAAATAAGTGGTTTTCCATGCATAGTTTTTTCTAGCATTGGAAAATCATTTCTGATTTTTGAAACATCAATCATTATAATCCCACCTTTTCTTTTAATACATCAGAGAATCTTTCTTTAAGTGAATCAACACTAATAAACTCTAAAACAGGTAAGAAATACCCATAAGTAACAAGGTGCATCGCATCTTGTTTAGAAAGACCACGTGATTGTAAATAGTAAAGATGATCTTCATCAATTTTTCCAACACTAGCCCCATGACTTGCTTTAACATCATATTCATCAATATATAAATAAGGATTTGCTTGGGCTTTGCAACCTTCATCAAAAACAATGATTTTGTTTGTTTGATGCGTATCTGATTGATACATTCCTTTATGAATACGACCAATTCCATCAATCAATAAACTTGCTTTTGATTTAACAATACCATAGTTATCCATATCCCCATATGTATGAGGTGCAAGATGTTCTAAAGTCATTTCATAATGTTTATGTTCTAGTTCTTTACTTAAAGAAGCTAAACGAAGTCTTACACTTGCTCCTTCTTCAAGTAATTGGTATTTCACTTTACTAAAAGTTGAATAATCTGTAAGTTCAACATAGGCACATGAAATGTGGGCGTTGGCACAAACATCCACATTTTCATCCAAATCAATAGAAATATTTTCTTGACTGTTTTTTTCAACATATCTTAATACTTCACAAGATTCATTAACTTTAATATTTTTTGTAAAGTGACATTTTGTAGATACTTCATACATTTCAATTAAATCTACATGTAAACGTTCTTTAAGAGTGATATTAAATCGATAATCTCCTTCTTGTGTTACTTTGTAGATAATTTGTACTTTAGCATCTTCATTGATTGTTAAAGTTTGATTTTGAATTTGAATATCTTGTTTAAAAGTTGATTCTTTGATTTGACCATTTTCAACAACAAGATAATTGTCAATATCTGTTAATCTACTCATTATTTTGCTTTAACCTTGTTTCCACAACTACCTAAAACGATTGGTTGTCTTTCTTCTTCAGTTTCAAAATCAAAACCTAATTCTTTAACCCAACGATAACCTTCTTTATCGATACGATCAATTAATTCTTGTCCACCACTTAAAACAATTTTTCCATCGACTAAAATATGAACATGTGTTGGTGGTACAAGTTCAAATAATCTTTCATAGTGTGAAACCATCACACATCCAAATGATTCAGATTTCATATCATTAATTGCTTCTGAAACAATTTTTAAAGCATCAACATCTAATCCTGAATCAATTTCATCTAATAATGCAAATTTTGGTTTCAAAAGTTTCATTTGCAAAATTTCATTTCTTTTCTTTTCTCCACCAGAGAAACCTTCGTTTAAATAACGATGTGCTAAGTTTTCATCCATTTTTAAATCAGCAATATTTTTATCTAGTTCTTTAATAAACTTAAATAAAGATACTGGTTTTTCTTGATGTGCATTAAGTGCAGCCCTTAAAAAGTCAGAAGTGACAACTCCTGGAATTTCTTGAGGATATTGCATTCCTAAAAAAATCCCTGCTTTCGATCTTTCATCGACTGTCATTTCTAAGACATTTTGACCATCCAAGTAAATACTTCCCTTAGTTACTTGGTATTTTGGATTTCCCATGATAGCAGATAATAATGTAGACTTTCCATTACCATTAGGTCCCATTAATGCATGTATTTCTCCTGTATTGATGGTTAAATCAATTCCTTTTAATATTTCTCGATCATCAATACTTACATGTAAATTTTCTATTTTTAAAGTTGACATAAATCAAGCCCCTTTCTACCCACAACATTTTACTAAAATGTCTAAAAAAAAACAACGAATGTGATAATCTTTTGTATTAACAATTTATATTATATCCAAAATATGATATATTATTTAAACAAAGGGGTGATTATGTGAAAACATTGAAATCTTTATTTCAAGTTATTTCATCCAAAAAAATTACCCAGACCCTTTTAAATATCCTGATGCTTGCTTTGATTGTTTTATTATTAGATATCACAAAAGAAGTTTGGGGTGGTGCTCTGGTTCTTTTTTGGAAAATTATAAAGCCATTCTTTATTGCCTTTGCGATTGCTTATGTTTTTAATCCACTTATTGAATGGGTTCAAAAATACATTAAAAATCGCGGTTTATCTGTGACACTTGTTTATGTAGGAATTATTGCCTGTATGATTCTAATTATCTCACTTGCTATTCCACTTGTTATTAATAGTGTTACCGAATTATATCCTGCTTTTGAAGATGGTTTGATTTTTATTTCGAAATTTGTTCGTTCTCATTTAGGATTCAATATTTCTGAAATAACGACATACATTCAAAATGAAGCTGCAAAGCTTTTACAAGATATGACAGTCTTAAATACAACTTTTGATGTTTTAAATTCTGTTATTGTTAAAATTGGAAATGGTTTGATTTATTCCATTCTTGCCATTTATATGTCATTAAAATTCGAAAATATGCGTAAAGCAATCAATTATTTTGCAGGAAAATTTGATAAAAATTTACCTGTTTATTTAAAAGAAATCAATTTTTCTTTAATTGAATACATTGAAGCTTTTGCTATCAGCGCACTTGTTCAAGGAATTACAACAGCCTTTGTTTATTTAGCGATTGGTCATCCTAATTGGATTTTACTTGGCGTTTTTTCAGCTATTAGTTCAATTATTCCTTATGTAGGACCAATTGTTGCAAATATGCTTGGAATAGTGACATCTATTACAATGGGAACAACAAAACTTGTTATTTTACTTATTTTGATTTTTATTCAATCAAATGTTGTACCATATGTCATTCAACCAAAAATTTATTCATCAAAAATTGATTTATCAATTATGTGGGTTTTATTTGGTATCCTTACCGGATCAACACTTTTTGGTGCTTGGGGAATGATTATTGCCATGCCAATTCTAGTGACTATAAAAATTAGTTATCGTGTTTATCTTCAATACAATCCGCCTACACAAAATGCTTAGCGATTTGCTAAGCATTTTTTATAACATATTACAAATAATCACTAATAAAATAAATAACACTAAAACAAGTGTAAATGAATTTTCACACTTCATAACAACCCCCTCCTTCCATTTTCCCTTTTAATATAAATTATGTAAGAATTATGGTTGACCGTGTGTTTTTGCCCATAATATTGAAATCAATGGGAAAAAATAGTATACTTTTAAAGTCATATATAAAGGAGGAAGACTATGAAACTTAAAAAGTGTGCTGCGGCATTACTTGTAAGCAGTTGCCTTTTAACAGGATGTTCATCATCCGCTAAAAAAGTGGATTCTAAGTATGTTGTAGCATCCCTTTCTAAAGGAAATAAAACAAAAAACATTTTTGCTGATGATCTTTATAAAGATGTTTTAGATTCTTCTAGCAATAATTCAACTGTCTTTAATGCTGTATTACAAAACTTAATTGATAAAAAATTTCCAGTCAATGACGATATGGAAGAAGATGCAGATACAATCATCAGTCAAGTAAGAAGTTATTATAAAAATCAATATGGTGATGATTATAAGTCAACACTTAACCAACAATTAAAATCTGCTGGTTACACAAATATGAAACAGTATCGTGAAAAAATGATCAAACAAATTCAATATGCAAACTTTTTATTAGATTATATTGATGATAATTTCAATGATGTTTTTAATGATTACTATCAACAATGTTCACCAAAATATGTAAGTTTAATTAAAATTTCTGTTTCTGATACAAGTTCACTTACTGACGATGAAAATTCTAAAATAAATGAAGTCAAAGAATTAATCAATAACACAGATAAATCTTTTGGTGACATCGCTCAAGATTATTCTGATGATTCTACAACTTCTAAGAAAAAAGGATCTGTAGGTATCGTTGATACAAAAGATACTGCTGGTATTAGTGATTCTTATGGAGAAGATGTTTTTAATGCTATTAACTCATTAAGTGAAGGACAAGTTTCTGATGCAATTGCAGGAACGGATGGTTATTACTTTGTTAAAGTAACAAGCACAAACAAAAAAGATTTAAAGAAAGAATTAAAGAAAACAGATATTGATTCACCATTACTCGCTTATGATGATTATTTACAATATATTGTCTATGACTCATATAAAGTAACTTATAAAGACAAATCAATTAAAAAAATTGTACAAGACGTTGTTAAAAACGCTTTAAACGAAAGAAAATCAGGAAGAGGTGAAGCCTAATGAAAGACACATGGAGAGATAAGCTTTACCAATATCGTTTACTTATCATTATTATATGTATCTGCTTAATTGGTGGTTGTGGTTATGCCCTATATAACAGTTTCAAAAACAAAGAAGATTCTTATGTAACTCATGTTTCTAATGGTGATAAAGCCGTTGTTAAAACGGCAGATATCACAGTTACAAAAGATGATATCTACAATTATCTATTAGATAATGATGGTTCTAGCATGACTTTAAATACAGCTATTAACAATGTTGCTGATAAAGAAATCACTGATCAAGATGCTATTAATTCTAAAGTTGAAGAACTTAAAAACCAATACTTACAATACGCTAGTACAAGTGATTTAAATACTTATGCTACAGATGCTGGATATAAAGATGAAGATGATTTCATTAAACAAGTCATTACACCAAATGCAAAATTACAACTTTTACAAGAAAAATATGTTGATAAGAATTTTAAAAGCTTAGTAAAACAATACAAAGTAAAATATATTAAATATTTTACAGTTGATACCGAATCACAAGCTTTAAAAATTATTAAAGATGTAACTGATGAAGCTTCGTTTACAAACTATTTCAATGAAAATAGTGGTACAGATGCAGGAATGGTCACTAAAAAAAGTAGTGATTTAGATTCTAAAATTGTTAAAAAATTAGATAAATTTACAAAAGACGGTATTTATGCTAAAGCTATTAAAACCTCTGAATCAAAATATGCTGTTGTTTGGGTTTATAATACAGATAAATCTAATTTAAAAGATGAAATCAAAGAAGGTTTAACTTCTTTATCTGACTTCACTACAAAATGTGAAACTTATTATTTAAGAAAATACAACTTTGATGTTTATGAACCAAGTATTAAAAAAGCAATTAAAAAAACATCTAAAAATTATTTTGAATAAGGTCTCGACCTTATTCTTTTTTTGCATTAAAATAAAGCTATGGAGGAAGAAAAAATGAGAGATTGTATTTTTTGTAAAATAATTAATAAAGAAATTCCTGGAAAGATTGTTTATGAAGATGATGAATGCATGGCTTTTTTAGATTTATCACAAGCTACTTATGGACATACTCTTGTCATTCCTAAAAAACACTATGCAAATATTTTAGAAGTAGATGATAAAACTTTAGCTCATGTAATGAAAATAGTTAAGAATTTAGCTAATCAAATTGTTGAAAAATTGGATGCTAAAGGTGTCAATGTTCTTACAAATACAAATGAAGTAGCTGGACAAACAGTTCATCATTTCCATGTTCATATTTTACCTAGATATGATGAAAATGAACTTAAGATTGAATTTACGGATCATAGTAATAGCGTTGATTTAGATGAAGTTTATAAAAAAATTACAAAATAAAAAAAGATGTGAAAACATCTTTTTTAAAAGAGAGAAAGTTGTTCAAATGAATAACTTTCTTTTTCTTTGACTTCAATTTTAGTTTCAAACTCTTGTAAATAAGCAAAGATTTCTGGATAATTACACATCATATGATATTGTTGACATTTTTCAAAAAAGAGATTCATTAATTCTCGATTATGCGGACTATTAAGCGTATATTGATCATTATACGTTGATTGATACTTTTCTTTCATACCAGGAAAAAGTTGATCAAGTTGTTGATAATAGTAATCTCGACTTCCTTCTCTTAAAGTAACTCCCATGCCAAAACATATAACCCCTTTGACCCCTGCTTCAAAACATCCTTTTAAAATAGCCATGATATTTTCTTTTGTATCATTAATAAAAGGTAAGATTGGTGTTAACCAAACGATTGTTGGTATTCCTTGTTTATTTAATTCTTTTAAAACTTCAATACGTTTTTTTGTCGTACATACATGAGGTTCTAGTTTTTGGCATAATTCTTCATCATAGGTTGTCAGTGTCATTTGAACTACACACTTTGTTTTCTGGTTGATTTTTTTCAATAAATCAATATCTCTTAAAACTAGATCTGATTTCGTAATGAGCGTTACTCCAAAACCATAGTGATCAATTAATTCCAAAGCTTTTCTTACATGATTTAATTCATTTTCTAAGGGCATATAAGGGTCACACATTGAACCCATTTGAATCATACATTTTTTTCTTTTATGTTTTAAACAATTTTCTAATAAGACTAAGGCATTTTCTTTTACTTCTATATCTTCAAAGTCATGATCAAAGTGATAACATGCACTTCTTGAATCACAATAAATACACCCGTGTTGACATCCTCTATATAAATTCATGGTATTTTGATTGGATAAAATTCCATTTACGTTTTTATAATGCATTCTTTTCCCTCCAATGTCTTTTATCTTATCACAATATAATAATTAACTTTGTCACATTATAGCACTAATACAACAAAAAAGTGGATTTAAAAAACGATATTTCAAAAAAATATCGTTTATTTATTCAATTTTCTTTTAATTTTATAATAAAGCTTTCTCATATAAGGAATTTCAAACAAATAAGTTGGATGTTCCCAATAGATATACATAATTAAGACAAAGTAAACCATAACTCCTACCACAACTGATAAAATAAGTGGTAAGAAAACACGATGAGTTAAGGTAAATAAACCATAATAAACGCCTAATACGGCAACTGCCATAATTAAAGAAGCAATCAAAGGTAAAACATATGTTCTTTTGATTTCTTGTTTATAACCTATTTTTTTACGTAAAGCTTTTTGATTTAAATAACATACTTGTAAGGCATATGTACAGTTACCAAAAACAAGAACATAAACTCCTAATGGTGTAATAAATAAAAGAATAGCTATAATAACAATATGACACACAAGAGAAAATGCTGCATTTCTTAAGGGTACATTGACTTCGCCCAACGCTTGTAAAATCCCATTTGTAAGAGTGGATAAACCATAAAAAACAATAGCTGGTGAGCCAAACATTAAAAGTTTTGTTGCTGTCATAATTGTTGCTTTTTGAGGAAATAAAACACCCATTATTGGATAAGCCAATGCTGCCATTCCAATCGCCGCTGGAATTAAAATCATCATTGTGACACTTAAACCAGAAGTAATATGTTCTTTTGCTTCTTTAACATTGCCTAACGCCCATGCCGATGAAATTGATGGAATGGAAGCTGTAGACATTGCAGATGCGAGTGCTACTGGTACATTTTGTAAAACGATATATTTCCCTGCATAAACACCATAATTTGAAATATAAGCAATTTTATCAATATGATGAAAAGATTGTGCAAAATAGAAAATATACATATCGATTGTTGTTACTAAATTATAAACACATGTTGCTAAAATAATTGGCGCAATAATATGCATGATCATTCTAAAAATATCTTGATAGGAATCTACATGCTCATTAACTTCTTCATCACTTTCTTCAACAAAAGTATTTTTCTTTTTCAAATACATGAAAATCATATACACCAAACCAACAAGGACTCCTGCTCCTGTTCCAAGCGCAGAACCAGCCGCTCCATAAGATCCTACTTTTGTTGCATCTACTCCAATATATGGTTGAATAAAAATATATGCTGCAAACAAAGCAACAACAGCATTGAAGATTTGTTCAATAATTTGTGAAACAGATGTATAAACTGTCGTTTTATGTGCTTGAAAATACCCTCTAAATACACCTAATAACCCTGATAAAAAGATTGTTGGACATAACACTCGAAGTGCTGGAACTGCGTTAACATCCACAATAAAAGGTGCTAGTATAAATAATAGTATTGCTGCACTTCCAGCAATAGCACAAACATAAATAAAAATACATTTTAATATTCTTTTAACATTTTTATATTCATGTAAGGCAATTTTTTCTGAAATCAATTTTGAGATTGCTGTAGGAATACTATAAGAAGAAATAAGTAATACAAGTGCATAAATATTATAAGCAGTTGAATAATAACCATTTCCTTCATCTAGAATCATTGCAGTTAATGGACTACGATACAAAAGTCCAATAATTCTAACTAATATTCCTGCAAGCGCCAAAATTGAAGCTTGTTTAACGATTGAATTAGATCGACTCATAATGACCTCACTTTCCAAAAATTATTATAGCAAATATTATCATAAAAGCAAAATAGACAATCTTTCGATTGTCTATCTCTATTATTCATCAAGACCAGTGATAATCCATTTATCATCTTTCTTTTCTAATGTCACTGTCGATGTTAATTTCTTAGTTGGTGCTTTTTTATATGTATCTGTCATTGTTTGATAAAGTGTAGGTGCAATTTCATCAAACACTTTAATAAGTGCTGCATTTTCCCCTTCTTCTTGAGCAACTTTAGAAATTTCATCATAATGTTCAGTAATATAATTTTGAGCAGTTGTATTTAATTCATTTGAATCAAAATCAATTTCTGAATAATCTTTTTCTTTACCTGTAACAGTTACTTTAACTTTATCTCCATCTTCTTTTACATCTTTGATCTTGATATCAGTAAATAAATCTTTAAAGATTGCTTTTTTGAATTTATCAGTTTCTTCAACGAAAACTTTCCCATATTCTTCTTCCGTATACTGACTTAATTCTTCTTCCATTTTTTCGAGTTCCATATCATTTAAAACAGAACTACTTGTAATCTTTTTAAGATTTTTAATGTCACATTCACTTACATAAGTAAAGAAATCAGTGACGACTTGTTTTTGTTCATCTTGTGAATTTGTTGAACTGCATCCAGCAAGAAAAACAAGAGCAAATACACATAAAACTTTCATTATTTTTTTCATACTATTCTTTCCCTCCATTACAGTAATTATACCATAAAAAAAGAATGAGGGAAACCTCATTCTTAGAGTTCTTGTCCATTTGTTTCAATAACATGTTTGTACCAATCAAATGATTTCTTTTTACTTCTAGAGAAATCACCTTCATGTTTATTATTATAGTCAACATAGATGAATCCATAACGTTTATCATATTCACCTGTTGATGCTGAAACGATGTCGATTGGAGACCACATTGTATATCCAAGTAAATCAACACCATCATAATCAACAGCATCTCTCATTGCTTGAATATGTTCTTTTAAGTAATCAATACGATATTGATCATCAACTGTACCATCAGCTTCTTTTTTATCATAAGCACCAAATCCATTTTCAACGATCATCATTGGAAGTTCAAAACGGTCATTAAACCAGTTTAAGCACCAACGTAATCCAAGTGGATCAATTTGCCATCCCCAGTCAGAGGCTTTTAAGTAAGTATTTCTTACGAAATCTTCTGGTACATAATCAAATGTTTTTTCATTGCGTCCTTGATATTGAGTCGCAAATGACATGTAATAAGAGAATCCAATATAATCTACTTTACCTTCAGCTAAGATTTTCTTATCTTCTTCAGTAATAAAATCATATCCTTTTCTTTCAAATTTCTTTAAGATATGACGAGGATAATGTCCTCTTGCGTGTACTTCTACATACCAATATTTTTGATGCATTGCACCTAAAGCATTCATCACATCTTCAGGTTTTGGTGAAGCTGGATAAACACCATTCATCCCAATCATACATCCTACTTGTAAATCAGGATTGATTTCATGTGCTGCTTTGACAGCTAATGCTGAAGCAACTAATTCATGATGAGCTGATAAATACATTAAGTATTCTGCATCGTCACCTTCTTTAAGTAAAACCGCACCTTCTTGAATTAAGTTATGTTGTGTAACATCCGCTTGGTTATTGATTTCATTGAAAGTCATCCAATATTTTACTTTATGTTGATATCTTTCAAAACATACTTTTGCAAATTTAACGAACATATCAATTGCTTTACGATTTCTAAATCCACCATATTCTTTAGCTAATGCCCAAGGTAATTCAAAGTGTGATAATGTAATAACAGGTTCAATACCATATTTATGACATTCATCAAATAAATCATCATAGAATTTTAAACCTTCTTCATTAGGTTTTTCTTCATCCCCTCTAGGGAAAATACGAGTCCAAGCGATAGATGTTCTAAATGCTTTAAATCCCATTTCTGCAAATAAAGCAACATCTTCTTTATAACGGTGATAGAAGTCAACACCTACATGGTTTGGATAATCTTCACCTTCAATAACACCATCTGTTAAACGTCTTGGCGCACCTGTTACGTTATCTCCTGCAGTTTCTACATCACTACAGCTGATTCCTTTTCCGCCTTCTTGCCAGGCACCTTCACATTGATGAGCAGCAACTGCCCCACCCCATAAAAAATCTTCTCTAAATCCCATTCTATTTCCTCCTTAAAATACACACCTATCATATCATTTTTTACAATCGTTTTCATTAATATCGAAAAAAAAATTGGTAAAGAAAACTTTACCAATTATAAACTATCCGCTAAGCACTCTAAAATATACAAAACAGGGACTTGTGTCACTGAATTAGCAAAATATTTATCTTTTACATTAGGCAAATGGTAATTGATACTTAAATCAGCCATTTGAGCAGCTTTATTATGACTATTTTCGGAAATTAAAATAACTTTTGTTCCATAGCCTTTTAAATTTTGTATTCTTCCTAGCACCTCTGTTGTATTTCCTGAAACAGATAAAATAATTGCGATTGCTTGATCATAAAAATCAAGTCGCATACTAAAGTCTTCTATATATAATGAGCGAATGCCTTTTCGATTAAACAAACCATGACCATATTGAGCAAGAATCCCTGATAAACCAATTCCATAAAAAATAACATCTTTTGCTTCTTTAATTAAAGCTACCGCTCCTTGTATTTCTTGATAAAACATTTCATTATCAACACTATAAAAAAAATTAAAAATATGTTCTAATTGAAATGTATTGATATTTGCTTGTTCATGTTCTTCTAATTTTAAATAAGCTTTATATTCTCCAAAACCTTCAAAGCCTAATTTTTGACAAACTCTTGTAATCATCGCTGTTGATACATGTAATTGACTTGCTAGATCTTTTAATTTCATTGAAATAATCATATCTTTATTTTGTATTAAATAAAAATAAATATCATATTCTAAAGGATTTAAGTTTGTTATTACTTCATTTGCTTCCATTTATATCACCAAATATATTTTACTAAAAAAAAACTACTAATCAAGTATGATTAGCAGTTATATATCTTTTTATAGTTTGCAAGTGCACCTATTAAATTTGAATCATTATCATATTTACAGCGAACAATATTTACTTGAGGAATAGGAATTTCAATTGAATTATAAATTTTATCCAATGATTTTTGAAGATATTCTAATAAAATTGGTTGTTTACTAATCCCTCCACCAATAGCAATTTTATCAGGATCAATAACTGCTTGTAAATTATATAACCCTGTTGCTGTTAAATCACAAAATTCTTCTAAAGCTTTTAGAGCATCTTTATCTCCTTGATTGCAATATTCAAAAGCTTGTACACCATCAATTTCTTCTTCTATTCCTTTAGCCTTAGAAATCATCTTAACTAAGGTAAATGCCCCAAAATCAGTTCCCCATTTATTTTCAAATCCTAAATTGTTTTTCCAATCTATTGATAAATAACTAAACTCTCCAGCAAAACCATGAACCCCTGTAAAAACCTGATCACCGATAGTTACACCTCCACCGATACCAGTACCAATAATACAAACGGCTCCTACTTGGCTATCTTTTAAACTACCATAGACCACTTCACACAATGCAGCACATTTTGCATCGTTTTCAATTGTTAAGCGATTAGTTGTTACCGATTTTAATTCTTTCAAAATATCTACATTTTGATTATAAAGAAGTGCTCCTGGTATTTGCATTTTATTCGTTTTTTTATTGATTAAGCCTGGAAGTGACATAGCAATTCCATCAACACGTTCTTGATATTTTTGATAAAGACTTTGAATTTCTTTTTTGAAATCTTCTAATGATGTTTTAGGTGTTGGTACTTGTCCTTTTTCAAGAAATTCCAATTCATCATTCATTAAAGCATATTTAATCGCACTTCCACCTACATCTAATACTAAATATTCCATAACTTTCCTCTAAAAGAAAATCAGGTGTTATTTACCTGATTTTCGTTTTACTTTCTTTCTTTTCTTTTGATAATATTCATAATCATTGCTTTCAAGATATACTTCTCTTGTATTAGCAAACAAATCATGCAATGGTCTTCTTGATTTTAAAATAAACATTAAAATCACAGAAATAAGTGTAATAAATATTCCAAAATAGGCATAATATTTTGGAATATTTAAACCTGTTACAACTTGTAATAATTGATGTAACATATTACTTGACGTAAATACACTTCCTTCAACTAATAAAATCATTATAAATTGTCGAATAAATAATTGTTTATTTGTCACTTCATCATAACTATTTGCAATAATCTTTAAATGAAAGATTTTTTTACCTAATGTTTGTCCTTTAAAAACAAACATTGGAACTAAAACATAATATCCAATAGCGACAATAAACGATAAACTTCCTGCAATGACATTGTAGGGTGCATGAAATATAGACAAATTTTGAGGGATATAAGTTGCATCTTTGTGTAACATCATATAAATAATAATCACTGGTAAAGATGCAATCATACCTCCTACATACCAATCAAAGGCATAAGCTAAAATTCTTCTAATCCATCCAATATCATTTGGGATATCTTTTTTCAGTTGTAGAAAGTAACTATTCATACAATTCTCCTTTATAACACTTCACCGTTTGTTTCAATAACTTTTTTATACCACTCAAAAGAATCTTTTTTACTTCTTTTTAACGATCCTGAACCATCATTATTTTTATCAACGTAAATAAATCCGTAACGTTTTTTCATTTCTCCTGTTGAAAAACTTACACAATCGATACAACCCCAAACAGTATATCCTAATAAATCAACACCGTCTATATCTACAGCTTTTTTCATTTCTTGAATATGTTCTTTTAAATAATCAATACGATATTGATCATGAACAGAACCGTCTGCTTCTTTTTGATCAATTGCACCAAAACCATTTTCAACAATAAACATTGGAAGTTGATAACGGTCATATAACCAGTTTAATGTATATCTAAGGCCTTTAGCATCAATTGGCCATCCCCATTGTGTTTTTTGAATATAAGGATTATCACATAAATCATTTTCTTCATCATAATCAAGGTTGATGTTACCATCTCCCTTTGTTGCAAACGACATATAATAACTAAATCCAATATAATCAACACAACCTTGTTTTAAAGCTTCTAAATCTTCTTGATTAAAATCTAGATCATATCCTTGGCGTTTAAAGAAAGATTTCATATATCCTGGAATAATTCCTCTAGCATGAACATCTAAATACCAAAAACGTTTATGATTAGCTCCTACAGCTTTTAACATATCATCTGGATTACATGAATATGGATAGATTGGTGTCATGGCCATCATACATCCAACCATCATTTCAGAATTGATTTCATGTGCTATTTTAACAGCCTTTGCACTAGCAATCAATTCATAAATAGCTGCTTGATAAACAATAGCTTCTCGGTCTTCCCCTTCTTCAAATAAAATACCTGAATTGGTGAAAACTGCAACATCTGCTTTATAGTTTGCTTGGTTATTGATTTCATTGAAAGTCATCCAATATTTTACTTTATGTTGATATCTTTCAAAACATACTTTTGCAAATCTTACGAAACAGTCAATAAGCTTTCTATTTCTCCAACCACCATATTTTTTTACTAACCCATAGGGCATTTCAAAATGACTTAAAGTAATAACAGGTTGAATATCATTTTTTAATAATTCATCAAACATTTCGTCATAGAATTTTAATCCTTCTTCATTAGGTTCTAATTCATCTCCTTGAGGAAAGATTCTTGCCCAAGAAATGGATGTTCTAAAACATTTAAATCCCATTTCTTTAAATAAGGCAATATCTTCTTTATAGTGATGATAAAAATCAATCGCTTCATGATTAGGATAAAACTCATCAGATAAAATAGTATCAGTAATTTTTCTTTTTTTACCGACACCTCCAACTGTCATCATATCTGAGACATTGAGACCTTTTCCCTTTTCATTATAGCCACCTTCTACTTGATGAGCCGCAACAGCTCCACCCCATAAAAAATCCTTACGCATTTTCTGTTCCTTCTGCTTTTAAAGCTGCTTTTGTACTTGCAATAACAAATGGTAAATAAATAAGGGTACTAATTGCTACACAAACAAAACCAATTATTAAAGATAGAACATTATTTGCACCTGATCCTAAAAATGGTGTTAGGAATCCAGGTGTTGTCCAAGCAACACTATAAGCTACTGGTGGAATAATTTTAACAACACAAACACAGAACCATCCAACAAGGTTACAGACAACTGGTGCTAAAATAAATGGAACAATATACATTGGATTCATAACTAATGGTAGCCCGAAAATAATAGGTTCATTAATATTAAATAATCCTGGTGCAAGTGACATTTTACAAATTTGATATTGTGCTTTATTTTTTCTACCAGCAATAAATGTTGCAATAATTAAACCTAATGTTGCTCCTGAACCTCCTGTATTACCAAAAGCATCATTAATGGCACCCCAGTTAATTGGATAAGGGGCACCCCAAGCTGTTCCATGTGCAGCAACATAAGCTAAGTTCATATTTTGTTGTTCTGTAAAGATGACTGAACGTAATGCACTTAATGTATTTGGACCATGAATACCTAAAACCCATAAGAATTGTTGAACAACAACGAAAACAATAACTGTCCCCATTGAACTTCCTAAACTTGTAAGTGGTGCTTGAATCATGTTGTAAACTAAAACTTGAATACCATCACTTGTAATATTATTGAAAATAAAGTTAAGAACACCTGTAACAGCTAAAACAATCATGATTGGCAATAATAAACTAAATGATTGTGAAACTGCTGGTGGCACTTGTGCAGGCATTTTAATAACAAGTTTTTTGTTATTTCCTAAACGAGTTAATAACTCAGCTACAAATAAACCAACAAATAAAGCAACGAATAAACCTTGTGCTCCAAAATATGTAGTCATTAAACCACTTCCAGATTTGTCAGCAAAATTTCTTGCTGCTGGATATAAAATGAAATAAGCTGCTAAAGCTGTAATTCCACATAAAACTTGATCCCCTTGCATTTCTTGTGCTAATTGATAAGCAACTAGAAAAGCAATTAAGATTGCTAAAATATTGGTTGTCCCATTAATAACAGAACTTAATACTGCTTGATAATCAGCTAAATTAGGAATTAAATCTCCCAAATGTAACAAACTTGCAACAAATCCAGTCGGATCTAAGAATACATAGTTTATCAATAATACCATTGACCCCGCCATTGTAAGTGGGAATGATAAAGTAAAAGCATCTCTTACTGCTGCTACATGTCTTTGACTATTGACTTTTGCAGCAAACGGAACAAAGAATCGTTCCATGAACGCTTGCATTTTTTCCATATAATTTCCTCCATTAAATATTTATATTTGGCCAAATGTTCAAGATAACTTCTTGATACAAAAAAAGAATAACACGCTTACATTTTTCATTCAATAAAACTGAAAGCGCTATATTCTATGTCACAATTCTGTTTTTTGTTATTTTTAGAAAACATTTGTTTTTTTAATAGTTCCGTGCTAATCTTTCAATAATAGCAACTGCAAGAATTTGACTTGTTAAATCTATTTGATCAACAGTATCCGTCTTTAAAAAATAAGGGATAGTAACATTGCTCATTAAAGCAAGTGGAGATTTCATATTGGTTGTAATAGAAATAATTTGTGCACCTAATATTTTACATGATTCTACAATACGAAGTAATTCAGGTGTTTTTCCTGAAATAGATAAGGCAATAATAACCGTATCCTCCATTGAAGTATTAATACGTACAAAAGGATCGCTAATAGCATTTGCATATTTTCCAACACTGGAAAAAACACGTGCCCCATAAGTTCCTATCAATCCAGAATTCCCAATACCTATAAAAAGTATATTATTATGATTCCCTATCATTGCTTTAGCAATATCTAACTTTTCTTGATAATATTCATTATCTAATTGCATTAAGGCTCCTATAACTTGTTTATCATCATAAACCCTTTTAGATTCTCTTGACTTTCTTTCTTGTAAACGATAGGCAAGTTTAAATTCTTTAAAACTTTTATATCCCATCTTTTTTACAAAATTTAAAATAACAGTTGTAGAAACTTGTACACCATTCGCTACTTCCCTAATTGTCATAAAGGGAAATTCTAGTGAATGCGCTAAAATATATCGATATACTTTTATTTCTTTCTCATTTAACTTTTCGATTACTTCTTTTTTTAACATAAATATCACCTAGTAACATTATAAACAAAAATAAAAATTGGTAAAGAAAACTTTACCAATTAAACATATCTGCATATTTGTTCAATACTTTCACCTTGATTAAATCTTTTACAAAGTTCATGTGTACATTTATGATATTTATCAAATGTTTGTTGACAATTTTTAACATGACTATAAACTTTCCAATAACCTGCACTTAAATGTTCTCTACCTTCAATAAAACCTAAAACATCTGTCATTGGATATCCTAGAAATAAACCGATCTCATGGGGAAAGCCATTACTATTAAGACGTTTTTGTAAGTCAATAATAAGTGTTTCTAGTGATGTACAATTGTAATCATATTGTTTAAAGATTTTTTGAATTTGTTTACAAGAACATAATTTATTTAATTTTTCTTTTTGATAAACATAGATCATTGAACGTCCTTTAATGGATAAGACTTTTAAATAAATATCTTTTTTATTTAAAATTTCATTATAATAATCAATACATTCTTCTAAATCATCTAAATCATTTAAATTGTACATGCAGGCAACTTTTAACTTTGTTAGTGTTGGTGAAGCGTAAAAGATCAATCTTCTTTCGAATTCGTGAGCAGATAAAGGCATAATTAAGCAATCACTTTTTTAATAGCTTCAATATCTTCATCGCTACCATCATTTTCTACTTTATAAAGGCATGGTACATTATATTGTTCAGCAATAACATCTCCTGCTTTACAATAAGCTTCACCATATCCAGTATCACCACTTACAACAACACCTTTTAAATGTTCATTTTGACTTTGTAAGAATTCATCCACTTCATAAGGAACATCGCCAAATCCATCAGTATAAGTAAATAAAACATAATCTTCGTCGATTGTTTCACTACCATCTTCAATTTTTAAAGCATCATCAATTCCTAATTTAGAAATAATACTTTCAACATTTCCAGTTCTTGATGCATATACAACTTTCATTTTTTCTCCTCCTTTAGTTAGTTAAAGCTAACTCACAATATTATGTTAGCATAGCCTAACCTTTGTGTCAATCACTCTTATTACAGTTTGATAGAGATTTTAAAAAAATATACATTTAAATAAAAAAGATATCATTTTCATGATATCCTAGATTTTATATGGCGGTACTTATGGGATTCGAACCCATGACCCTGTGCTCCGGAGGCACATACTCTATCCAACTGAGCTAAAGTACCGTATATTTTTTGTAGAAATTATAATCATTTTAGCTAAACACCCGTTTACGCTCCGGAGGCGTACGCTTTATCCAGCTAAGCTATAGCACCATGTAAAAAGTATAACATGTTTTGTTTATCAAAAACAATTGTATTGAATATTTAGATTTGTTAGAATGTCGATAAATGAGGTGAAGTTATGAAAAAAGGAATTATTATTACATTATTAGGTGGCACATTTTGGGGAATTTCTGGAACGATGGGACAGTTTTTGTTTCAAACCTATCATCTAAATACAATGTGGCTAACGACAATGAGAATGATCTTTGCTGGAATCATTTTATTAGCTACATGTTTTATCAAAGATACCAAAAAAACATTAAGTATTTGGGAAAATAAAAATGATGTTTTTCAACTTGTTTTATTTGCAATCTTAGGATTGATGTTTTGTCAATATTCTTATATGACTGCGATCTATTATTCAAATAGTTCAACTGCAGCTATCTTACAATATTTAAATCCAATCTTTATTATGTTTTATACTTGTCTTGTCTGTAAAAGACTTCCCTATAAAAAAGAACTTCTATGTGTTGCTTTAGCTTTTGGGGGAACTTTTATCCTTGCAACGCATGGAAATATACATGAAATGGTCTTATCTTTTGAAGGATTATTTTGGGGTGTGTTGGCTGGTCTTGCAGCATCTTTTTATTCCTTACTTCCTCGTCATATCATGAATAAATACGGCAGTTTAATTCCTACAGGATATGCAATGATTATTGGTGGTGTTGTTTTAGGAGCCATTGGACGTGTTTGGAATATTTCTGTTTCTTTAGATATCTATGGTTATTTAGGAATGATCGGTATTATCGTTATTGGAACAGTTTTAGCTTTTTCGATGTATTTGATTGGTGTCAATCTTATTGGACCAATGAGAGCATCCTTGATTGCTGCTGTTGAACCTTTAAGCGCAACGATCTGTATGTGTTTATGGTTACATTCCCCTTTTACATTGATTGATGTTTTAGGTTTTATTATGATCATGTCAACAATCTTTATATTATCGTACAAGAAAAAGAGCTAACGCTCTTTTTTAAATTAGATTTTGTTCTTTTAAAATATGTAAACCTTCTTGAATAGCACCATGTCCTCCAGTTTTGCTAAGAGTATATGTTGCCACTTCTTTTGCTTCTTTACAACCATTAGCTGGTGTAAAACTATAAGGAAACCCTTCTAGCATACATACATCATTTAAGCCATCACCAAAGGTTGCTACTTCATCAAGGGTCAGTCCTTTTAATTTTAAAACTTCTTTTAACATGATTCCTTTATCATAATCATCACATGTTATTTCAATATTATCTTCATAGGATGAAGAAATATTAAGATGTGGAATACTTCTTAAATGATCAGCAACCCCTTTAGCTTCTTCTGGATTCAAATGTCTAGCATCTACTTTTAAAGGCAAAGCTCCTTGGTTATAAATATCATCAATTGATTTTACTGAGGTACAATCATTTAAATAACCCCATCTTCTGAAGAATGTCGTATTTGGAAGGTCTTCTAAAGTAACACCTTCACGACCTTTCATCAACAACTTAACATGTAGGTCCCAATAACTTTCAAAATCCGTTAAAATATATTTCCCTTTTGTTGTATGAATAGAAATATGATAATTATATTTTTGTAAAATAGGAATTATTTGTCTAAAAGCCGCTTCATCCATTGGATGCGCAATATTTTTAGTTCCTTCAATATTTCGATATTGTGTCCCATTATTAATAATTAAATCACCATCTACATGAGACTTTTCAATCATATCAAGCATCATGTTCATATCTCTACCTGAAGCAAACATAAATTCAATGCCCTTTTTTTTATAAAAATCAATTTCTTTTATATCATCATCATAAAATTGATTATCTCTATCAATGCTTGTTCCATCGACATCTAAAACAACTAATTTAATCATAATATACCCTCTATCTTCCAAACTTATCCTTTAATTTATCAAATAAACTTTGTGAAATACCAAATTTTTTACACATATCTTGAACATATTGATCTACTTCTTCTTTTGACATATTTTTTAATTTTTCTTCATCAATACCTAAGTTTTCCATTGTTGATTTCATTTGATCATACATTCCTGTATCACCATTTTGATAATTACTCATCATTTCATCAACCCAACGTTTGGCACCTTCTAATTGTTGGTTTTCTTGACTATCTTGTTGATCAAAAAAACTTTGTGCTTCATTTAAAGCTTCTATTTCATCGCTATCAAGTCCTAAACTTTCAAAGAAATCTAAACAATAACGACATAAAGAACGACATTCATCTTGATAATCTAAATCTTTAAGTTCTTTTGCCATCTCAAGTTCATGTTCAATATCTTTTATTTGTTGGTACTGTTGTTTTGTAAGTTCTAAATCTTCATAAACGTCTTCTTTTAAATCATCTAAAACAAGTGGTACAAAGTATTCTACTTTTTCATAAGCAGACATTTCATAAGAAATTGGCATTTCTAAAAATCCGCTTAAACATTCAATAAATTCTTTTAAATTTAAATAATTATTTTTAAAGACAAAAGTACTTGTTTTTGTTTTGATTTTGGCATAAAAATCAAAAGTTTCTTCTTTTTTTACAAGAATTAATTTTTCAATATCTTCATATAAAAAGAAATGAGGTTCTTTAAAACAAAAATAAATTCCTTGATCCGTAAAGATCATTCCTTTACTTCCATCACCACTTGCATCAATAAATCCTAATACTTGATAATCTGTTGTACTTCCATATAAATAAAGTGCTTGTGATATCTGTGAAGGAATATTTTGTTGACTATAAAAAGTTGCCTCATTAACAATACTTTCATCTAAATTTTCTAATATGATTTCTTTTTTCATTTTTATCACCTTCTAATACTTTACTATATTTTTTAAACAATGCAAAGAAAAAATCCTTAATTGTTTAAGGATTTTGAATACATTTTTTTACTTGTAAAAAATGCAATAACTAAAATAACAAAAGTGATATCAAAAGGACTATTATAAAATAAAATAGCAATCAATAATGAAATAATAATACTTATTATTTCAACAATAAAAGGTTGAGTGGAAACTTGATAACGTTTAATTAAATTTCTTTGATTTAAGAGTTGTTTGACACTAATACAAAGCATAATTACCGCAACCAATAAATCAATATAGTAATTGATTAAATAATGATTTCCCACTAACTCTTTAACAAAAAGAAGTACAATATAGATGCACATTGTAAGTAATATACCAGACATTTCATATTTATTAAAATCTCTTTGTTTTAACTGATTGATTTTTTCTTTGTAATTAAGCTTATTATTAATTTGATCCACAAATGATTGGGTATTTTGACCAACTAATTGTTGAACTGTTTTTCCTTTTTCTTGACTAGAAATCATTTGTTCAATGATTTCTGCAAGCAAAACATTTGTTTTTAAAGTATTTTTTTGTTTTTTAAACAAAGCTTTTTCAATTTCTTGATAACATTTAAAATAATCATCATTTAAACTTTTTACTTTAACACTGTTTTCAAAATATAAATCATACTTCTTTTCTTTCATCTTAATCTACCTTTAATACATTTGTATTGACTTCGCTAATATGACAATTAAAGAATTCTGTCATTACTTGAATCATATAATAAGTATCTTTGATTCCAGCTGTTTCATATGTAGAATGCATTGCGAGTTGTGGTAACCCAATATCCACACTATTCATAGAAACTTGAGCCATAGCGATATTACCTAAAGTACTTCCTCCCGCTTCATCTGAACGATTCGCGAAGAATTGTACAGGTACATTGGCTTTTTTACATAAATCTTTAAATACTGCAATGCTTACCGCATCGCTTGTATATTTTTGACCTGCATGAGATTTTACAACAATTCCTTCATTCATATAAACACAGTTTGTCGCATCTGTTTTTTGTGGATGATGTGGATGAACCGCATGTGCATTATCTGCAGATAACATAAAACTTGAAGCAATAGCACAATAGAAATCTTCTTCTGTTTTTCCAAGCGCACTATTAGCACGTTTTAATACATCATATAAAAGTGTTGAAGCAGCTCCTTGTTTTGTTCCTGAACCAACTTCTTCGTTATCAAAGCAAGCTAAAACATCGATTGATTGATCATTTCCACCCGCTAAGAATCCTTTTAATGAAGTAAAAGCACATTGTAAATCATCTAAATGTTGGCTTGAAATAAATTCATCGTTAGCTCCCCAGATAGATGGCGCTGTACGATTATATAGATATAAATCACTACCATAAATATCTTCTACTTGAACTCCTGCTTCTTTAGCAACGAGTTTCATAAAGTCACCTGGTTTACAATCAGCCCCACCAAATAAAGGAAGCATATCAATTTGTTTATTATATGCATAACCATCATTGACCGCTCTGTTCATATGAATAGCCATATTTGGAATTAAAACTAAATCACGATCAATATTAATTAATTGTGTTTTTAATTCATTTCCATCTTTAATTAATAAACGTCCAGCAATAGATAATGGTTTATCAAACCAAGTTGAACAAATCATTCCTCCATAACCTTCTGTATTTAATTGTGTGTATTTACCCTTTACTTCTAATTCAGCATTTTCTTTTAATTTGAAAGTTGGGCAATCACTATGTGAAGCAGCAACATTAAAACTATAATTTTCTAAATTGCTTCCGACCTTTAAAGCAATAATACTTGAATTATTACGAGTAACATAATATTTTCCACCTGGAGTCATTTTCCAAGGTTTTCCCTCTAATAATTCAACAAATCCATCTTTGTTTAATTCTTCTTTAATGTTTTCAACAGCATGGAATGCTGTAGGACTTTTTTGTAAAAAGTCTAATAATTCTTTTGAAATTCCCCTATACATTTTCTAACACCTCTTCTATATTTTATCACAATTATTCTGTAATAGCGTTAGCTTTTTCTCTTTTAGCAATTGCTGGTAAAATTAAACCTAATGCTGTTAATACAATTGGCGTAATAATATTTAAAGCTAAAGTAAATAAATCAGTTGAGTATACACCCATGATACAGCATGCTGCTGTAACAAAGAAACACCAACCACCAAAGAATAAAGCAACTGGTTGACTCTTAACAAAACGATAATCAGCTGGGATCTTATCATAAGCTTTTCTTAAACCAATATAAGCTAAGAATACCCAAACATAACGCATTGGCATACATACTGAATTTAATTTATTTAATTGGGCTAATACTCCAGCAGCCCCTTGTCCACCAATGATTTGAATTAAAATAATACTTCCAGATAAAGCCACAACCATTTTAATTCCATTAACATAAGCACCATATTTGTTTTGTTTTAATAATTTAGATGGAATAAATTGTCTAGCATCTTCATTATCTAATAACATTCTAAGTGGTGCATCAATACTTAATACTAATGTTGAGAATTGTCCAATCATATTACATAATGCGTAAATAATTAATAATGCATCTCCCATATGATAGTATTGACCTAATTTTTGGAATGACCAGTAAGCACCATTTGATACATATGAATTGAATGATTCAGGTGATGCATTGATTACAGTTGGATCAAACATCATACCCATAGCAAATGTACCTAAAATAGCACATACCATAACCATGATTGCAAGTGCAATCATCCCTTTTGGGAATCCTTTTGAAGGATTTTCTACTTTATTTACATAAGGTGAAATTTTTTCACACCCACCAACTGCAAATACCAAAATAGAAAGTGATGTAAAATAATTGACATTAAATTGTGGAACAATTTTGTCAAAACTAAAATCTAATGATAAATATCCCCCATTTGGATTAATTGCTGGTGCAGCAAACATCATTAAGATATATAAGATTGACATAACGAACATACTTGTTCCTGCAACTGTTGTTAATTGTTTAAGTGGGTTTAACCCTCTACTAGCAAACCAACAGAAAAATAAGAATACTGCAAGTGTTGCAAGTTGCACATATAATGTTGGTAGTGAATCATAAACTTCAGCATTTCTAAAAATTGCCCAGCTTAATGCTTTTAAACCTCCACTACCTTTACTTGCAATATAAGTAACGTGACATGCCCAATATGTCCATCCAGCATAGTATGCAAGTTTAGGACCAAATGTTTCATGTACCCAAGAACTTACTCCTCCACCAGAATTTTTAAACGCAGACCCTAGTTCTCCTACCATTAAAGCGTAAGGAACAAAATAAAGTGCGAACATTAATACCCAACTAAAAACTACTTGGATACCATTGAAGTAGATAAAGCCATTTAAGACGTTTCCAAATCCCCAAACAGTAGAAAACGCCATGAAAGCTAAACCATACCACTTGATTTTTTTTGAATCTTCCATGATTTTACCTCCGTATTTTTTGAATAACTTAGGTCGTTTATTCTTAAATAAAATACAAACATTGTACTTCACAATACACAATTATATCGTATTGTGTCGATAAATGCTATATATTTTATTTTATTGTATACTTTTTTAGACATTTATTAGTAAATTGTCTAAAAAAGCATACATTTTACTAAAATATAATATTCTATTTTTATCATCAATAAACTTTTATTATTATCCATTTCTATTTAACACCAAATATTTACCTTTTAAATACTTATTTAGTTCGTCAAATACATGCCCGCTTTGTTAATATAAATCAAAAGAGGTGACAAATATGGAAAATACATTATATTTTAAAGACATGATTCATTGTGATCAAAATAACTATCCTAAAAAAATCTACAAAGTAGAATATTCTAAAATGTTGATTGAAATTTTAGATAGCAATCACATTCAGGGTAAACCCTTCTATTTTAGCAGTCCTCATTCTAGAGACGATTTCATCAAGCAAATTAAAGATCATATTTTAAGAATCAATTATGAAGAGCTCGAACAAATACAACACTATTGGAAAAAGAACAAAAAATAATTATGAGAGGTTTTGCCTCTCATTTTACTATATTATA
>ERZ779866.1163-NODE-1163-length-27515-cov-4.591770_pt1 | contig 27515 bp, 36 predicted proteins | sample MGYA00511248_ERZ779866 | MGnify/ENA primary metagenome ERZ779866 (study PRJEB29588, sample SAMEA2155758) | human gut metagenome | biome: human gut; feature: human-associated habitat; material: faeces | place: Denmark | collected 2008/2010 ... | reverse complement strand
CCAAGACGCGTAAGGCTATTGCAAACTTTAAGATCCGCGAAAACATGCCGATCGGTTGCATGGTCACTTTGCGTGGCGAACGTATGTATGACTTCTTGGACCGTTTGATCACGATCGCTTTCCCGCGTGTTCGTGACTTCCGTGGTGTCTCTGGTCGTTCTTTTGACGGCCGCGGCAACTACAACATCGGTCTTAAAGAACAAATCATCTTCCCCGAAATCGAATACGACAAGATCGACAAGATTCGTGGGATGAATATTTCTATCACGACGACTGCGAAAACTGACGAAGAAGCTAAGGCTCTTCTTGCCGCTTTCCGCTTTCCGTTCCGCAATTAATCGAGGTGTGAATTGGCTAAACTCGCACTGATTAACCGTGACTTGAAGCGCGCCCGTACGGTCGCGAAGTTCGCGGAAAAGCGCGCCGCTTTGAAGGCGGTTATTAATGACGCCACCCGTTCTATCGAAGAACGTATGGAAGCTCGTCAACAATTGCAATTGTTGCCCCGTGACGCCAGTCCCTGCCGTTTACGCAACCGTTGCGGTTTGACGGGTCGTCCCCGTGGCACGTTCCGCAAATTCGGCTTGGCTCGCGGCAAGATCCGTGAAGCTGCCATGCGCGGTGATATTCCTGGCCTTGTCAAGGCTAGCTGGTAAGCGAGGAGATTATCATGAGCATGAGTGATCCGATCGCCGATATGTTGACCCGCATCCGCAATGGTCAAACTGTCGACAAGACGGAAGTGGTGATGCCCTCCTCGAAATTGAAGGTGGCCATCGCTCAAGTCTTGAAGGATGAAGGATACATTGATGGTTATACTGTTGTCGCTAACAACGGTAAGCCAGAGTTACACGTTGGTTTGAAGTACTACGCTGGTCGTCCGGTTATCGAACGCCTCGAACGCGTTTCTCGTCCGGGTTTGCGTGTGTACAAAAACCATGAAACGATTCCCCAAGTGATGAACGGTTTAGGCATTGCGATTGTTTCCACGCCGAAGGGTGTGATGACTGATCGCAAGGCTCGTGAAGCCGGCATCGGTGGTGAAGTCATTTGCTACGTGGCTTAATAGGCGAGGAGGATAAAAATGTCGCGAATCGCTAAAGAAGCCGTGATCATCGCCAAAGGAGTCGAATGCAAGATCGACAATGGCGTGATCTCTATGAAGGGTCCGAAGGGTGAATTGAGCTTGAAGCTTAACCCGCTTGTGACCATTAAACAAGATGGTGACCATTTGCACTTTGAAGCTGTTGACAGCTCCCGTGAAGCTAACGCTGCTTCCGGTACCATCCGTGCTTTGGTCAACGACATGAATAAGGGCGTTAGCGCTGGTTTCGAAAAGAAATTAACGCTGGTTGGCGTGGGCTTCCGTGCTCAAGCTAGCGGTGACACGCTCAATTTGTCGCTCGGCTTTAGTCACCCTGTAGTACATAAGATGCCTGCAGGCATTAAGGCTGAAACCCCGAGTCAAACGGAAATCGTGATCAAGGGCGCTGACAAGCAAAAGGTTGGTCAAACCGCCGCTGTCATTCGTGGCTATCGCCCGCCGGAACCCTATAAGGGCAAGGGCGTCCGCTATGCTGACGAAGTTGTCGTGATCAAGGAAACCAAGAAGAAGTAATCGGGGCGGAGACTAAAATGATCAATAAGAAAGAAAGTCGTCTGCGTCGTGCACGTGCTACGCGTGCTCGCATTAAGATGCAAAAGATGGATCGTTTGACGGTTCATCGTACGAATTTGCACATCTACGCTAGCATTATCAGTGCTGACGGTGGTCGTGTGTTGGTTTCTGCCTCCACGGTTGAACCCGAAGTGCGTGCTCAGCTCGCCAATGTGCAAGGACGTGGTGGCAATGTTAATGCCGCTAAGTTGATTGGTACGCGTTTGGCCGAAAAGGCTAAGGCCGCTGGCATCGAAACGTGTGCTTTCGACCGTTCTGGTTACCGTTTTCATGGCCGCATCGCTGCGTTGGCTCAGGCCGCGCGTGAAGCTGGCTTGAAGTTCTAAGAGGGACTTATGGCTAAGGCTCAAGGAAAGAATGCGGCTGTCGACGCTATCGACGACGGCATGCGTGAAAATATGATCGCGGTGAACCGCGTGACCAAGGTTGTGAAGGGCGGCCGCATTATGGCTTTTGCCGCTCTCACGGTTGTTGGTGATGGCGATGGCCGCGTTGGCATTGGTACGGGTAAGAGCCGTGAAGTTCCGGCTGCTGTCCAAAAGGCGATGGAACGTGCTCGTCACAGCATGGAAAAGATTCCCCTTTGCAATGGGACAATCTATCATGCGGTTGAGGCTCACCATGGTGCCGCTCGTGTGATGTTACTTCCGGCTGCAGAAGGTACGGGTATCATCGCCGGTGGTCCGATGCGCGCTGTGTTTGATGCTGTTGGTATTCGTAACATCGTGGCCAAAGCTCACGGTTCCACGAATCCCTACAACATGGTTCGTGCGACGATGAAGGCTCTCGAAGCCCTTCGTTCTCCGGCTGATATTGCTGCTAAACGTGGCAAGACGGTCGAAGAAATCTTAGGTTAATCCCGAAAGGAGATTCGAGATGGCTAAGAAGACCATTAAAGTTACGTTGATCAAGAGCCCGATCGGCACGAAAGCCGATCATCGCGCAACGCTGCGTGGCTTGGGTTTGTCTAAACTTCACCAAACTCGTGAATTAGAAGATACCCCTGCCGTCCGCGGTATGATCACTAAGGTTGCGTACTTAGTTCGCGCCGAGTAATAGAGGTAGATGATGCAATTAAATACTTTGCAACCCGCTGTGGGTTCTAAGAGCGCTCGTCACCGCGTTGGTCGTGGTGTTGGCTCTGGCTGGGGTAAGACCGCTGGTCGCGGTCACAAGGGTCAAAAATCCCGCGCCGGTGGCTTCCACAAGGTCGGCTTCGAAGGCGGTCAAATGCCGTTGCATCGTCGCCTGCCGAAGCGTGGTTTCACGTCTTTGACTCGCCGTTTCTGCGAAGAAGTTCGCTTAAACGAACTGCAAGGCTTGTCCGTGGAAGAAATCGATTTGTCCGTTTTGAAAGCGGCTAATATCGTTTCGGCTCGCGCTTTGTCCGCTCGCGTTATTCTTTCGGGTGAAATTTCCCGTAAGGTCGTGTTGCGTGGTTTAAGCGCCACTAAGGGTGCCAAGGCTGCTATCGAGGCGGCTGGTGGCTCTGTGGAAGAGTAACTCGCTTTTTAGGAAGAACAACGTGGCGACCAGCCCTAGTTCAAACAAGCCAGCAAGCGGTGGAAAGTATGGTGATTTAAAGCGCCGTATCATTTTTCTGCTGCTTGCTTTAGTCGTGTACCGGATCGGCGCTCATGTGCCGGTCCCCGGTATCGATCCCGACATGCTTTCTAAGTTGTTCCAAGATCAACAAGGTGGCATTCTCGGGCTGTTCAACATGTTCTCCGGGGGTGCGTTGTCGCGCTTCTCGGTTTTCGCGTTAGGGATCATGCCGTACATTTCTGCATCAATTATTATGCAGATGCTTTCGTATGTGCTGCCCTCTCTCGAAAGTTTGCGTAAAGAAGGCGAATCCGGTCGACGTAAAATTACCCAATATACGCGCTATGGTACGTTGTTATTGGGGATCTTTCAGGCGTTCGGTATCGCTGTCGCTCTCGAAACTCAAGCTGGCTTAGTGCTAGATCCGGGCTTTATGTTCCGTTTCACGTGCATTGTCTCTTTAGTGACGGGAACGATGTTTTTGATGTGGCTTGGTGAGCAAATCACCGAGCGTGGTTTAGGAAACGGTATTTCGATCATTATTTTCGCTGGTATTGTTGCTGGCCTCCCAAGCGCCATTTCTGGTTTGTTCCAGTTGGTTAGCAGTGGAGCCATCAGCCCCTTGTCAGCGATTTTCGTGATCGCAATTGTTGCCGTTGTCACCGCGTTTGTTGTTTTCATTGAACGTGGTCAACGCCGTATCACTGTGAACTACGCAAAACGCCAGATTGGCAACCGTTTATATGGAGGTCAATCTTCGTATTTGCCGTTGAAGATGAATATGTCGGGTGTTATTCCTCCGATTTTTGCTTCATCTTTGATTTTGTTCCCCGCTACGTTGGCAGGGTGGTTCACCAGTGGCGATTCAACTCGTTGGATTCGTGATTTGGCAGCGGCTCTTTCACCGGGACAACCACTTTACACGTTGCTTTACGCCGCGTTGATTGTTTTCTTTGCTTATTTCTACACGGCTTTGGTTTTCAACCCCCGTGAGACTGCAGAGAACTTGAAAAAGAGTGGTGCGTTCGTCCCAGGTATTCGTCCGGGTGAACAGACGTCTCGATACATCGACAAGGTGTTGTTACGTTTGACACTTGGTGGTGCGATTTACCTGGTGTTCGTCTGCTTGGTTCCGGAATTTTTGAATTTACGTTTCAATGTTCCGTTCTATTTTGGTGGTACATCATTGTTGATTGTGGTTGTTGTCACCATGGACTTTATGAGCCAAGTCCAGGCTTACATGATGTCGCAACAGTATGAAAATTTGCTCAAGAAGACAAACTTCAAGGGCTTCGGCTCCACAGGGTTTTAACTAATTCTGTGTAGTCAAATGAAATGTCCAACCGGGGCCATACTTCAGGCCCCGGGAGCATGCAGATTTGAGGTGATAGCATCAAATCTGTCTCTAAATGGTTTTTAGATGTGCACTACGCGGATAAAAACTTGAAGAGAAAGGAAAAAGAGAGTATCCTCTCGAACTTCCTGTCGTGTGGACAGCAATGATCCGTGAATTGCACGGTTGGAGATAACAATGAAGGTTAACGCTTCGGTCAAAAAAATGTGCCGCAAGTGCAAGATCATTAAGCGCAAGGGCGTTGTTCGTGTGATCTGCTCTGATCCGCGTCACAAACAGCGTCAAGGCTAAAGAGGTAAAAGATGGCTCGTATTGCCGGTATTAACATTCCGCCGAACCAACATGCCGAAATCGGTTTGACTGCCATTTATGGCATCGGCCGTTCTCGCGCTCGCGACATTTTGTCCAAAGTTGGCGTGGAATACACCAAGAAAATTAAAGATCTCACCGACGCCGAACTCGAACGCATCCGTGATGCGGTCGGTCAGTATACCGTTGAAGGTGACTTGCGTCGTGAAGTTCAACTCTCGATTAAGCGCCTGATCGATTTGGGCACTTATCGTGGTATGCGTCATCGTCGCGGCCTGCCCGTGCGTGGCCAACGTACTCGTACGAATGCTCGTACGCGTAAGGGCCCGAAAAAGGTCGGCGTCGCGCTTAAGAAGTAAATATTAAAGGATAACAATGGCTGGCAAATCTCCTAGCAGTCAGCAAGTTGCTCAGCAACGTGCTCGCAAAAAGGTGAAGAAGGTCGTTACGGAAGGTATCGCGCACGTTCACGCTTCCTTCAATAACACGATCATTACGATCACCGATCGCCAAGGCAACGCTATCGCTGCGTCGTCTTCTGGCGCTCAAGGTTTCAAGGGCTCTCGTAAATCCACGCCGTTCGCCGCGCAAGTCGCAGCTGAACACGCTGGTCGTATCGCTCTTGAATATGGTTTGAAGAATGTTGAAGTTCGCATCATGGGACCCGGCCCCGGCCGTGAATCCAGCGTGCGTGCGCTCAATGCGCTCGGCATTCGTGTGACGTCGATCCAAGACGTGACCCCCATTCCTCACAATGGTGTGCGTCCGTCCAAGCGTCGTCGCGTCTAACTACTTTTTCTAATCCCGCGTCTGTTTATGAGGATAAACAGACTGAATGTGACCAAGTTCACAGGATAAGAGAGGCATATTAAATGGCACGATATACCGGTCCCAAACTCAAGCTCGCGCGCCGCGAGGGTTGTGACCTTAATTTGAAGAGCGCGCGTCGTTCCTTGTCGAGCAAAGTCGGCAAGGGCTCCGATACGATCACCAAACCGGGCCAGCACGGTAAGACTTCCGGTGCTCGTCAATCGGACTACGGTGCCCAATTGCGTGAAAAGCAAAAGGTGCGTCGCATGTATGGCGTTCTCGAACGTCAATTCCGTCGTTACTTCGCCGAAGCCCAACGTGAAAAGGGCCACACCGGTGAAGTGCTTCTCGACTTGCTCGAAAGCCGTTTGGACAACGTTGTTTACCGTATGGGCTTTGGTTGCACCCGTGCGGAAGCTCGCCAGTTGGTGAGCCACTGCGCCGTTTTGGTCAATGGTAACAAGGTGAATATTCCTTCTTACCGTGTCAAACCCGGTGATGTTATCTCCATTCGCGAAAAGTCCCAAAAGCAAGCCCGTATCACGGAAGCTTTGGAACTCGCCGCTCAAGTCGGTTTCCCGTCTTGGGTGTCTGTTGATGCGAAGAAGTTTGAAGGCACGTTCAAGGCTCTTCCGGCCCGCGACGAAATCTGCCAAGACGTCAACGAAGCGTTGGTCGTCGAATTCTATTCGCGTTAATAGCTAAGCTGATAGGCACATTCAGTGTAGTGCGCGCGAATGTGTCTATCCTGCTAAAATCTGTGCGATCGGTACTTTTTGGGGCGCCGATCGCATTTGCTCTACTTAGCCCCAGACCATCCATCAGCCTTATCGGTGTAACGAGCCGAGGGTATTGAAAAGGACAGTCTACAAAATGGCCAATACTACTTTGTTGAAGCCGACTACGATTGAAGCTGTGGTCGACGAAAACAATCCTAATCTTGCTGTAATCACTCTTGAACCTTTCGAACGCGGCTACGGTCATACTTTGGGCAATGCTTTGCGTCGTATTTTGCTCGCCAGCATGGTCGGTTATGCTCCTACGGAAGCTCAGATCGCAGGCGTTGTGCACGAATACTCCCAAATTGACGGCGTTCTCGAAGATGTCGTTGATATCCTTTTGAACTTGAAGGGTGTTGTGTTCAAACTCGAAGGTCGCGATGAAGTGACTTTGACGCTTCGTAAGAGCACCGAGGGTGTTGTGACGGCCGCTGACTTTGATCTGCCGCACGATGTGACAGTGATTAATCCCGATCACGTTATTGCTCACTTGGCTGCCAACGGTAAGTTGGATATGCAAGTTAAGGTGGAAAAGGGCCGCGGTTACCAACCGGGTGATATGCGCGCTTTCCGCGATGACTACTCCAAGAGCACGATCGGTCGCATCATTATGGATGCCTCCTTCAGCCCGATTCGTCGCGTTGCCTACGAAGTAAGTGCTGCTCGTGTTGCTCAGCGCACCGACCTCGATAAGCTCGTGATGACGATTGAAACCAACGGCGCTATTGAACCGGAAGAAGCTTTGCGCGAAGCAGTGTACATCTTGCAAGACCAATTGACGGTCTTTGGTTCCATTAAGAGTGAACAAGCCGGTAAGACCACTCAGGAAGAAGATGTGAACAATCCGCCGCCGCTCGATCCGATCCTTATGCGTCCGGTCGATGACCTTGAACTCACTGTTCGTTCTGCCAATTGCCTTAAGGGCGAACAAGTGTTCTACATCGGTGATTTGATTCAACGCACTGAAAATGAACTGCTCAAGACGCCGAACTTGGGCCGCAAGTCCTTGAACGAAATCAAGGAAGTGTTGGCTGCTCACGGCTTGACCTTGGGTATGAAGTTGGAAAACTGGCCTCCTGCCGGTCTTGACCAACACTAATTTGGCATTGATTTGCTAAATGAAGGACGAGAGGCTAAAATCTCGTCCTTCGAGTCTTTAAGACTCGTTGTTTTACCCGCCCGCCGAGTTTTCTCGGATAGAAGAAGATGGGAAAGTGCTCCGCAGGGAGCTCAAAAGACTAACTTTTAAAGGAAAATAAAAAATGCGTCACCGTCATGGTTTACGTAAGCTGAATCGTACCAGTGCTCACCGCCTCGCTATGCTCCGCAACATGATGAATTCTTTGTTGCGTCACGAAGCTATCAAGACCACGTTGCCGAAGGCTAAGGAACTTCGTCGTGTTGTCGAACCGATGATCACCCTCGCTAAGGTTGACACGGTTGCCAACCGTCGTTTGGCTTTTGCCCGTTTGCGTGATCGCGAAATGGTTACGAAGCTCTTTACCGTTCTCGGTCCCCGTTTTGCCGCTCGCAACGGCGGTTACACCCGTATCTTGAAGATGGGTTTCCGTGTTGGCGACAATGCTCCGATGGCTTACATGGAATTGGTTGAAAAGACCGCTCCGGTTGTTGAAGCTGCCGAAGAAGCTCAGAAGGCCGAATAATTTGAACGTTTAAAGTTCAGATTTCATAAAGGGGAGTCATGATTGTGGCTCCCTTTTTTCATCTATTGCACTCGAATGAAACTGAATTTATCTCCAGCTCTGGGCAATGTCGGGCAGCTTTTGCTCGGTATTGTTTTTATGTCTTTCGGAATCTGTTTGATTTCGGCTGTGCATCTCGGTACCACGCCCATCAGCAGTCTTCCGTGGGCTTTGTCTGAAATAAGCGGACTGACGTTCGGAACAACGACATTTTTGTGCAATGTTGTTTTCTTATGCATCCAAATTCTGTTGTTGCGAAAAGAGTTTTCAAAATTAAACTTCCTGCAGATTCCCTTGGTCTTTCTCTTTAGCCTATGTACCGATTTTTGGATGTGGATTCTTTCGAGTATTCAACTGAATAATTATTGGCTTTTACTCGCTTTGTCACTCATTGGAAATGCCTTTTTGGCTTTGGGCGTCGCATTTGAAATTCGATCAAAAAGCATTCCGCTTCCTGGCGAGGGGTTGGTCATTGCGGTTTCCGTTGTCTCTCGTCAACCCTTTTACAGAATTAAAATTGGCAACGATGTGACCATGGTTGTTCTGGCGGCGATTCTTGGATGGTTTTTCTTGCATGAAATCTACGGAATTCGCGAAGGGACGTTGATATCTGCCTTTCTCGTAGGTATTCTCGTGAAGTTTATTTCCAAATTCTTGGATCGAATTTGGCCTGTAAAAGAATACGTTTGAACGCTGATATGACTGAATTGACAAGTGAAAGAATCGATAAATGGCTGTGGGCAGCGCGGTTTTTCAAAACCAGAAGCCTTGCTCAGGAGGCCGTTGAACTAGGGCGAGTGAAGCTCAATGGTGAACGGGTAAAACCGGCCAAAGAAGTGAAATTGTCCGATAAGTTGGAAATTCATCGCGGCGAAGACGTCTATGAAGTACTGGTGGCCGGCTTTAACCTTCAGCGCGGTCCGGCTTCCGTTGCTCGCGAACTTTATATGGAAACTGAAGAGGGTCGTCAGAAGAGAGAAGAGCTTGCGGCACTTCGTAAGTTAGCGGTGGAGCCCGCCTTGGACAGAACAACCAAGGGGCGCCCGACAAAACGTGAAGGACGCGAATTAAGACGCTTAAGAGGCTATTAAAAAACCGCTCGGAAGTCTTTCTTCCGAGCGGATAGGATATCGGTCTCTATCGCCGTTTTAGAGGCTCACAGGGGCTTCCTTTAACCAACGGGCAACATCCAATGCACAGTAGGTGAGAATGCCATCGGCACCGGCACGTTTAAAGCACATCATCGTTTCCATTGTGAACTTCTTTTCATCGATGTAGCCAGCGGCAGCAGCAGCCTTCAACAGAGCGTATTCGCCGCTCACATGATAAGCAAAGGTCGGTGCTTGGAATTCGTCTTTGACACGGCGAAGAACGTCAAGGTAGGGCAAACCCGGTTTTACCATGACCATGTCTGCGCCTTCTTCCAGGTCAAGGCCAACTTCCCACAAAGCTTCATCGCTGTTAGCCGGATCCATTTGATAGACAGCCTTTGTGCTCTTACCCAGGTTGGAGCTTGAGCCTACTGCATCACGGAAGGGACCGTAAAAGGCGCTCGCGTACTTCGCAGAATAAGCCATGATACGAGTGTGAATGAAACCTTCCTTGTCCAAGGCCTGGCGAATGACACCGATACGGCCGTCCATCATGTCGCTCGGAGCCACTACATCAGCGCCTGCACGAGCTTGGGCCAGAGATTGCTGAACCAGCATTTCAATCGTTTCGTCATTGAGGATATAACCGGTTTCGTCAATGAGTCCATCTTGGCCGTGTGTGGTGTAGGGGTCAAGAGCAACGTCACACATCACGCCCAATTGCGGGAACTTTTCCTTGAGCATCCGCACGACGCGGGGGATGAGACCGTTGGGATTTGCCGCTTCACGTCCATCGGGCGTTTTCAGATGATCTTCAATGGCAGGAAAAAGCGCAATCATCGGAATGCCGAGATCTACCATTTCTTGAGCAACTTTGCAGAGTTCATCGGGCGTCATACGTTCCACGCCAGGCATGGTGGGAACGGCCTGTCTGCGGCCTTCGCCTTCCATTACAAAGACCGGCAGGATGAGATCGGAAGCCGTCAGCGTGTTTTCACGCATTAAACGACGCGAAAATTCATCATGGCGCATACGGCGCATACGTTTTTGAGGATACTGACCTAAAACGTGCATTTGAAATGTCCTATAAAAGATTTATTCAGACAGAGAGCTCTTCACGGTTAATCCAACGTAAGAGCGTTTCTCGCAACTCATCAACACCTTCACGTTTCAGACCGGAAAAAAGCTGTACTGAAACGTGAGGCCCGATTTCAGCGGCTCGGGCTTTGGCCATAAAAAGTGTTTCCTTTTTTGCTTGGTTATTGAGCTGATCGCATTTATTGAGCAACCAGTGCATCTTTACCGGGCGGGTATTTAAAAAATCAATAACCCATTCATCCGTTGGCATGAAAGGACGCCTTGCATCCATTACGACAACAATACCGGTCAATGTATCGCGACCGGCTAAGTAACCGCCTATCAGTTCAGACCAACTCTTGCGTGTGCCTTCTGCAGCCTTGGCAAAGCCGTAACCGGGCAAATCCACCAAACTGGCGACCCGCGCACGGTGACCGTGCTCGTCTTTTTGAGACAGATCGAAAAAATTAATCAACTGGGTACGACCGGGTGTTTTGGAGGCAAATGCCAAACGTCCCTGTCGGGTCAGAACGTTAATTGTCGTCGATTTTCCGGCATTGCTTCGACCGGCAAAGGCGATCTCCGGGACGCTGCCTTCGGGCAGTCCGGAAAGTTGAGACACCGAAAGACGGAAACGGGCGCTGTCAAATAAACTCAAAATGGGTTCCTCGTATTTTTTATGGGCGCAATATTAGTCCTGCAATCTTACGCGTAGTTTAACTTTTTTAGAAAAGATCAGGCCCGATTGAACGGGCCTGAAATTGATTCAAGAGACAGTCACAAAAGACCACATGACCAGAAGCACGAGCTGACCGGTCAGAATTCGCAGGAACATCGCAAGCGGATAGACGGTTGAGTATGCAACGGCAGAGGAGTTCTTCTCGGAAAGAGTGGCCGCGTAAGCCAATGTCGGAGGATCCGTAGTGGCCCCTGCCATGAGACCGACAATGCTGTGGTAGTTGATATGAAAGAAGTGCCTTGCAACGCAGCCAACGATCAACAGCGGAATAATGGTGACCAAAAGGCCGAGGACAACATAAAGCGGACCGTTACCAACTAAGAGCGCATCGACAAAATTTTCACCGGCAGCCAACCCGACACTGGCCAGGAACAAGGAAATTCCAAGTTCCCGCAGCATCAAATTGGCCGAAGAGGTCGTGTAGGTGACCAAACGGAAAAGCGAACCGAAACGCCCCAAGAGAATCGCAATAATCAAAGGTCCGCCCGCAAGACCGAGCTTAAGCGGTACGGGCATGCCGGGAATGGCAATCGGAAGCGAACCGAACAAAATACCCAAGGCAATGCCGATGAATATGGCGATGAGATTCGGATGCTCGAGCCGTTTGATTTTATTGCCGACCCGGTCTTCGAGACGTTTGATGGAGTTAATCGGACCAACACAGTAGAGCTCATCGCCCATTTGGATGTGCAGGTTTTGGTATGGGAAAAGTTGCATACCGGCACGGTACACACGCGTGATATTGACCCCGTCGGAATGACTCAGGTGAAGGTCGCCGACAGTCAGCCCGTTGATTTCCGTGCGAGTAACGGAGAGCCGCTTGCTGGTAATGGGAGAGTGCTCGGTAGCAAGGTCGGCTTTTTTATCTTCCTCACCGAAGAAAGCCACGATGGCGTCTTTATTTTCCTCTCCCGAAACAATACGCACGATATCGCCGACATGGACAAGCGATTCTGCGCTGGGACTGGAAATTTCTCCGTTATGTTGAATGCGGGAACAAATGAAGGGGCGCGCAATAAATGCACGGATATCACCGATGCTTCTGCCTTCAAGGGCTCGATTGGTCACATGCACATGAAAGAAAATAGAGACGTGATTGGAGGCCTTTTCTTCATCTTCCCAATGACGGTCTTCCTCTTTCATGTCGATTTTGAAAATAATGCGCAAGGCTATTGCCGTGCCGATGATGCTGACAACGCCCAAAGGGTAGGCGCAGGCGTAGGCGACGGCGATATCTTCACCCTGATAGTTAAGCTGCGCAAGGGCTTCCTGTGTAGCCCCTAAGCCCGGCGTATTGGTGACGGCACCATAGTGCACGCCTAACATTTGAGCTAAAGACAACGTGTCTGAAAAACAGAAATACAGGATGATTGTGACCAGGACACTTAAAACGACCGCCAGGATCATCAGCCCGTTTAAAACAATACCGCCGCTTTTAAATGAGGCGAAAAAAGACGGTCCGACCTGAAGCCCGATGAAGAAGACAAAAAGTATCAATCCAAAGTCGCGGATAAAACCTAAGACAGTCGGATCAATTTTTATGCCGAGGTAATTGAGAAGCAGGCCGGTGAACAAAACGAAAGTAACACCGAGAGAAACCCCGAAAATTTTTATCCTTCCCAAGCCCATACCGAGCGCGATGACAATGGAATATACGAAGAGAATATGGGCAATTGAGCCGGGATTGGTGAAAAGTGCGACAAGCCAGTCCATGATGACGAAATTGTCTTAGTTAAACGGCAATACGAAGCGATAGTGAAATGTTACTCTTTCCTTGGAATAGGGGAATAGAAAAAATCCCTAATTACTCAATAGGTTAAATGGCTTAGTTAAAGTTCGGAAGGGACCGCTTCATTGGTCCAAAGATCTTCAAGAGAGTCCCGCTTTCTGATAACAAAAGCGCGCTTGCCGTCAACCAGGATTTCCGCAGGCAATCTTCTGGAATTGTAGTGTGAAGCCATACTCATGCCGTAAGCTCCCGCCATGGTAATGGCAAGGTAATCTCCGGCTCGGACAGACAATGCGCGGTCACGCGCAAGCCAATCGCTTGATTCGCAAACCGGACCGACAACGTCAAAAAGTGTTTCAGAGTCTTTGCTGAGACGAACCGGCAGCACCGGCATCCAGGCGGCATAAAGTGCCGGACGGATCAGGTCATTCATGCCGGCATCTGTGATGATGAAATGCTTGACGGGGGTTGTTTTAAGATATTCAACGCTGCAAAGCAGAAGACCGGCAGCGGCTACAATCGAGCGGCCTGGTTCCATGACGATTCGCAGATGAGAGTATCCGCGGTCGGCAAGTCGGCTTTTAAGGCCGCTTACAAGATTTTGCAATGGCTCTATTGTTTCATCACGATAACGGACTCCGACCCCGCCTCCGAAGTCTATGTCCTGCAATTCAATGCCGCTTGCCCGTAATTTATCCAAGAGTTCCAGTAATTTGTCACAGGCATCAAAGTACGGAGAAAAAGAGGAGAGCTGAGAGCCGATATGGCAATCGATACCGGTCAGCTGCACATGCGGACAGGCCGCAGCCCGTTTCAACAGGGGCAAAGCGCTGAAAAAATCAATTCCGAACTTATTGGTCTTCAAACCGGTTGAAATGTAAGGATGCGTGTGTGCATCCACATCAGGATTCACCCTGAAATACACTCGAGGGCGGCACTTCATTTGTTCGGCGATTGAGGCCAGACGTTCAAATTCGGGTTCACTTTCAATATTGAAAGCCCCGATTCCGGCGGAAAGGGCGATGCGCATCTCCTCTTCGGTTTTGCCGACGCCGCTGAAAATAATCTTTTCCGGATTTCCTCCGATCTGAAGAACTCTTGCCAATTCCCCCAGAGACACGATGTCAAAGCCCCAGCCCCTTTTCTGAAGGATTTTTAAAATCGCCAGGTTAGAGTTGGCTTTTACTGCGTAACAAAGCTTATGGGGTATGCCGCAAAAAGCGTTTTCGTATGTTTGAGCGGCTTCGTTAATGGTTTTTAACGAATAAACATATGTTGGAGTGCCGTGAAGATCGGCTAATTCCGACAGACTCAGATCCTCACAGCACAAAACTGCGTTACGGTACGAGAAATGGGAAGAGGGCAGCGCGTCCATAATGTGAATTTATTTTTGCGGGACGCTGAGCGGGTCGGCTTCGATTTCAGTGACAGAGTCTTGCGGCGCCTCAAGGTCTTGGGGCAAATACAGGTCACCTTTGATGCCGCAGGCAGTGAGAATTACGGTTGCGGCCAGAATCGCTAAAATCTGTTTCATGTTTTTCAAATAAAACGGTTAAAAATGACGGAAACGGAGTTTATCGAACTCGCAGAGTCAACTTTACAACGAATCCAAGCGGCTGTCGAAGCCGTCGATGACGAGCTTGACGTCGATCGACAGGGCAATGTGCTGACGATCGAATTTGATGACGGATTCCAAATTGTCATTAATAAGCAAACACCGACGCGGCAGTTGTGGCTAGCGAGTCTTAAGGGCGGTCATCACTATGAGCGAACAGGAGAGCAATGGCTCGATACCTGTTCACACCACAGTATTGCAGAAGACCTTTCCTCACTTTTGACTCACAAGCTCGGGCGAAGCATCACCCTTCGGCTTTAAGCACCTTTATCAGAAGATCTGGTCGCGGATGGTCTCCGTGATCGGATCAACTTCACCGGGAGTGGTTGTTTCACCGAGCCCCAGTGTCTGCACCGTATCGCCGACTTGGTCAGCGTAGAAGGGTTGTCCGTTAATCTCCACAACGTCGGCAGGCTGCGGTCGATAGTATTCGGGGGCGTTCTTTAAAACGCTCTTCATATAATCAACCCATACCGGCAAAACAAGTCCTGCGCCGTAAGCATTGGCACCGAGCGACTTCGGTTGGTCATAGCCCATCCAGCCCACGGCAGTAATTTCGCCGGCATAGCCCGCAAACCAAGCATCCAATGCGTCATTGGTTGTACCGGTTTTAACCCCCATATCTTCACGCTTTAACGCGTTGCCGGCTCTGCGGCCGGTGCCTCGGACGGCTACGCCGTGAAGCAGTGAGTGCATGACATAAGCGTTGCGCGCGTCAATGACTCTCGGAGCCCCCTCACCCACTTTTGCGTTCTTTGACTGCATCAGCACATTACCTTGAGCGTCCGTGACTTTTTCAATGAGGTAAGGCTGTACCAGATAACCGCCGTTGGCAAACACCGAGTAGCCTGCCACCATCTCCCAAGGTGTGACAGAACCGACACCGAGAGCCATGGTTAAAAGAGGCGGGTGGTTTTTCGGATCAAAACCAAATCGGGCAATGTATTGCTGTGCGTAATACGGATCAATAGCCTGAACAATACGGATTGACACTAAGTTTTTGGAACGGGCGATAGCATCGGCCAGCGTCATCGGACCGTCATACTTACGATCATCGTTTCTCGGCTCCCAAAGTTTACCGCCCGTTAAGCGCGGATCAATGGAAAGCGGTGCATCATTGATGACAGTGGCAGGTGTAAATCCCTTATCGAGAGCGGCCGAGTAAATAAAGGGCTTGAAACTTGAGCCCGGCTGACGCCATGCTTGTGTGACGTGGTTGAATTGGTTGATTTTGAAATCAAAGCCGCCCACAAGCGAGTAAATGGCTCCGGTATTGAAATTGGCCGAAATAAAGGCACTTTCAACCGCGGGAATTTGTCCCAGAGACCACTTGCCCTTTTTGTCTTGTGTGACGCGGACAACGCCTCCCACTCGCAACTCTTTCTCTTTATAGCGTCCTTTAAGGGTTTGGCCTTTTTTAGCGATAAAGCGCTGAGCGAATGCAAAGCCCTTGTCATCAAGCGTGACAATATCGCCGTTATAGAGCTGCACGGTCATTTGTTTAGCCGTGAGTTTGGTAACGACGCCTGGCAGCAGATTGGCGCTGGAAATAACCTTAGACAAGGCAAGGCGGATATTGGCTTCCCGAGTGTCTTCATGAGACAAATCCGCGTATCCTTCAACACCGCGGTAACCGTAGCGACGATCGTATTCAATCATGTTCTTGCGAACAGTATTGCTTGCGATCAATTGGTCGCGGGAGCGAATCGTGGTGTAGACGTTAATGCCCTGGTCGTAAATGGTGTCCTTAAAGTAGGGCAGCATGAGCATACGGGCAAGTTCGGCGATATAGCCCGCGTGAAGCTCTTGCGTCTGAAGCTGTGTTTTTTGCTGCTCGGCTGTGGTCTGACGGACTTCAATGGGTTGAGCCATTGCGGAAGCGTACGTGATCTCATCAATGTAGCCCAGATTGAACATGCGTCCCAACACGTAATTGCGGCGCATGGTGGCGCGGCGCATGTTTACAAGCGGATTGTAAGCGCTGGGGGCTACCGGAAGACCGGCCAAAACAGCGGCTTCAGAAATCGAGAGGTCACGCAAATCTTTGCCGAAGTAGGTTTTTGCGGCACTGCCGAAGCCGTACGAGCGATGACCTAAAAAAATCTGATTGGCGTAGACCTCAAAGATTTTATCTTTGGAAAGATTTTGTTCGATCTTAAAGGCCAGGGCCACTTCGTAAAGTTTTCGGGTGTAGCTTCGCTCGGAACTTAAAAAGAAATTACGGGCCACCTGCATTGTGATCGTACTGCCGCCTTGTCCGCGACGACCTGTGATGAGGTTGGCAAGCGCTGCGCGCGCAATCCCCATGAATTCAATGCCGGAGTGCTCATAAAAACCATCATCTTCAGCGGCAAGAATGGCCAGTTTAACGTGACGCGGAATTTCTTCAAAGGGGACGTAATCGCGACGCTCTTCACCGAATTCACCGATTAAGTCACCGTCGGCCGTGTAAATGCGCAAAGGCACCTTCGGTCGATATTGAGTCAAAGCATCAATAGGCGGCAGCTGATAGTAAACGACGGAAAAGACGACAAGCCCTAAGCTGACGGCAGCACCGGCGCCGCACAGACCTGTGATCGTTAACCATTTAAATGCTTTCTTTAACCAAGAATTTTGTGTTTTTTTTGTCTTCATACCGGTAAAAATAGACTGTGGTTTTTATAGGACAAAAACAAAGAGAAAACGTCAAATACAGGAAGTCCTAACCACACAACTGAACGGACTGAATGCTACCGTTTTTATGCTGAATTTGCGAGAACTTAGGTTAAAAATGCTGTAACAGTTTGCAGAACATGTACAAAAAGCTCTTTTCCTCGGATTGCAGTTGTGCCAAAATCGGTATTCTCTGTTTTGATTTTGAAGAAAATGATTGAAATTTATCAGCACACTTTCAAGGTCGGTTCTGAATCCATTGACATATTGCGTCATGTGAATAACCGAGAGTACCTTCGGTGGATGGAAAAAGCGGCGATGGAGCACGCCTCAGCTTTAGGGTGCGGAGCTAAGGAATGTCTTGAGCGCGGTGAAGTTTGGGTTGCGCGAGAACACTGGATTGAATACCTCAGACCGTGCTACGAAGGTGATGAGCTCACGATTTATTCTTGGGTCAGTGCCTGGTCGGGACCTCGGTCTTTGCGTCGTTATGCGATTAAGCGCGGCGATCGTTTGGTCAGCCTGGGAGCTACCGAGTGGTGCTATATCAATTTCAAAACCGGACGAGTGATGGATGTGCCGCAGGATGTGATCGAACGATTCACTGTGATTGCCGATGATGATCCAAAACTTGCCGAGTTGGGAATTGCCCGCGGTGTGCGTTTTGAACCGCATTGCTGATTAAATCAAATTTGAGAAAAATTTAACGATTTCGTTCAAGTTTAGGAAGTCGGCTCAGCGTATAATGAGGCAATTCCTGAATGATTATTCAGTATTTTTAATGACAAAGTAAAAAGGATCACGAGTGAGTGATTTTGTAACTGTCCAAGACGTAACTTTTGGGTACGGACGGCGTGTGATTCTGGACGATGTGACATTGCATTTCGGCCGGGGGCAGGTCGTGGCCATTATGGGTGGCTCGGGCATGGGGAAAACAACGCTTCTGAAGCTGATCGGCGGGATTGAAACGCCGGATAAGGGAGCAATCCTCATTGACGGTGAGCCCCTTGATACGTCTGATAAGGAAAAACTTTATGCGCAGCGTCGGCGCATGGGTATGCTTTTTCAATTCGGGGCGCTCTTTACCGACATGTCGGTTCTCGATAATGTCGCGTTCCCATTGCGCGAGCAGACCCAGCTCAGTGAAGAGCTCATTGAAAGAATGGCGCTGATGAAATTAAATGCGGTGGGTCTGAGAGGCGCGGCAGATCTGATGCCAAGCGAGATTTCCGGCGGTATGTCCCGCCGTGTGGCATTAGCTCGTGCAACGGCACTGGATCCGGAGCTGATTATGTACGACGAACCGTTTGCCGGTTTGGATCCGATTTCAATGGGTGTGACCGCACGTTTGATTCGTGACCTCAATGATGCGCTTAATGCCACAAGCATTATTGTGACGCACGATGTGCCGGAGACATTTGCCATCGCTGATTATGTGTACATGATCTCGTCGGGGCGTATCGCTGCGCAGGGAACGCCGCAGGAGCTGTCTGCGTCGCAGGACCCGTACGTGCGGCCGTTTATTGATGGGGCACCGGACGGTCCCGTGGCTTTCCATTATCCGGCTGAACCTATCGGGCAAGAATTTGGAGTACACGCACCATGAACGCATTGATGGATTTAGGGGCATGGACTCTTGAGCAGATTCGCCACGTCGGGCGCATGGCCATTTTTGCGCTGCAGCTGTTTAAGGAACTGCCGGCCTCGCTTGGACGATTCTGGCTCGTTGTGCAGCAGATTCATTTCATCGGCAATTACTCGTTGTTGATCATTGCTGTTTCGGGCTTATTTGTGGGTTTTGTGTTGGCGCTGCAGGGCTATTACATCCTCGTGAGCTACGGCAGCGAACAGGCGCTCGGTGTCATGGTGGCCTTGTCACTGGCTCGTGAACTGGGGCCGGTGGTGGCCGCCCTTTTGTTTGCCGGTCGGGCCGGAACGTCGCTGACGGCAGAAATCGGTTTAATGCGCGCCGGCGAACAGGTCGCGGCCATGGAAATGATGGGTGTGGACCCGGTGCGTCGGGTACTCGCACCTCGCTTTTTGGGGGTGGTGATTTCCTTACCGCTTCTGGCTTGTATTTTCACAGCAGTCGGCATTTTTGGCGCTTGGATTGTAGGCGTGGTGATGATCGGAGTCGACGGCGGGGCTTTCTGGTCTCAAATGCAAGCCGGTGTTGATGTCTTTTCCGATATCGGCAACAGCGTGATTAAATCGATTGTCTTTGCTGTTGCGGTCGGCTTAATTTCTTTATATCAAGGATATAACGCAAGACCGACACCGGAAGGTGTGTCGCGCGCCACGACTCGAACCGTGGTGATTTCTTCGTTAATGGTTCTGGGGCTGGACTTTATCATGACAGCCCTGATGTTCTCGGTTTAGAAAGGGGTTTTCGATGGAACGAAAAACAGAACGCAAACGCGGTGTTGAGCTCATGGTGGGGCTTTTTGTGGTGGCTGGCTTTGCCGCGCTGCTTTTTACAGCTCTGCAGGCAGCTAATTTGGGAAGCTTTTCGTGGTCACAGAAGACCTACACGGTTGAGGCGATGTTTGACAACATCGGCGGACTCAAACCGAGAGCGCCGGTTAAAAGTGCCGGTGTTGTTATCGGACGTGTTGAAAGCGTGACCTTTGACAATGATCTTTATCAGGCTAAGGTTTTGATGACCATAGATTCACAATACCAATTCCCGACGGATACCGAAGCGCAAATTCTGACCTCCGGTCTTCTCGGTGAGCAGTACATCGGTTTTGTGGCGGGTGCTGACGAAGAAGTGTTGGAAACCGGCGGAAAGATTCGCCGCACGCAGTCTGCCATGGTTCTTGAGCAGATGATCAGCAAATTCATGTACAGTTTTGTGGAAAACAAAGATAACCAATAAGGAATCCGAACTATGTCACGCACCTTGCAACGCACCCTTGTCGCAGCGGCATTGTGTTCGGCTTTGGCCTCCTGTGCTGTTGTTCCGCCTAATGCCGGTGAAAATCCCAATGATCCGTGGGAAGCGTTTAACCGACAGACTCATGCTTTTAACATGACGCTTGATGAATATGTGCTGCATCCCGTGGCCAAGGGGTACGCCGATTATGTGCCGAGTCCCGTGCAGGATGGCGTCAGTAATTTCTTTTCCAACTTAGGCGAACCGGGCAATATGCTCAATAACTTCCTGCAAGGCAAAGTCAAGGAAGGGTTTGTCAGTTTGGCGCGTTTTCTCATCAATACCACCGTCGGTATCGCCGGTCTTTTTGATGTGGCCTCTCACATGAATCTGGAGTATGCACCGGAAGACTTCGGTGAGACGCTGGGGGTTTGGGGTGTCGGTTCCGGTCCCTACATTGTTTGGCCGTTCCTTGGTCCCAGTACCATACGTGACACGGCAAGTCTGCCGGTTGATTGGGCAACGTATCCGCCTACATACTATTTCTGGGGAGAGGGTGATAAAACCAAATACGCAATCGCCCTGGGCGCTCTCGACGTGATCAATACGCGTGCGCAATTGCTGCCGACCGACAGCATGCTTCAAACGGCATTGGATCCTTACGTAGCTGTTCGTGAAGCATATTTGCAGAACCGTGAAAATAAGGTGTGGGACGGAAATCCGCCGTTGGTGCTGATGCCTGATGAATTTGAAGAAGATTACGAAGAAAATTAAAGGAGAGTGAGGTATGTTGCGTCGCGTTTTTATGACTTTGGTGGGCTGTTTGGCTTTGGCAACGGCCGTGTTGCCTGTGTCTGCTGCCCCGGCGGCACAATCGCCTGATGAGTTTGTTTTGAAGGTGTCCAATGAAATTTTGGATGCCATTAAAAAAGATCCGAAGCTGCAAAAGGGAGAAAAACAGGCAGTAGAAGCCCTTGTGGATGAAAAAATGATGCCTGCCGTCGACTTTTTGCGTATGACCCGTATGGCTGTCGGCCCTAAGTGGCGCGAAGCAACGCCCGAGCAGCGTGAACAGCTGCAGCATCTTTTCCGTGAAACATTGATTCAGGTCTACTCGGGTGCGCTCAGCATGGCTAAGGATCAAAAGGTGCGGGTTTTGCCTCGCGGACAAAATGACGGCACGGAAGCCATTGTGAGAACAGGGATGAGTTCGATTTCTGATCCCGGCAAGCCCGAAGTTCAGATTGTCTATCGCCTGCGCAACATCAAGGATCAAGGCTGGAAGGTCATTGACGTCAATGTCGAAGGTGTGTGGCTTGTGAGTAACTATCGCAATCAGTACGGAACAATTGCCGCTCAGGAAGGGATTCCTGGGTTGATTCGCCGCATGCAGGAACGGGTCAACAATCCTGAACCGGCAAAAAAGTAAGATAAAAATTTAGCCATTATTCGGTAATTGCGGGCTATGAAAATTAATCAAGAAACGGTGACTTTTGATGATATCGGTCACTGGGAAACTCAGGCGGCGGAGGCGCTTGCCGCTTCCGACGCCGTCTTTGACTGCACGGAAGTGAAAAGTGCTGACAGTGCCCTTTTGGCGTTGATTTTGAAGTGGCTCAAAGAGGCTCAGGGGAAAAATCTTCAGCCCCAAATCATTAATTTGCCCGAGGGGATGTGGAGTCTTGCCAAACTTTATGGCGTAAGGGGACTAATCCGTCCTTATTGCCAAAAGACACACCAATAATGAACGAGGCTGTCCGGAAATTGAAACAATCATTTTCTGAGAGTCGAATCGTTTAATCGGTTTGTTATGATGGCAAAGACAATAAATTTCCAGTGAATTTAAAGAAAAAACGTAGGGAATTATGGAAAAACTAAAAGTAACCGGCGGTTGTCGCTTAAGCGGTGAGGTGAAAGCTTCCGGTGCGAAAAACGCCGCACTGCCGATTATTGCCGCATCCTTATTGACCGCTGATGATCTTGTTTTGAACAACGTCCCCCATTTATCAGACATTCGTACGATGGGAAGACTGTTGAGCGGTTTGGGGGTGAAGGTTGAAAGACAGGATGATTCTGAAACGGTGAGACTTAACGCTAAGGATCTGACAACACTCACCGCTCCTTATGATCTTGTGAAAACCATGCGTGCATCAATCGTAACACTTGGACCGATGGTTGCCCGCTTTGGAGAAGCCCGAGTATCTTTGCCGGGAGGCTGTGCTATCGGAGCTCGCCCTGTTGATCAGCATATCAAGGGACTGCAGACTCTTGGTGCCGAAGTGGTGATCGATCACGGTTATGTAGTCGCAAAAGCCAAGCGTTTAAAGGGAGCTCACATTGTTACCGACATGGTGACAGTCACGGGAACAGAAAATTTACTGATGGCGGCTACCCTTGCTGAAGGCACGACTGTTATTGAAAACGCCGCTCGTGAACCTGAGGTGGTGGATTTGGCCAATTGTCTCAATGCCATGGGAGCTAAGATTCGCGGAGCCGGAACTTCAGTGATCGAAATCCAAGGCGTGGATCAATTGCATGGTACAACGCATTCGGTGCTGCCCGATCGAATCGAGACGGGGAGCTTCTTGGTGGCGGCAGTGATGACTCGCGGGGATGTGACAGTGACTCATGCCGCGCCTCATACTCTCGACATTGTGTTGGAGAAATTGCGTGAGGCCGGAGCCACTGTGCTTACCGGCGATGATTGGATTCGCGTCAGTATTGACAGACGGCCGCAGGCTGTCAGTGTGCGAACGGTTCCTCATCCGGGTTTCCCGACGGATATGCAGGCTCAGTTTATGGCTATGGATACAATTGCTGAGGGTACGGGGCGTATCACGGAAACGATTTTTGAAAATCGCTTTATGCACGTGCCGGAATTGCAACGTTTAGGAGCAAATATTACGGTGGACGGTCACACTGCGGTTGTGAGCGGTGTCTCGGAATTATCCGGGGCTAATGTGATGGCTACGGATTTAAGAGCTTCGGCATCGTTGGTGATTGCCGGTTTGGTAGCCAAAGGTGAGACTATAGTCGATCGTATATATCATTTGGATCGCGGCTATGACCACATGGAAGTAAAATTAGCCTCACTGGGTGCGCAAATTGAGCGCATTGACTGACCAGAGGAATTCTGAAAAAGGAAAACTCTATGCAAGACTGCATCTTTTGCAAAATCATCAAGGGTGAAATCCCTTGTAAAAAAGTCTACGAGGACGATGATGTATTGGCGTTTCACGACATCAATCCTTCTGCGCCGATCCATTTTCTTTTGATTCCGAAAAAGCATTTGGTCTCTTTGGCCGAAGCTCAGCCTGAAGATACGCCGCTTTTAGGTAAAATGCTTGCACTGGTTCCTCAGTTGGCCAAAGAGCAGGGCTGCCAGAACGGATTCCGTGTGGTTATCAATACGGGACGTGACGGCGGACAGGAAGTTGGTCACTTGCATATTCACGTAATGGGCGGTCCTCAACCGTGGCCGCGTAGGAGTTAAAAATGGGAAGTTTTTCTGTCTGGCACTGGGTGATCGTCCTGTTGATTGTCGTCCTGGTTTTCGGCACCAGCAAGCTTAAAAACTTAGGTCGCGACTTGGGAAGCGGCATTAAGGGCTTCAAAGAAGGCTTGAAGGAAGGTCAAGAAGATGAAGCCAAAAAAGTCACCAATGAGGCAGCTGCCAAAACCCTTGATGTGACCGCCAAAGAAAAAACTGAGGCTAAGAAATAACATCTGAGGAAAAGGTTTGGGCGGGGATCGGTCGGTCCGTCGCCCCCTTTTTTGTCTTTTATGTTTGATCTCGGTTTTACGGAAATTCTGATTATCGGCGTGGTGGCGCTGGTTGTCCTTGGGCCTGAAAAAATGCCGGAAGTGGCTCGTGCGGCCGGTCGTTTTTTAGCCAAGGCACAGGGCTACGTTTCCCAAATGAAGGGGGAATTTGATCGAGAATCTCAACTTTCTGAGATTAAAAAAATTCGCGAGGAAATTGCCTCTTCTGCCTCAAGTTTGAGGCAAACCGTTTCTGATGTCCAAACCAATCTCACCAAACAGGCCGATGAAGTCAATCATGCGGTCAATGAGCTGACGACCTCAGGGGACGGAAAGACTGAGCAGGCGGATCCCTACACGCAATTTAATCAGTCAGAGTCGACATTGTCGGCCTCTCGTTCTGAATCACCGAGCCCTTTCAGCTGGGAAAATGATCCGAGCAGCTCCGATGCGTATCACTCGCACTATATTCCCAGACGCTACAAACCAAGTCCCTCGCTCGATGATGTGATTCAGGAGCTTGAGGAGTTGCGAAGAGAAATGGCTTTGCCCCGTAAAACACTCGGCGGCTATAACAAACGTTACGCGCCTCGCGCTCGTGTTAATCGTCCCCGAATTTATCGATAAGAGTCTTTGATGGCTGAAAACAATAAACTCACCTACGAAAGTCCGGAAGATGCAGAGGTTGATCGTGAACAACCCCTGATGTCGCATCTGTTGGAGCTGCGCACTCGTCTGCTGCGCGCGGCGGTGAGTGTCATTGTCGTTTTTGTGGTCTTATCGCCATTTATGAAACATATTTTTGATTTTCTGAGTAAGCCGCTGATGGCAGCGCTTCCTCAGGGCGTCAAAATGCTTTCAACGGGGGTGGTGGCGCCGTTTTTTGTGCCTCTTAAGGTCACGCTCTTTTTGGCCTTTTTAATCGCTTTGCCTTATGTGCTTTATCAAGTGTGGGCGTTTGTTGCTCCCGGTCTCTATAAGCGTGAAAAGCGATTGATTTTCCCGATTCTGGCATCAAGCCTTGTGATGTTTGCCTTGGGAATGCTTTATTGCTATTTCATCGTGTTTCGGATGGTTTTTATGTTTATTGCGGGGTTTAGCCCGGAGAGCGTAAATTTTGCACCGGACATTGATGCTTACTTCAGTTTTGTCATCACAATGTTTGTGGCCTTCGGAATCACCTTTGAAGTGCCTATTGTCGTGATGGTGTTAAACCGCATGGGTGTGGCGACTTATGAGCGGTTAAAAAAGGTTCGTCCCTATGTGATTGTGGGCGCCTTTGTCATCGCAGCAATCGTGACTCCGCCCGATGTGATGAGCCAATGCCTGCTGGCGATTCCTTTGGTTATTCTGTACCAAGTGGGTTTGTGGTGTGTTTGCCTCTTCGGCAAGAAAAATCCTCAGCCTGAGGCCGAATCCTAAATCTGCTCTCTTCGTTTCCGGGGAGGATATTCCATGCGAAAACAAGATCTGATTGAATCTCTTAATACACTTTTGCACCCTGAGCTTTTCAAGGATTACGCTCCGAACGGCTTGCAGGTAGAGGGTAAAGATGAGATCAAACGAATTGTGACTGCGGTATCGGCCACACAAAATGTGATTGATCGGGCAGTGCAGCTGCAGGCTGACGCGCTTTTAGTGCATCACGGTTGGTTTTGGCGTGGGGAAAATCCGGCCATTGTCGCAACCAAATACAAAAGACTCAAAACGTTGATGAGCGCTGAGATCAATTTGATTGCTTACCATCTGCCTTTGGATGCGCATGAGACACTCGGCAATAATGCGCAAATGGCAGCACTTTTAAATGCACAAGACATTGTTTTGGGTGGTGAAGGCAACTTCATTTGGAGCGGGAAAATCGCGCCGGTTTCTGTTCAAGAGTTGGCACAGTGTTTAGAAAAAGCCTTGAATAGAAAACCGCTGGTGCTGGGAGATGCTTCAATCAAGGTGGAGCGTTTGGCATGGTGCTCAGGTTCAGCTGAGAATTTCTTTGAAGCAGCTATCGCCATGGGGGCACAGGCATACATCAGCGGTGAAGCTACGGAGAGAACGACTCATTTGGCTCGTGAAAGCGAAGTGCCTTTTTTGGTTTGCGGTCATCATGCAACCGAACGTTTGGGTATTCGTGCATTGGGCGATTGGATAGAAGAAAAACACGGTTTGGAATGTATTTTTGTAGATGATGACAATCCAATCTAACTCAATGATTATTAAAGAGAATTTGTCGATAAAATAGCTATTTTTTCTGGAAGCTCTTAAAATTAATAAGTGGTGCGTCTTTTAACGCCAAAGCTTGAGAAGTTTTTCGCACCGAGGAGTAATTAGAAATGATTTTGTATTCCGGTACCACTTGTCCGTTTTCTCACCGTTGCCGTTTCCTTTTGTATGAAAAGGGAATGGATTTTGAAGTTCGTGATGTTGATGTGAATAACATTCCTGCTGACATCCTTACGATGAACCCTTACGGTGAAGTACCGGTACTTGTTGAGCGTGAGTTTTTCCTCTACGAAGCCAACATTATTTGCGAATATTTGGATGAACGTTTCCCGCATCCTCAGCTGATGCCGGCAGAGCCCGTGCTGCGTGCTCGCGTTCGTCTGTTCATGTTCAACTTTGAGCGTGAGCTGTTTACGCATGTGAGAACATTGGAATCGCGTGAAGCCGACGAAGCTGCCAAGGAAATCGCTCGTACCAACATTCGTGATCAATTGACGGCAATGGCACCTATTTTCACGAAGAACAAATACATTTTCGGCGAAGAGTTCACGATGCTGGACGTTGTGATGGCTCCGTTGCTCTGGCGCTTGGGACTTTACGGAATCGAACTGCCGAAGTCTGCGGCTCCGTTGCACAAGTATGCTGAAAGATTGTTCTCGCGTCAGTCCTTTATCGACTCAATGACGCCTTCTGAAAAAGTGATGCGTCGCTAAGACAGAAAGGGGCCAGTTTATGTCCAGACCGTCTATTAAATCCTACTTGGTGCAAGCCATTTGGAACTGGTGTACGGATGTGGGGTTGACCCCTTATGTGCTCGTTCGTGTTGACGATCATTGTGTGGTGCCTCAGGAATTTGTTGAAGACGGACAAATTATTTTTGATATTTCCTCAGAAGCCACCCATAACCTGATTTTTGATGATCGGGAAATAAGCTTTGAGGCGCGTTTTGGCGAGAAAGCTCTGCGCTGTCGGGTCCCTTATCGCAATATCACGGGAATGTTTCCCCAGGAAGAGCCCAATAAAGGCATGATGTTTAGCCCGCACAGCGATGAAGATGACGAAGAAGATCAACCGTCACCTCCCAAACCGGTCTTTTCTCGTGTAAAATAACCGTCTCTTTGATGCCCGTTTAGCTCAGTTGGTAGAGCAGCCGCCTTGTAAGCGGCAGGTCGTCTGTTCGAGTCAGTCAACGGGCACCATCAACGCAAAAAGCACACAAATTATGTTGTGTGCTTTTTTCGTCTCTGTGCCCGAAATTAAAGACTTTCAGGCGATCCCCGCCAAAATTGAACATACGTCAAAATCTACATATTGTGTCTCAATTTTTTCCACCTGATGACCAAACTTCACGACGGGTGATGACCTAGCGCTTCATAGAACCCCTTGGCACCATGACGCTTGCGTGGCATTGTTGTGTCATGTGATGACCAAGTGGTGTGTCTGGTGATGGTAAATTTGATGACCAATCGACAAATTGCGCAACTTCGCGACGGTGTTTTTGCAGTTGGCGGAGTGGTTGGTTTGTATCCTGAACTTTTCATCAACTAGATGATATTTTTGGGCAGTTGGACTCCAGCGTT
>ERZ779866.1160-NODE-1160-length-27604-cov-11.002323_pt1 | contig 27604 bp, 23 predicted proteins | sample MGYA00511248_ERZ779866 | MGnify/ENA primary metagenome ERZ779866 (study PRJEB29588, sample SAMEA2155758) | human gut metagenome | biome: human gut; feature: human-associated habitat; material: faeces | place: Denmark | collected 2008/2010 ... | reverse complement strand
CTACATACACAGCGTTAATTTATACTGTGTTTCATAATAAAAGGAAATAACCGCCCTCAGCTACCAAACTAAGACGGTTATTTACTTAACTTACTTATTGGGAGCGACCGTCTATCGGTATGCCCCTTTTTTATTATTATACAACAATTAACCGTATGTGTCAACCGTCTTGGCCGTTTTTATCCTCATTTATTTTCCCTTTAGCGTTCTTTAATAAATTAGCTATCCATTTCGGAATAATATCCGGGTTGCATTCGTAGAGATTCTCGCATATAGATATGCATTCGTTAAGCACTATGTAGCTTCCGATGATTAAACCGAAGGGCAAAGCAAAGGGTACTTCGACAGATACTATTTTTTCAAGAGACATGGGTATGAAGTAGTCCAGAAATACCCCGAAAAACAACGCCGCGAGAAGCGATATCTTTTTCCAGAAGCCGATAAAGCCTCTTTTACTTGACCAGGGAACGCCCGTTATTTTGCTTTTGACCAGTCCCGTAACAAAATCGAATACTATTCCTATCACCACAAAAAGAAGTATAAGCCCGTATTGCTTTGTGGCCGTCGCTATAAACCCTCCGATAACGGAAAGTATGTATTTTATCTTATCGTTCATTAGATTAGCCCCCTTAATTCCTCTCTTAATTCCTCCGCCTCCGCTTCAAGCTCTTTAAGCTTTTTAACATCGTAATCGTCGGCTGTTCCGGTAACGGCGGCTCTCCGGCATGTACTGTAAAGAAAATGTATATTTGAACGGTTGTAAATTTACTGTATCATTAGGACGAAATTTTATAGTCAGTATATTATCCTGATTATAATCATTTTTGGTTATGATTTTTTTATAATAAATTTTACCGGACGGACCGGCAATACAAAACAGTATATAATCGTTTTCATTCAGAATTAAGGGCGTTTTATTGCCGTCCGAACAGATATACGGTTCCGTTTGAAGCTCTGCGCTATCTCCGCGATTTAATTGGATAATAGGCTGATTATTTTTTTCTGATATATTAAACATACTTCACTTCCTTGAATTAATAAAAAATAAATTGTCTGTTTATATTACCATTGTATTTTATCCATTTATTATTTCCTGTTAAAATGTAATTTTCTCCATTAGAGCCTATTGCTAAGCTTCCCTGTGAAATATTTTTAATTACCGACATTTCCGACTTACCCGTATTCTTTAAATCAGGCAGATTATTTAAATCTGAATTATCGTCTATTGAAAACACGGCATGTCCGGTATTATAATTTAATTTCATTAATTTGCAAGCCATATTAACCTCCTATTTAGAAATTGCTGTAACCAATCCCTTGAATTTATATATTTCTTCAGAAGATTGCCCGCTGAAACTCGGTAACGCGGGAGGAGATATAAATTCTATTCCTATATATGATTCTGACGGAGAAAGCGTTTCTTTGTTATAATAAATTGAGGATATTGTAATATTATTAAAAGGGAATACATTACTGTTGTTTCTTATCCATATAATTGTTCCGGTTGTGTTTGTAATTAAATTGCTTTGTAATTATTTCACTTATCGGGGCGACGTTTTGAACAGACAGAATATCTGCAATTTTCCAATATAATCATAGGCTGATATACCTTTAAATTTAGCGGTTCCAAATGAATAATATTCATTTACAGGATTTAATTGTATATCGCCGATGTCAAATGTATGTTCAAACATTCCTATTGTCTTATTATTTGATGAAGAATTATTCTGCATATACAATATCCATTGGTTGCTGCCGCTGAGAACGTAATCCTTTCCGTCAGTGCCGACAGCTAAGCTTCCTTGGGAAACACAATTTATTGTATTTAAATTGTATTTTCCGTTTCTGTTTAATGTCGGCAATGACGATAAGTCGTCCGAGCTATCTATCGAAAATATAGTTATTCCTGTCTGATAGTTTCGGCTTATTAAACTGCATGCCATTCTTATACCTCCTCAAGCTTTGCCTTCAAGTATTTCCAAACGACTAATTAAATCAATCAGATTAATTGAAACATCGCTGTTTCCAATATATAAGTTTCCATTCCAATCTATAGCAAAAGCGTTTGAACGATTATTTTCATTTGTGCCGTTTCCTAAGATAAAGGCAAATTTATTACTATAGTCTTCAACATTATATTTACCCATAGCAAACTGATTTTCCCTCACGGCTTTTGTATAATATCCTCCCGCATGACTGCCGGTTCCGTGGGCATATGTGTGATCTCCCTCCGCATGACCGCCGTATTCCGCTACAGTATATTGTCCCTCCGAATGACTTCCTTTGCCTTCCGCATGGGTATAATACCCCTCTGCATGAGACCCTCCGCCATCTCCGGCAAAAGTTCCGATTCCCTCTGCATGAGAGCCGCCGCCTATTGCCATACTCTCGGTCCCTTCAGTATGAGCGGCTACGCCAATTGCAGTTGTACGATCTCCTTCAGCATGCGCATATCCTCCGGCGGCTGTATTATTAATATAATCGTTAAATATTTCCGAGGTCTTATCGCCTTCATATATGCTTTCGTTATACTCAAACGTTTTCCCTTCGGTATTTTCTCCTACGCCCTTGACGTTTGATCCCGTAACAACCGGCTCGCCGTTTCTAACTTCAATATAAGCTGTTTTACTTGTTAACAATTTCCTGTACAATACCTGAACTGTGTCGCCCACAGAAAGTAATTCGCCTGTTTTATTAAGCAGCTTAACTGATAATCCATCTGTAGTTCTGACAACAGCTCTTGAATTATCGGGCTGTACATATTCAACAACAGCGGTAATTTTTTTAATATTTTCGTTGGAGTTATCGCTATTAATCCATTTACTGAAATCTATTTTGCTCAATTTGCGTCGTCCTTTCTTTTAAAAATATGAGTGCAGCGGAAGTTCTTGAATATTGCATATATTAAGGCTGTAATTAGCAGGAGATAAAGGTATGCTTATTTCCTCAATGAGATAATCGGTATGATAATTCGCAGTTGATTTCTCAGGAAGCCTTATAATTTTATTGACGTCGATATGTGGCAGGGGAGAGCATAGTAATGTGCCGGATATAGACGGAAGCAGTTTTTTCTTTAACAAATACTCGGCATAATCCTTACATCTTTTCTCGTTATAGCCCATAGCGGTTTCTTCTATGTCTGCCGCTTTGATACCTATATTTGTTACTCTTAAAGAAGACATAGGATAATCGTTAACAGCCGTATAGGAATAGGTTATTTCATCGGAATTGTTGCCGGTAACGGTTATTTGATTAATCACGTTTCCATAATTGTAATTAAAATTTGCTTCGACATACTCAGGGGCATTTCTTTTAAATTCATATACCGGAGATTGTCTTAAATAATCGTCGGTAATATTAGGTTCAAAAACCAGACGGCCGTTTACGTCGTAGTAAATATCTGAATTAAAAGCGGTCGCTATTTCAATAAGAATGTCGCCTATAGTTTCATTTGCCGTTTTTTCTATATCATGGGGAATCTCTTCGCCGAAAAGCTGCGAATTAATAATAGGAATCATCGAATCGGCAGGATATCCGTTTCCCATATCAATGGTTATAATATCCCCAATAAGTTTACCAAGTTTTGATCCGGCGGGAACATGATATGTAGTTTGCAAAGTATGCTGATTTAAATCCTTTGTAAAGAATCCGAATTTATCAACTCCCGAAATATGAAGAATGTTGTTTTTTAAATCATAATTTGAATCCGTAGTAACAAATACCCCTTGAGAAAACCAAAATATAACGTCGTCCTGATAATAAGAATGATTCTTTTTATATAAACCAATATATATTTTAAATTTTCTGTTAATAAAAAAGGAGCTGTATTCGTTATCGGGAATACAGCTCTCATTATAGTCATTTATAGTTAAATCGCAGGTTCTTCTTACTCCTTGATTATATTTTATATTAATACTGCCATTAACAGACGATATGCTTGAAGTTATTTCACCGATCGTATTTTCATAATGATCCAGCAATTCCGCTTTAACTCTGAGATTTATTTCCGTGTCTGCACACATGCTTAAATAATAAGAATTGATTACATTGTAAAACTCCTTCATTTCAATCACCCTTCCGGATTAGTTTATTATAGCTATTTCATTAATATCTCTGCATTCAGTGTAGGAAAAGCTTAGGGTTGTAGGTATGCCTGAATAAGAATAATCATAGGATATTGTCGGGTTATCTGAAATACTGACGATCCATGTTTCTCCTTTGGGATTTTTAAGCAAAAATATACTGTTGTCAGATATAAATTCTCGCTATGCTTCGACCATATAAATCGTATCCTGAAATTTCATTTCGGGACATTCAATCTGCGACAGCTTACAGGTAAGCGAACCGGATATATAATTATTGTCATTGATTGTTATTTTAGGCTTGGCGCAGCAGCCCTCATGAAGATAATGATTTAAATTCTGCGTTATTTCACTTTCCTCCGGATCAATATATAAGTTCCAGTATTCGTTCATCTGAAATCTTTCCCTGTTTGGTTCAAAGGAATTAAGATCAGTTCTGCGTATAAGAGAATAAATAGTCCAGCAACGCCAATTCGGAGATAGGATTTCAGACAGATATTCGCTTCCGTATACCCATCTATCAGACTGCTTGACGATTGGAATTATTCTGTATCTGTATAGTTTTTTAGACGCGGCAAGATAATCATGGCAGGGTAGATAGTTAAAAACGATTCTTCTTTTCTCTCCAGTTACCGTATCCTCTCTTTCTATTAAAGCCTTGTTGTTACCCATATTATAGTCTATAACAATATCGTTTCTTTCATTTTCAACGCCGCAATTAAAACTGTAATTTTTATCTGCGGTACTGACTGATGTAAAGCGACCTGAAACAGAATTTTCAGTTTTCATATTGTTTTGCGCGGTAACTTCTAATTTTACCGTATAGGATGAATCGCTTAATATATCGTTAAATTCATATTTTAAGGTTTGATTGTAAATTAATTCCGATTCCCTCACAAGAGTAAGCTTTCCTCTGAATACGGAAACCTGTGAAGCAATGGGAGGAATAATACTAAAGCCTTCTTTAACAGTTATTATATTGTTAATATAGTCATAGCTTTTTACTATTCTCGTTTCAGATACAGTATATGAATTCTCTGTAGAATAAGTAACGGTAACATAATCGTCTTCAAATATGGAGAAAATCAATCCTTCCGGTACAGATACAGGTATGGTATCTTCGGAAACAGAATCGGAATCCCTTACAACAGCGTCGATTATACCGTCCGACTTTTCATCTTTAAACAAGGAATATTTATAATTTTTAATACCTATATCTTGTTCCTGGGAATAAGACGAGGCACATTCAATATTCCCGAATTCGTTTAAAGAAACATCAGGTATAATTACAGGCCGTTTTGCACATTCAAAAAAATATTCGGGGGAAGTAATATAATTTTTATATATTTTATATGTTGTTCCGGCAGGGGGAATCGCGGAAAAGGGGGCTTCCAAGGTAACGAGAGTTCTGTAATCGTAATTGCCGTAACCGTCGTCTGTACCGTATTTCAAAGTCGGATCATAATTAGTAATCATTCTTCGTTCTTTTACAGTCCCGTTATCAATTTCCATGCAGCAAGCCCCGTAAAGAGTGCGAATGCCGTTTACTTCATAATAAATGGGATTCTGAATTTCAGTTATGCCGTATGTAATAGGAATCTGAACAGAAGGGTGAGAAACATTAATAGATCTGACTGTTCCCTGCACAGCGAATATATCATATTTTTCCTGATATATATTCATTTTATATTTATAGTGTGCTATAATGTAATAAATAAACACAAAATATATCTAAAATATATTCAAAGGAGAAAACTATGAAAATTGCTGTTGTCGGTTCACGAAGATTGAAAGTAAATGATTTGGGAAGATATTTGCCTGCGGGGGTGACGGAAATTGTGTCGGGCGGCGCCCGTGGAATTGACACCTGTGCTCGGGAATACGCTGAGAAAAACCGTATAAAACTGACGGAATTTCTGCCCCAATATGAAAAATACGGTCGCTCTGCCCCGCTCAAACGCAATCTGCAAATAATCGACTATGCCGATTTGGTGCTCGCCTTTTGGGACGGAAACTCAAAAGGTACAAAATATATAATTGAGCAATGTAAAAAGCAAAACAAGGAGATAAAAATATTTCTTGCAAAATAAAGTATTCTTATCGCTTTATAAAATTGCTGATATCTGCTCAATTTCATCTTTGAAGGCAGATATCAGCTTGACAGTTTTTTGTTTTAGTGATAGTATCATTACATAAAAGGCATAACTCTTTAAATTTGAAACATTGTTTTTATCTGTTTATTCCCGTTTATGCAAGTAAACCTGAATAAACCTGTGCAAACAAAGAATTGAATTTAATCTGTTTTGTCTGACAATCTATACCATCTCCTCCCTCTTATACGGTGAGGTGTATTTTGTCGGGCATTTTTATGCCTTTTTGTAAAAATACAGAAAGGTTTTTTATTATGGACAGCAAAGATTTACAGGTTATTGAGGCGAGAATTGGTTATTCATTTAAAAACTCAGATCTTCTTCAGCAGGCTTTTGTGAGGAGGTCTTATGCAAGAGAAAACGGCGGCGAAGACAATGAGGTTTTGGAATTTATAGGCGACAAAGTTCTTGATTTTTTTGTTGTAAAGCTGCTTACCGAAAAATTTGGCTATTTTTTAAGAGAATGTGATGATTTTAATAAAGATGAGGATTTTGATGAATTTGCTTGTGAATACAGCGAAAGCAAGCTCACGGAAATCAAGAAGAAACTCGTCGGAAAAACTTCACTTGCCCATTGTATTGATATGCTTGATTTAGCCGAATTTTTGATAATGGGAAAAGGCGACATAAAAAATCATATTGAAAACGAAGCATCGGTAAAAGAAGATTTATTTGAGGCTATTATCGGGGCAGTCGCTCTCGATTGCGGTTGGAATAATAATGAAATTCAAAGCACTATTGAATATATGCTTCAGCCTGAAACCTATTTGTCAGAAAACGAGGAAGATAATTATGTTGAAATAATTCAGAATTGGGCATTGAAACAACACGGTCAGCTGCCGGAAATTTCAACGGCAGAGTCACCTTACTATTATAAAGAAATATGGTACAGAAGACCGAACGAAATTCGCTATGCTCCCAAACCGGAAATATTTTCACTTACAAATCAACAACAGCCTAAGCCTCATTTTTGCAGCCGAATGACATTGCCCGGCATTGACAAAGTCTTTATCGGCTATGGCCGCTCTAAAAGCGAAGCTCGAAAAGACGCTTGTAAACTTGCATATCATTACCTTGATGAAAATGATATGTTGTTTACAATTCGTGATGAGATTGATAATCCGTGCCGTGATATGGCAATCAACCAGTTAGAAACCTTGGCCCGCAGGGGGTACTTTTCAATTCCTTTTTATGAATTCAACTTGACGCATGATGAAAACGGCAACCCTCTGTGGAATTGTGAATGTCACATAGAGGAAGAAGATTATTGCTTTGACGAAACATCTTCATCAAAAAAAGATGCTAAAAAGGGAGCTGCATACAGTATGCTTAAGTATGTGCTCGGAATGGAGGAATGAAGATGCTGAAATATTGTTATAATTACGAATCTGGCAAATACGAATACATAGATAAAGACGGATATAGCTGGGATCAGGGCAAATATGTATATAATTGGGATGACAGTGAATATAAACGCGAAGAGGAAAAACACAAAAAATTTTGGGAAGATGATAAAGGACTGTGGCAGTATTAAAATCAAATAATTAGCCGATTTTTGAACCGCATTGCCCCACTTCTCTACAAAATCAATATTGAGGATAAAATAAAAAAGCCGAAAGCATATGCTTTCGGTTTTATGGCGGAGCGGGAGGGATTCGAACCCTCGTGCGATTGCTCGCAAACTGATTTCGAGTTTTATCGCCGTCTGTTACTTACATGATTTCTCCTGTCAGTTTCAGCCCATCTTGTACGCCCGCAAACCCGCATGAAATCTGGGCTTTTTGAAAAAATAGCCCGTAAATACTGAGGAATCGCCCATCGGTTCCAATCAGCGATTTTTCCGCTTTTGGAAAGAACTGCGGAAAGAACGGAAAGAACAAAAATCAAAAGGCAATACACGGACAGTTCGAATGCCGGCAAAGATTATCAAGATATGAGGTGTATTGTCATGAAAGAAAACGCAATCAACTGGGATGCCGTTCCCGATGTGATCACGAAGGATCAGCTGTATCGCATTTGCCACATCAGCAAATCTACCGCCTTGTACCTGCTCCAAAGCGGGAAAATTCCCTGCGAGTACACGGGCAGGAAAACACGCTGCTACAAAATCAAAAAGGAGGATGTGATTGCCTATCTGGAAAACCGCAAGGTGTTCCCCGAAAGCTACTCTGCCCCGGCGGGCTGGTACAAAGGTGATTATACTGTCCAGATGGAGGAACAGGTTCCCCAAATCGTGTTGGAGCATTTGCAGCTGTACTATACCGAGCTGCTCTCCGGCTATCCCGATGTGTTGACCACCCAAACGGTTTCCAAAATCACCGGTTACGGCAAAACTTCAATTAACAACTGGTGCAATCAGGGGCACATCAAGTCTTTCCGGAAAAACAATGTCAACCATATTCCGAAGGTCTATTTGGTGGAGTTCTTTTGCTCCACATACTTCCGTACCATCACCCGCAAATCGCCGTGGCACATCCGCACCCTGCAAGGCTTTTCCAGCTGGCGGAAAATCCGTGACCTGCACATAGCAGACAGCGAAGGAGGTGCGGAGAAAAAATATTAAAGTATCAGCCGCCCCTTTCGAGGCGGCTGATACTTTAATATGAAAGCACGTTATTCTTCGTTCTCCCACGAAGAAACTATGTGCAGTTCTCCGGAATCCACTTCCAGCGCCATGTTGTCTCCTAAACGCATCATCATATTTCCGTCGGAATCAAATCCCAAAGAAGATGTAGAAAAGATAAAATCACCGTCATTGTAGTCAAAAACACTTTTTCCCATATTTGGCCTCCTAATTCAATTTAACAATTTCATGTTCTCGTGTACCATATATGCGTCGAACCTGATACAGGCAATCATCAATCCAATATGTAATTTTATCTTCCGCCATATCATTGGTATAGATATTTGTACAAATCAGATTTTGCTTTTCGTTGGTACCTCCACAGGCAATGGGCAGTATATGGTGGATATTCCAACCGCAATATACCGTCCTTCCCCAACGAATAACGCAGTAATTTGCATTTCCATATCCGTCTCTGCACATTAGGTTGCCATGAAAATCCTCTGCAAAACGAACATTGCCATAGTATGCGTCCCACAGGCGCAACGCATTGGATTTACATATTTTCATTGTATCACCTCCAACCCGGATCAAAATAAAAGCCCATACACAACCATGTGTGTACAGGCATCAACGATCCGAGTCGAAACTTTACACACATAGCAACAAAGACATCAGCCGAAGCCGTTGCCTAATGTTGTATGGTGTAAAGCTTTGATACAGCAACTTGGGCCCACCTCAAAAGAGATAAATATCTCTCGGAGCCTATCTTGTGGGTTCTCAGCATCGTAACGAGAATTTCAATCGATGTTGATAGTATCTCAGAATTACAATTTTTTCATCGTAGGCGTTTCAAACCCGGTTGTTCTTTGGAATTTCTCGTCGATCCAGCATACAAACTGATTCAAATTTAACATATCCTACAATTCAAATTATATATACCATACGATGAAAAGTCAACTATTCCAATAGAAAAAGAGAGCTTGGGTAGAAACTATAATTTTAAAAATCGCACATTCGTAAAGCAAAGCCTCCTTTGGTACAATGAGCGTATCAAAGGAGGTTTTCATTATGGCTAAAACAATATTTGAACAAATGGGCGGTACATACACCATACAGGGAGATTACTACCTGCCTGATCTGACCGTACTACCCAAAGAAAAACATCCTATCGGCGTGTGGGCGCATCGCCGCAGACAGTATCTAAAGCAGCACCATAAAATTCTCTATTGCAATCTCCTCACTTCCGGCAAGCTCCACTCCCATCTCGCTGATGTAGAGGAAGAAGCACAGACACTCTTTCTTCGGCTGGTAAAAGAGTATGCTGAAAGGGAAGGTGTCACCGAACAGCTTAAGGCAGAGAATCAAATGGAATGGGTGCATAGGATGAATAACATTCGAGAGCGGGTTAACGAAGTTGTAAATACAGAGATGATTTTCATATAGAAACCATTGAAATGACAAGCGGGTGCAGGAATTTGGATTCTTGCACCTGTTTTATTTTCTAAGCTTATATGAATAAATTAGTCAATTACAATTTGCCTAATCATACTTGACTAATTTTAATTTTGTGTTATACTGTATTTAGTTATACTATAAGCAATGCGTGTTGTTGCGATGGGAGGATATAATCCATGTTTATCGGCAGAGAACGTGAACTTGCGACGCTGAATAAGTTATACGCATCGGACCAGTTTGAATTTGTGGTAATATATGGTCGTCGCCGTGTCGGCAAAACGGCGCTGATCAGCCAGTTTATTGACGATAAAAATGCAATTTATTTTATGGGCGTCGAAAGCAACGCCAAGCAGAACCTCGAAAATTTCAGCAAGAGCATCATGAGTTACCATACCGGGATGGATGCCGAAACCTCTTTCCTGTCCTTTCAGGCGGCTTTGGAATATGTCTTCAAGCTGTCCGAAAAAGAACGAATCATTCTTGCAATCGACGAATACCCTTATGTTGCTCGCTCATCAAAAAGCCTCGCTTCTACAATTCAGCTTTTGATCGACCAATATAAAAATACTTCCAAATTGATGCTGATCCTCTGCGGTTCGTCGATGTCCTATATGGAAGACCATGTCCTCGCCTACAAAGCGCCCCTTTACGGCAGACGCACAGCGCAGATGAAAATTCTCCCCTTTGATTTCGATGAAACTTGCCATTATTTCAAAAATTTCACCGATGAAGAAAAAGCCTATGTGTACGGCATTGTCGGCGGCACACCTCAGTATCTGCTTCAGATGAGTGATAAGCTGAGCATTGAGGACAATATTAAAAATACATTTTTGAATCCCAACTCTGCCCTGTTTGAAGAGCCGGAAAATCTGCTCAAGCAGGAGGTGCGGGAACCGGCGCTCTACAATGCCATCATCACGGCGATTGCCACCGGCGCTTCCCGTATGTCGGAGATTTCCGGCAAGGTCGGCGAAAGCACCAACATTTGCTCCGCCTATGTGAAAAACCTGATTTCCCTCGGCATTATCGAAAAAGAGACGCCCTATGGGGAAAAGGCGTCCCGAAAAGCGATTTATTCGATTGCGGATAATATGTTCCGCTTTTGGTATCGTTTTGTGCCGGAAAACAATTCGATCATCGCCCGTGGCGCTACCGACTTGGCATACAAACGTATCGAGCCGTATCTGTCCGATTATATGGGCAAGGTATTTGAGGAAATCTGCGAGCAATATCTCTGGAAGCTGCTGCTCTCCGGCGAATGTCCGGTGGAGTTTTCCTCCCTCGGCCGCTGGTGGGGCAACGACCCTAAAGAAAAGCGTCAGGCGGAAATCGATATTCTCGCCGAACAGGATAAAAACACAGCCCTTTTCGGGGAGTGTAAATGGACGAATGAGAAAGTCGATCTCGGCGTTTTGGAAACGCTTGTAAAGCGCAGCGAGCTATTCCCCTACAAGAATGTCCACTACTACCTCTTTGCCAAAACCGGCTTTACAAAAGGCTGCACCGACCGGGCAAAAGAGATGGGAAATGTGACACTAGTGGCATACAAGGATATGCTGCGCTAACATCCGTATTAAAATAAAACATTTGCAAACAGAGGTGCTCACAAAATGGTGAATGATAAAATAAATATAGATGGATAATTTGTTTTGCTTACTCTGCGATTATTATCGTTGCAGTCCATTTATTATGGTTAGAAAACCACGCTCGTTTGCTATGTGACATATTTCTAGGATGGTGCAACTCAGTATGTGGAGCTGGCGATATGGAAAAAGAAACTCATAATAAATTTTACTGAGAATGCAAAAGTGTAAGCGACACGCCTCTGTGAGTTACCAGTATACATCTTTTTTCTATGAGCTCTTAGCTACTCGGGTATTTTATGACACACTCTAATTTTCATCTAACTTCTCGCATAAAACTGCGAGAAGTTCTTGAGTAAGTCAGATATTGGTGGTATAATATGAATTAAAATGTCGTATTATGTGTTTTGAAAATTGCCTTACAAAATACCTTGATACTTGAAAGAGGGAGAGAATGCATGGCTCTATCTTATAACCGTATGTGGAAGTTGCTTGTAGACAAGAAAATGAGCAAAGCGGATTTGAGAAAGGCCGCAGATATTGCGCCGAATACGATGACAAAGCTAAGGCGAGATGAAGCGGTAAATCTTGCTATTTTAGGTCGTATATGCGAGACCCTCGATTGTGATTTTGGCGATATTATGGAATATGTAAAAGAGCCGAAATAAAGCAATGTAACTAAGAAATCCAAACATCTTCAAGGGAGTAGTTATTTATGGTAGAGAGGCAACCGTCCTGGGATAAATATGAAGCAGCCATTCTATTAGAAGGACTCCTTGCCTCTATGAAAGGTGCACTTACACGCTCGGCTGCAATCAAGCTAGTATCTCGTGATTTAAGAGAAATGGCACTTCATCGAGGAGTGGAAATCGATGAGGTATATCGCAATGCAAATGGCATTTCATTTCAAATGAAAAGCATGGAGTCGGCATATCTTGGCTGCACGGTTTTCAAACCGGCTACCAAACTTTTTGCAGATGTTGCAGGCTTGTATCACGAATCCTATGATGAGTATCAAAAATTACTGAAGGAGGCAAGGGCAATGATAAGCGATAGAAAAAACGTTGAAGATGACTTTATGCGGTATCTTGCTGAACGAGTGTCTCCTGCACAGCTTTCGGAGCTTTATAGATGTTATTCTGAAATAGAAACTTTTTGTCTGAAGATAAAAGTCCTGCAAAATCCACTGTTCGAGACAACAGATTTTGAAACCATTAAAAAAGTGCAACGCACCATTGAACAGAACAAAATCTTCAGAATAACCCGTAGACGGCAAATAAATAAGATTGTTGATGCAGGACGGTATTACTATAACTACATAAAAGAGGGTCTTGACGCTCACATTACTGCTGGAAAGACAGTTGAAGATCATAGCAACATCGATTATGAAATGCCCAACCAAAGCCCTCCCGATATAGAGGCCGAGGCAGAATCTCCTGCTGCTGCATACACAAAAACCGAGCAAGACGAAAGATTGCTGCAAAAACACCCTGCTGTATATAATCAAATCTATAATGCACTAAAAGCCTCTCACGAAAGTCAGAGAGTCACAATTCGAGAGATGTGTGAGGCCATTAACCATACCGCTCGTCCTGCTGTTGTTGAGGAGATTCTTGATAATGTGAGCTGGGCATCAAATATCGGAGATTCCTACATTTTTTCAGAAAACACTCCTGCGATCGAACCAGATACCTCCAATACGGAGAGTTCACATAGTCAGGACACAACTTTTGAAGCTCATCAGAGAAAGTCGATTGGAAACGATGCGACTTGTGAGATAAATAGCAGAAGTTTCTCTCGCTATCTGTCTGAAACACTGAACATGGCTGGTGCCACCTGTCGGAGCTATTCTTCTGCGATAAACAATTGTGAGGCATTTGCCCGAGAACACCACCTGACCTCCTGGAAGCTTTACACAAAGGACAAGCAAACAGCACAGGAAACAATTCAGTTACTCTTAAGCAATGCAGATTTTCTTGCCTATAACGCAAGGCAGCACAATCGTTTCCGTGCAGCTTTACAGAAATTTCTCGGATTTATTGGCTCGGCTCTGACTTGGACTGCACCTGCAAAGGACGATTCGGAACCAGCAGAAATCTACAAAGATGAAGGCTATGAGGAGGTTCTTAGACAATACTTCAAGAAGGGATTCCGCATGGATTCACCTCTTGAGATACGCAAATTCAAGAGGTATTACACGGCAACCCATGATAGGGAGCTAACTGATCCTAATGATGACATTAGCAAAAAAATTAAGCAGCTCTGCATTATTTACGAGGGAAAAGCATTTCTCCCGGATGTCATGTTGAGCGAAGAACTAAAGGATGAATTGCTAAATTACATCGAGTCCGCCTTTGCGGACGGTAAAGCCGCTATCTACTACCAAGCGATTTTTGCCGAATTTTCCGATGCGTTCTTGGACTACCATATCCACGATGCTGATATGCTGAAGTCGTACCTGACTTTTATAGGAGATGGCAGATTCTTCATCAACAGAAGTTTTATATCGAAGACGCCAGATGTCAGCATGGACCCGCTATCTGAAGTTCGTTCTTGCTTGCAAGACTATGGCAGACCGGCGACTTATGATGAACTTTTTGCTGCTCTGCCGCATCTCCCGCAAAGTAAGATAAAGTTTATTCTTGCTAGCAATGTTGAATTCGTCAACAACGGCCGTAGCGAATACTTTCACGAAAGTATCGTCCATTTGTCCGATGAAGAACTGGACGGAATTGCCGAAATTATCCAGAGAACCATTGACGAGAAAGATTTTATTGGCGGCAATGAGCTCTATGACGCAATCCGTGCGAAATATCCCTATATCATAGATGAGAATCACACCCTCTCTATGTATGGATTCCGGGATGCGCTAAAGGCAAAATTAGGCGATAAATTTTCCTTCAAGGGAAATATTATCAGCCGCTCGGGGCAGGAACTTTCGATGGCAGATGTGTTTGCAAAATATGCGAGAAGTCATGATACTTTCACGCTGTCCGAGCTTCAGAGTTTGGCAAATAGCCTCGCAACTCCCATATATTTTGAGGCGATTTACGAAAACAGCCTGCGAATCAGCCGAGATCAGTTTGTAGCGAAAACCGCTGCTCAGTTTCCCGTTGAAGCAATGGATGAAGCTTTGGATCGTATCTGCACGGGGAAGTATATTCCTTTGCCGGAAGCGACAAACTTCGGCGTATTTCCCTATGTAGGATTCCCTTGGAACATCTTCTTGTTGGAACATTATGTGGCGAGCTACAGTCAAAAATATATGCTTTTGCACAGCAGCTTTAATGGGACCGAATGTGCTGGCGCAATCGTCAAGCGTTCTGCAGACATTGACAGCTTCGATGACTTAATCGTTGACTTATTGGCAAACAATCAAATAGAGATGAAAAAAGCCCCCGTGCTTCAATTTTTGAGTGACAAAGGGTATCTTGCCCGCCGTAGATACTCAGAAATAGAATCGCTCATTATCAAGGCGAATGCACAAAGGCAAAGGAAGGACACCGACTAATATGTACTCATACACTTGGGATGCCGAGACGGGCGGATTGCTGCTAAACAGTTCTCCACTTTCCTTTAGCAAGGAACCCCGTCCGGTTTATTATAAAGAACTGGATATTCTGGGATTTGACCGGTATTGGAATTATGCAAAGAATGACTCCTACCCATATATGTGGGCGGAGGCCAACAATTATTTCTACCGGGGGCGGCAGGTTGCCAAGACAAAAGGCGGGAGTCTTTACACGGCACCTGAAATCGTCATTTTGGATGACCCAGAACCAAATGGACGACCTCTCCGCTTTGTTGACATCCCTGCAATGATTGAAAAGAACCGGGATCTGTTGGAGAAACTGGCCGCAGAAACAATTAAAAAAATATATAACACTTATGTAGAATACATGAACCGAGTCGATGTCTTCTATGTGGCGTTCAGCGGTGGTAAGGATAGTGTAGTAGCCCTCGATCTGGTGCAGCGGGCTTTGCCGCATAATAAGTTCAAGGTGCTATTCGGTGATACGGGAATGGAATTCCCAGACACATACAAAATAGTTGAGCAAATTGAACGGAACTGTACTGAATCTAAAATTGAATTTTTAAGAGCAAAGTCTGATTTCGACCCAGAATTTACATGGAGACAATTCGGCCCACCAGCACAAACAATGCGCTGGTGTTGTAGTGTGCATAAAACTGCCCCTCAAATTATCTTACTCAGGGAGTATACCAATAATCCTCATTTTAGAGGAATGGCGTTCACGGGCGTTCGTGGAGATGAAAGTGCATCCCGGAGTGAATACGAAGGCGTTAGTCACGGAGAGAAAGTACGAGGGCAGTATAGTTGCCACCCAATTCTTGAATGGAACTCCGCTGAATTGTTTTCCTATATCTATGAGAGACAACTCTTGATAAATGATGCCTACAAAAAAGGAAATAGCCGTGCAGGATGTCTTGTGTGCCCGTTAGCCGCATCGAAGAATATGTATTTTAAGGAACAAGCATACAGCTGTAGTGACAAGGGAAATCGGACAACCACAACATTCAATAACATTATCCTGGAAACAACTTCCAAGGAACTGTCTAATCCGAGCGCCGTGAAGGAGTTTATGGATATTGGCGGGTGGAAAGCACGAAGAAGTGGAAAAGAATTATCATTCGCCAAAAGTTATACAAATGAAACATTTGAACAAGGTGTACTTACAATTCAAGTATCCCGTATAAAAACTGATTGGAAGCAGTGGATTAAAACAATTGGCAATGTAACATTTCTGGAGAATGGTAATGTCGAAGTACTTTACAGAGATAAATTGTATCACATTGAGATTGCCGAAAATACCAACGGACTAACGGCCACAGTTGTTATAGGGACGAATACCCAGAAAGATATTTATTTTATGTCCGAATTGAAGATCGTGTTCAGAAAAACCGCATATTGCATTGGCTGTAGAGTATGCGAGGCGAATTGTCCGCACGGTTTTATTTTTATGAAGGATGGCCATGTAACAATCGATAACCGATGTGTAAAATGCAAAAAATGTCACGATGTATTTCACGGTTGCTTAGTAGCCAACTCATTACGATTGCCGAAAGGAGAAAAGAAAATGGGGAGTATTGATAGATATGGAAATATGGGTGTTGAGTTCGATTGGGTTAGGTCGTATTTTAAATTAAAAGATGAATTTTGGACTTCTCCTCATAGCCTTGGAACCAACATGGTTAAAAACCTCAAGAGCTTCTTGAACGATGCCGAGGTTACTGTTAGATCTAAATTTGCGCCCTTTGGTAAAGTTATTGATAATATTGGAATAGATAACGCCGATGCTTGGGCGTTGATGCTTTGCAATTTGACATACACATCGGAGTTTAATTGGTGGATTAAAAACATCGATTTTTCTGCAACGCACACCCCCGATACCATCTATGCAATGCTGGATGACTCAATGAGTAAAAACTCTCGTTCACACATTGTCTCCGCATATAAGAATATTTTGATTTCTATTCCTCAATTAAGCAACGAAATTGGCTTGGGCGTCTGTGACTACACGCTAAAAAACGGAAAGCGGTTTTGGAACAGTGTGGTTCGCAACTCCTGGCAAAATCCAAATCCGCTTGTCATCCTTTACAGCTTATACAAATTTGCTGAGGCTTGCGGTTCTTATTACCAATTCACCCTGTCCCGGCTGTTGAATCATGACATCGAGAGCGATGGTGTCAGCCCCACTGAAATTTTCGGGCTGGATCGCAATCAAATGGAAAAGATTCTCAACGGCCTGACCATCAACTATCCAGACTTTATCAATGCCAGCTTTACGCTGGATCTTGATAATATTACTCTCAATAGCGAAAAGACATCTCAGGATGTGCTGAGTCTGTTCTAAGGAGGAAGAAGCAATGCCGATGTTAGAAAAATACCGTCATTATTTCGATATTGACCCAGATTATTTTCCTGCCGTAAATGAAGCGGTCATTACCAAAAATCCAGAAGTGTGGAAAAAATTCTTCCCCCATGAGACCTTTGTGAAACTTCTGAAGAACGCAATCAATGTCCTTGAGCGTAAGCAGAAGCTCTGCCTTTGGGTGGAAGGGGCCTATGGCACAGGCAAATCTCACGCTCTCCACACCCTGAAGAAGTTGCTGGACTCCAGTGAGGAAGAAACTCGTGAATACTTCCAAAGGCACAAGTTGGACAATGATCTGTATAATCGTTTCCAGGCCGTGAAATCCAGTGGTCGCATTTTAACCGTGCATCGCTACGGTTCTGCTACCATTCGCAGCGACCACAACCTTGTTTTTGCTATCCAGGAGAGCATAGAAAAAGCACTTGTTGATGCCGGAATTGAAAACAAGGGTGGGAACGCACTAAAAGAGGCCACTATCACTTGGCTTTCTGACAAGGATAACAAAAATTATTTCAATGGCTTGATTACGGGTACATACTCCAACTTGTTTGGCGGAGATGATGCCGATACCGTAATTGAAAAATTACGCACTTTTTCTGGCGATGCGCTGGCGAAAGTCATGGACAACATCTTTAAGGTGGCCGATGAGCGTCAAGTGAAAGCTCTCTCGCTGAGTGTGACGGATTTGAGCAACTGGATTCGTGAAGTGATTCGGGCCAACAACTTAAAAGCTATTGTCTTTATGTGGGATGAGTTTACAGAATACTTTTACAACAATGCACGCAATCTCACCGGATTCCAGGAGCTTTGTGAAATCAGCGAAACCGATCCCTTCTATTTCGTACTGGTTACCCATGTTACCCAAGGTTTGTTCCATGAGCGTGACCAGGACTTTATTAAGCTGAACGGACGCTTTGTTAGTCCGCACAGCTTAATTAGCCTGCCTGAAAATATCGCATTCCAGCTTATGGGAGCAGCTATGGAGAAAAATAAGGATGAAGCCGTGCTCGAAGATTGGGAGCTGGCCCTCGGAGACCTTGCCTCCAGAACGCAGGAATCCCGCAAGTTGGTAAAGTCGGTGGCCCACATTACTGACAAAGAGATGGTAGATATCCTCCCGATACACCCCTATGCCGCCCTGCTCTTGAAACACATCTCCTCTGCGTTTGATTCCAATCAGCGCAGTATGTTTGACTTTATCAAGAATGACCGTGGCGATGAAATCAAGGGCTTCCAGTGGTTTATTGACAATTTCGGGCCGGAAGATGATAACCCTCTGCTCTCTGTTGATATGCTTTGGGAATTCTTCTATGAAAAAGGCAAGGAGTATCTGGCGCATGATATTCGTTCGATTCTCGACTACTATAACCGCGCCGGAAATCAGCGACTTGATTCTGACCAAAAACGAGTTTTGAAGACAGTTCTTCTGTTGCAGGCAATTTCCCAATACGCCGGCGACTCTGTTGAGCTGTTTATTCCCAATGAAAAGAATCTCGACAATGCGTTTGAAGGAACCGACATGGAAGGTTCCGCGGTGAGATGTGCTGAGCAGCTTGTTCGAGAGAAGGTGCTGTTCTCCAAGTCCCTCGGCGGCGGAAAATTCCAGTATGCAGCCTACAACCATGAAGACGAAATTGACGTAACGCCTTTTGAGGAGCAAATTGACCGAAAAAGCACTTCTGCTTTTATTACAGAGGAACTCGCTGATAGAACTCGAATCATTGACGCTATTACCCTTGGGGGCGCTCTGAAGCTCCGCTATGAACTGCGTTTTGTTTCTGCTTCTGACTTCGATTCTACAATAAAACAACTTCGCAACACGGAAGAAAAGTATGAAAACAAGATTGTTGCCGTAGTATGTTTCGCAAAAGATGATGCCGAAAGTGTTGTCCTGGGCAAGAAAATCCATGATGCCCTTTCTACAGGAATCTACGACATGATTTTCATTGATGCCAGCCGAACCCCGTTCGGAGCGGATGGCTATGGCGTTTACCGTCACGATATGGCGTTATCTATATCCCAGCAAGGAAAAGACCCTACATTAGTTACTCAGTATGCCAATAATGCAAAGGATTCGTTGAAGAAATGGAAAACCCGCATTGCTGCTGGTGAGTTCATGGTTCACACCGCCGATAAGCCGGACGGTGAGCGGGCCACTACGCTTGACGCTCTGTACGGACTTCTCGCAGAAATCAACAAGAAAAAATTTGTGTCCTGTCTTGAGGGTTCTTACAATGTAATTGCCAATATGTATACACCAAGCAGCCTGAAGCAAGGTGTTGAGTGTGCTTTCAACGAGAAAACTGCCGGAACCTTCCTGTCCGGTAGTCCTGCCACAAAGTTGGAAACTGCTCTTGATGGCGCATGGAGGGTGCCTGAATACTGGATTTCCAAACCCCATCTTTTGATTTCTAAAATCAAGGTGTGCGTTGATGAAATTATAAATGATGGCTTCCAGAACGGCGGTGGCCGTGTATCCATCAAGAAAATTTATGATGTTTTAAAGGCTGCACCCTACGGTTTTATGCCCTGTAATCTGTCTGCATTTATTCTGGGCTTTGTGCTCAAAGAGTACGCTTCTGGGACATATAGCTGGAGCGACGGACTCACCAACGATGTTTTGAATGTCAATAAGCTCAAAGAAATGATTGATGAGGTCATTCGTCTCGAAATCACGCCGAATCCTCGCTACAAGGACAAATATATTGTTGAGATGACCCCTGCAGAGAAGGCTTTCAATGAAATCACTTCTGTAGCATTTGGTATTCCGCTCAATATGTGTACCTCTGTTCCCAATACGCGTGAACGCATCCGCAGTAAGATGAAGGAGTTCTCATTTCCAATTTGGACTTTGAAGTACATTCTTGAGAAAGAGACGCTTCAAACAGAAACCGCCGTGCTGTCTGAAATTATCGATTCTTTCTGCGGGATTGCCAACAGCAATAACATGAGCGCCGGGACGACTGACAGCGATATTGCCATGGCAATCGGGAATCTTGCCCTCGCCAACGAAAATGCTGCAAATGATTTGCAAAACATTTTGACCAAAGAAAAGTGTACCCAGGGCATGGCTGCCTACCTCGAAACTTTTGAAAATGGTACTCTTGTCTCACTTGCTCAAACAGTCGGTGATGGAGGTCAATACATCAATGTCCTTCGCAAAAAGTTTGATGCAGATGCCGCAAACTGGGTGTGGAATGTCGAAACCGCACAACAGAAAATCCGTGAGGTTATTCTGGAGTATCAAATCATTGTAGAAAGCAATAAGATTATCTCTAAAAGCATCTCTTATGATGCGACTATACGGGAATGGTGTGATAAGTGTGGGTATATTCGTATCTCCTATGCGGCCGCAAAAAACTATCTTGATGAGTTAGGGCCATTCCTCGGGATGCTCTATACCCTAAAAAAAGCCGGAACTCTGTTGGATTCCCAGAAGCAAACCTTCTTGGAACTCGTTCAGGCTAATGAAAGCACATTCCGCAATTTCTATAATAACCAGGTTGATTTGTTTAAGCGTGTATGCGGATACTATCTTGATGATTTGTCAAACGATGAAATTAAGGAAGTATTTGCCACAATGCCCGCTGGCTCGTTCACCTACGAAAAAGTAGACTATTTGAACCAGGTCGAGGCCAAAGTTGCCGCCTACAAAGAGGGACAGAAAAATACGCAGTTAAAGAAGCTATGGAGAGAGAAAACCCAAACAGAGTCCCCCCGGGATTGGTCGAAAAAACACAAGATGCCCATTTTGTGTCTTGTTCCTGACAGCGAGGTGGCGAAGGCAAAAGCCGCATTTGGTGCTGTCAATCGTCCAAAGGCCGATGAGCAGTCAATTGATCGTGCAATGGAGTACTTTGCTTCTGCAAAATTCTTTGACTTGCTGGATGATGCCGCAGCTTTGGATAAAGCGTTCCAGAGTAACGTTATTGGAAGCTATTCCGTCATGCTGACGGATATTCAGGAAGTGAAAGATTATCTTGACTCTCACATCACAGCAGAGCCGTTTGATTGGTTTGGTCTTCCTGAAATTGAGAAGAAGCTTCGCCAGATGGCGGAAGCAAAATACAATCAGGGCGGTTGTGACCGTGCTCTTGCCAAAATTGATGAAATGGATATTGCTGATGTGAAGAAATATCTAAAGGATCTCATTCGGGATAACATGGTTGTTGGCATGGAGATCATCAAAGGAAATTAAGGAGGTGCAAAATGACCATCCAAGAAGTCATCAAAAAAATTGACCGTTATCTGAAGAAGGATAGTGTCGAGCCTCTTATTGTCGATGTTCAAAACAAAGCAGATTTGGACGCTATTATACTCCATTACAAACTGCCCCAGAATGTCTTTTTGTGTGCTTCCGACACGGAGTTTTGTAAAGCAGACGAATTTCCTATAATCCCGAACATTCTAGAGCGCCTTGCCAATGAAAACAGTAGCTTTTTTGTTAGTGAAATTTCGAGTTTCTTCATGTTAAAAGGCGAAAAGGCATTGGTGCAAGAGTTAAGAGAACTTCTATCTATGAGCATTGCAGGTCATGCGGTAATTCTCACTTTTCAATGTGCCGAATATCTGCGCACTCTCATCAAAAACGATCGGCGTGTTGATAGCAGAGTTTGTATTTTGGATGGAGTACAGTCTGTTCGACCAAGACTTGTTTTCACTGAAGAAGGCATTAAACTAACGGGCACAAGTCCGGCGATAAAGGGGCTTCAAGGTATAGCTAGAGCGGTGGAATCAACCACCGCAGAAGTGCTATACATCGAAACCCAAAAATGCAAGGACAGTTACCCATTTTCTCTCTATGCAATCTCAGACCTGAAGAATCCTCACGAAGTTTTATGCCACCTAGATGGAATGACAGCTGGATTGGCAGAAGGTTATGGTAGCAAAGAAGAATGGCAGTATGCCCTGGCAGAATTTCAAAAATACCCTTCGTGGCAACAGCTCATTTCTGCAAAAATAGGGAGTATTTACAATCTGGATATTGTTATCTCTACCTATCAGCAGAATAGTGCAGATAAAAAATGGCTTTGGTTGTACTTTATTGGGCTAAAACTGTTCCATGCGGGCAATGATTCGTACTTAAACAAGGCAATAGAGGCAGCTTCTTCTCCGGCGGGGCTCGTTCACAATTTGTATCGCACCATTTTAGAAGTCGAGCCAACAGATAGCATATTTGCGGCCATATATGAACGCAGGAAAGCACATTTGAATGCCATTGGCAACCCGCTTGATGAAGTTAATAATTTTTGTAAGATTGTCCAGAGTAAGGGAAAGTATGCGCTCTACTATCTAACAGACAATACTATTCAGGAAAAAGAGCTTATTTTCAAGTTGCTGGATAGATACAGTGAAGACTTTGAAAGAACTGAACTTTTTAGTGTATTGGAGCGTATCTATCCTGACCTTTATGCTTACCTGACACCATACCGTTTCAAAAACGAATTGCTTGACAGTTATTTTCAAGAGTATAAATACCAAAAGGTTGTCAACAAGATCTTCCCGAACTTCATGGAGGTTGTTGAAAAGCAGGCAGTCGATAGAGATTACAATATCATTCTTCCGCCCCGGAGTTCTGCGATCGAGAAAATTGATGTAACAAACACTCAGACCTATTTCACTGACGCAATGGGCGTTGAATATCTTGGCTACATTATGTCCAGATGTCACACCCTTGAATTGATGGCGAAAATCACAGTATGCAGATGTGAGCTTCCATCCATCACGAGCAGAAATAAGGAATTTTGGAATGTGCTATCCACAGAACGGTTCCCGATTATTACTGTTGACAAAATAGATAAAATCAAGCATCACGGTGAAGAAGGATATGATTATAGTCGTGAGGACAGAAAGCTCCCGATTCATTTGATTCGTGAACTGGAACTGATTGATGAGCTTTTAAAGAAAGTCAAAACAAACCTCACAAACGGGGTCTATCAAAAGGCCATCTTAATCGCAGATCATGGTGCCAGTAGACTAGCGGTGATTCATGAGACTGAAAATTTATGGGAAATGGAATCAAAAGGAGAGCATTCAGGAAGATGCTGTCCTAAAAGCGAGATCGATGTGAGACCAGACAGTGCAACTGATGCTGAAGATTTCTGGGCACTTGCTAATTATGATCGTTTCAGAGGAAGCCGGAAAGCCAATGTTGAGGCTCATGGTGGCGCAACATTGGAGGAAATTACTGTACCAATTATTGAGATTTCATACCTTAGCTCTGCCATTGAAGTAAAGATAATGCCGCTTGATTCGACGGCGATGTTTTCCGGTGTCCCCGAAATTACCGTCAGCTTCCGTAAGAAAGCTGCAATTAAAATATTTGCCACAGAAAAGTTGGTGGATGTCAGCGTTGTAATAGATGGCCATGTCTATGAAGCGAATCCGATTGATGATAATTTCTATGTTGTAGAGGAGATGGCCGAAATTCGCCGAGCCAAAACATACAGCGTAGATGTATTTGCTGGCGGAATGCCTGTGGCCACTGCCCTGCCTCTGAGAGTAAAAAAGGAAAGCGGCAGCGAAAAGAACATTCTGTAAGGAGGGATACTCATGACAGAAAAACTTAGAGATTGTTTCGATGAAATGGTTGTCTACAAGGATTTGAAGAAAAGTAATTTCTTTTCTGCGTTGGGCTTGCCATCATTTTTGAGAGACTGGCTGCTTAAAAAGTTTGCAGATGATGAAGGGAATCTGGATATAGACGAGCTCACGGATTTCATCCACACCTATCTTCCCAATAAAGAGGAATGGATCAGGATTAAAGATAGAATCATTAATGACAATGAGCGTGTCAAAATCCTCACGAAGATTTCTGTGGATATTAGTATTAAAACGGGCGAAATAACATTTTCCCTGCCCGACTTTGGGTTAACAAACAAGGAAACCGTGATTGATGTGTCCGTGTGGGACCAATACCGTGGAGAACTGGTCAGCGGGCAGGAGGTTTGGGGCGTAGTCGAACTTGGCTATCGTCCTCCTGATGACACTGTGAAGCCTAAAATTCCAGGTAAAATTCGTCTTACGGGGTTTACAAATTTCTGCCCTTATACTATCGATCTTGATTACTATAAAGATGTGCGAAATGAATTTACAACTTCCGAATGGATAGATGTACTGTTGGGTGCAATTGACTACAATGCCGGTGGATACGAAAGTGAAGAACAAAAACTTTCGATGTTAACTCGCATCCTGCCTTTTGTCGAAAAGCGTCTTAATCTAATTGAACTAGCTCCGAAAGGAACTGGTAAATCCTATGTGTTTGGTCATGTGAGTAAATATGGGCTTCTAACAGATGGCGGAAAGGTAACTCGGGCGAAAATGTTTTATGATACCGCTCGGAAGACTCCCGGCTTTGTTACCGGACATGACTTTATTGCAATCGATGAGGTAAAGCTGGTGCAGTTCGGCGATGTGAATGAAATGCGATCCATCATGCAGGGATATATGGAGTATGGGCAGTTTAACATCGGTGGTTATGAGGGAAAATCTGATGCGGGCATAATCTTTTTGGGAAACATCGCACAGGATAATATGGATGAGTATCAGAATATGTTCTCTGAGCTCCCCTCTTTATTTCAAGAAAGTGCATTGGTAGACCGAATCCATGGCTTTATCAAGGGCTGGGATATACCGAGAATGAATGATGACTTGAAGCTTTCTGGCTGGGCACTAAACTCTGAATACTTCTGCACGATTCTGCATGAACTCCGCAATGATGTCAGCTACAGAGCTATCGTAGATCAAATCGTTGATGTTCCAGATAGGGCAGACACTCGTGACACAGAAGCTGTAAAACGGATTGCTACAGCATATCTGAAGCTTTTGTTCCCGAATGTGCGGAGTGCACAGGATATCAATCCCAAGAGATTCCAACAGTATTGCCTCCGCCCTGCTGTTCGCATGAGAAAAATCATCAAGCGACAACTAGGGATTCTTGATGTAGAGTTCAAGGGTAAGGATGTGCCTTCCTTCTCGCTGAAGGAGATTTCATATGAGAGCTGATTGTATTATCTGTGGAAGAAAGAGCCTCGACAAGAATACCATTGGCATCAACAAAAAACTTTTGGGTGAAGATATAGAGAATTTCTACTGTATGGATTGTCTTGCTGAGTATCTGGGATGTACTGTCGAGGAGCTCCTTGAGAAAATTGAGGAGTTCAAAGAAGAAGGGTGTAAATTGTTTGAGTGAGGTGGTAGTGTGAAGCAACTCATTTATGCTGACAATGCAGCTACAACACAATTGGATATAGATGCTTTTGAGGCAATGAAGCCATATCTTTTAGGGGAGTATGGCAATGCTTCACAACCCTACTCATTTGCGAGAACGGCGAAAAAAGCATTGAAGAACTCGAGAGAAATAATTGCTCAATGCATTGGCGCTCAACCCGAAGAAATATTTTTTACCTCGGGTGGTACAGAGAGTAACAACTGGGCCATAAAGGGAATTGCATTTTCGGATCCTGTCAAACACGCTTTCATAACTTCAGTTATTGAACATCATGCGATTTTGCGTCCGTGCGCTGATATAGAGAGAATGGGGCACCCTGTATCTTATCTTCCGGTTGATTATACTGGCACAGTGAATATTGAAACCCTGGCAGAAAATATCAATTCAGACACTCGATTGGTTTCCGTCATGACTGCAAACAACGAGATTGGCTCTATTCAGGATATTTCTGCTTTAGCTGCTATTGCACATTCCTGTGGTGCCATATTTCATACAGACGCTGTTCAGGCAGTTGGGCATATTGAAATAGATGTGAATTCACTTGGAGTAGATATGCTTTCCGCTTCTGCTCATAAATTTAATGGTCCAAAAGGGATAGGTTTTTTATATGTCCGAATAGGGACGCCACTGATGCCATACGCAAGCGGAGGTGGCCAGGAACACAACATGAGAGCTGGAACGGAGAATGTTGCATCTATAGTTGGTATGGCCACCGCACTAAAAAAGAATGTAGCTGCAATGAAAGATACAGCTTCACATTTGGCTTTGCTGGAAAACAGATTGCTTGTAGGGTTCTCTAATGCAAATATACGATTCCTCCGAAACGGGAGTGGGATGCATATTCCCGGAATTTTAAGCCTCTCCTTCCCTGGTTATAGCGGAGAAGCCCTTTTGCATCGATTGGATTTAATGGGAATTTGTGTTTCTACCGGCTCGGCCTGTAATAGCCAAAAAACTCAGATATCTCATGTATTACAGGCTATTGGACTGAATCCAGAGCTTGCAAAGGGAACTATAAGATTATCGTTCGGAAGAAATAATTCGGAAAGTGATGTCGATAAAATTGTTGAGTCACTTCAACAAATTTTAGGATAACCATGCCTATGGATATCACTCTTTAATGAGATAACTATGAAATAGTCAAGAAATCCGTACACCTAACATACCGGACTATGCGATCGGTGATTGAGATTTGCATTTGCGTAGTGAAAGTAGATTGTTCTCGTTAGCAGTGTTACCAGGATCCGATTATAGTAGGTTTCAGTTTGCAGAAAATAGTATCTACCGAATCTGCTTTTGCGGCGAGAATGTACTATCAGACGATTTTTTGTATGGGGCGAAAAACTCTTCATATGCGGGTTATCAAAAGCAGCAGTATGTGCGGTCAAAGCTTGGCCAGGACTAATTGATAAAATGCAGTTCATGTTTCAAGACATCGATATTTTGCAAACAGAATAACCAAAACCAAAATAGGTTGCTCATAGCAGGGCAGCCTATTTTTTATTATCCAATTTACAGCAGATAATCCGAATCATTATTTTTTTATAAACACGTAAACGCCCGCCACTTCCGGCGGGCAAATTTTTTTGCTTTTTTCGGGATTACTATCCCCAAATGCCCTCTCCCAGTGGGAACAAGTGAGGG
>ERZ779866.1148-NODE-1148-length-27803-cov-9.829862_pt1 | contig 27803 bp, 49 predicted proteins | sample MGYA00511248_ERZ779866 | MGnify/ENA primary metagenome ERZ779866 (study PRJEB29588, sample SAMEA2155758) | human gut metagenome | biome: human gut; feature: human-associated habitat; material: faeces | place: Denmark | collected 2008/2010 ... | reverse complement strand
TTTACTTTTTTAAAGCTTAATGTATTATGGAACTAATGGCAGATATTATTTTAGGTATTGTGGTAATTACATTGATTTTAGGAATGTTATCTATTATTCCTATGGCTATTCCTGTGGGATTAATATTAATAGACGCTTTATTATATGGAATAGATGCTTTTACAACAAAAGAAAATGAAGAATTGACTTAGAGCATTAGGTTGAATATTTGTAATATTATTTACATTAATAACAACGTTTATAACACATAGTCCATGTTGTGTATTTATATTCATAGCTGGAGTTATATGTTTAGCAATAGATCATGTCAGACAAGGATAAATACTATATAGACGGATATGGAACAAAACGTCCTAAAGACGTTCCATTTTGAGATTCAGCAAAAGGACAATTAGTTAAGAAAGCTGGTAATGATTTACTAACAACTGGTTCTTTTGCGTTAGGATTATTACTTCCATTTGGGAAATTAAAGATATTAAAGACTCTTTCCTAGAGTACTAAACGGTGCGGCAATTGCAGATTTTGTAACTAGTGATCGAGTAACTACAGTAGATGATGATATTAAAAATGGAGAATATGGTAAAGCTGCTGTAACTGGACTTGAAGCATTATTAACTGCTGGAGCAATAGGCAGCGGATTTAGTAAACTTCCAGGAGTTCAGAAAAGAGCGGCAATGTTTGCAAGAGATGGATTAGTAAAAGATAAGATGGTTGTACACAGAGCTATTGCTTTACCTAAAGGAAAGAATAAACCTGATTTACAATATAAACGTACAGGTGAGAACGTTTACGAAATTCCTGAAACTGAAAAGTATGTAGGAAGTTATGATACAGCAGTTAGTTCAGTTAATCCAAAAGATTTAAAAAGAACAGTAGTAGAACATTATAAATTACCAGCTAAGAAAGTTAGAGTTCTTGAACACGATGTTTATCCAGATGGACAAGTAGATTTAGTAGCATCTATATCAAATGATATACTACCTACAAGTTATTCATTTATTAACAGAGCACATCCATATAAATTATCTGAAGATGTTTTAAAGAATATACCTATGTACAATTGAGAATCTGTAGCTAATAGAATACGTAATTCATTCGGAATTAGTGGAGGATTAGGTGCAACAGGAACTTACATATATTTAAGAAATGAAAAAGGCAGCCGTTAATTCGACTGCCTTTTGTTGTTTTAAGACTTTACAAAATATTTATCTTTAATTCTTTTAAGGAACCAACCAGTTCCGATTCCAAATACATACGTTACTAACGCAATAATTGTTGCATAGAATGGAAGCAATTTGATTGCTGCTAAGATTGCTACTATTACAACTATTATAATAGCAGCTAAAATTCATTTTTCTTTAGTTGTCATTTTAAATCATTGTGTGTTTGTGTTCTTTCTCTAATCTCTTTTTCAATATTTGCTGGACGTACATAACCTGAAATCAATCCATTATTAACATCTAAAGGAGTTTGTCCAGAATGAAATAATTTATGATTTGTTTTAGTTTTAACTCAATCCATGTAAGTATCTTTTCCTTTAACTGTATTAATTAGATAATCGGCTTGTCTTTTTAACATACTATCTGTTGGAATTGTAGTATCTAACATATCTTGATATCGTTCAGGAGATCAATGAATTAAGCCGTTATATTTCCCGCTAGAAGAGGGATTATCAACTTCTCCTCCACTTTCATGAATAATATTGCTAATTAAACTAAGAACTTGTTCTTCAGGTAATTGATTCGAAATAAAATAATTATATAATCAATTTATATTTTCAGGATTATATGATCTTTTGATTGTTTTCTGAGCATTGATTAATTTTTGCAATCGATCTTGTTCTATTTTTAAATTTTGAATTTTTTCAAATAAACCTATAAACTCATTATTATATGTTTCAGGAATAGTATTTTTAAATTTTGTAGGATCATATGGAGGATATTTTGGAACTTTCATTCCAAATTTAGCACTAGCTATCATTTTATTTAAAATATTTTTGTATCTAGGATCAGTAGCATATCCGCCTTTAGCTACTTTATCTGCAAATTCATTTACTGTACCTGAAAATGCTTTATATCTATTATTGTTTAATAGATTTACATGATAATTAGCATAATCTTCTAAAGAGTTAAAATCTCTAAAACTGTCATATATATATTGATCTTTTCCATTTATAACCTCTCTTGTACGCCTTTTTGTTCCTTTTCCTTTAATTCCTCCTAAATTAAATTTGCCAGATTGTGATTTACCTCAATTTGATTCTAATCCAGATTGTTGTACTAATGCTTTAGCAAAAGAAGTATCAATACCTTTAGAAGCTAATATCTTTTCATATAAAGGAGTCATAACTTTGATAAATTCCGATTTATTTTGAAAAACTTTTGGATACTTTGTTTCTTCTTGAGGTATTTCTATGATTACTTTTTCTTGAGGTTCTTTTAATAAAGTTGGAGTATAACCTTCTAATGAGGTAGTCTTTATTTTCTTTTTAGGTAAGATTATTGTTTCCTGTTCGGGAATTATATTGATTTTAGATTCTCTAATGACAGGTTGATATATTAACTGTTGTTTTAATCAATTATTCATAAATTTTAGCTTTTTGCAAAAATAAAATAAATTATTGATTTTACAAAATGTTGAGCGGTATTATATAGTGTATAGTGTATGCAATATAATATATGTGATGTATGCGATAGGACACATCATAAAAAGTCCCCCTGGCCTAATAAAATGGAAAATCAAATTAAAATTCACTAAGACCAAAAATTTTTCTCAGTTTGAATTTGAACCTCGCACTCCTTAGGTAAAGTGCTATAGTGTCATGTGTGCTACTACAAATCTATATCGAGAAGCTACTGACTTCCTTGAACTCTGGCAAGAGTGTCCTCGACTTCGCAGTGCAATTCGTTTCGGTAACGAGTCGTGTGACAATTCCTACACTATTATCGAAGCGAATGTAACAATTACGAGAGTAAACTTTTCTCATCGTAAAGTTACTCGTAAGGAACTGCGCATCGCACGTAAACAATTCATTAACGATTACAAACAAGACCATGAACACAAAGCCTTTTGATCGTTCTGTCGGAACGATTATCAAAATCCTTAATGAACCTATTGTTATTAAGAATAACAAGTTATTGATGTCTTGTATCGTTAATGATTGTTTAATCGATCGAATACCTTTACGGTATTTTCGAAGACTCAGTAACTATCGTGAACTATCTGATTTTAACAGCTTCACGAAGAGAGTCTATCGTACACAAAACTTTATTGAATTGCATCAGTTGTTACAAGGCAAAACAATTAAAGTTGTTGCGAAAACAATTTTATCAAACGGAGCAACAGCTCCAATCTTTGAACTCATTAAAGGATGAAACTATTTTGCAAAAAAGTAATGTTCTACATTACAATGACAATAGTTCTACTCTTCTTGATGAGTGTCGATAGTTTAAATGAAAACGGGCATCTTGTAATATCCGTTTTCATTGTTATTATCGCTATTGTAATATGCACTACGTGTATTACAAAAGAAGATTGGGACCAAATGTTCTAAGACAGAAATACTTCTGTAACTTGAACCTTTCGGTGCTTAGGTAAACCGTCATAACGTTATGATATCGCAAACAGAAATTAATGCAGTATTAGAAGTACTGCAAACTATTCACGCATGGTCTGATTCTCGAATCGCTCAGAGTATCGACAAGCCTAGATCTTTCGGAGGTTTATGCCGAGATTGTGGAGTTAAAGTAGCTCCTACATATCTGAAGCGAGTTCTATTGAAACACGGACTTTTACATTCCGTAAAAGATCGTCTTATATGGAATGCATGTAAGACAGCTCCAAATCATAAATTAGCAGAATTTATGATCAAAGAAGCTCGTGTACTTCAAGCGGAAGCTGCACGTGAATCTCCATCACGCCAAAAACTTATTAAAAATGCTGAAATTGTTGAGAAAGTTATCGATAACGTTCTCGATAAGCATTCCGATAAGGAGTTGGTTGAAGAGTTGCGACGACGTGGTTACACTGTAACTGCAACTATCAGTTTATAGCATATAAGAGAATGTGCTTCGGTACATTCTCTTTAATTGTATATATTACTAAGACTAAATGTATTATGTAATTACAAACTTTAAACCTTTAGCGATTATGAAAACTAGTGAATTGAAAATGGCTACGGCTGTAAATGTTGTTGCTAATGCAACGTCATTTAAAAGTATCGACGACTTGAAAGAGACTGGCAAGTCGTTCGGCGGTATCAACTTCATCGTCGGTGATGTCATTACACTCCCAAGCGAATTTTGCGATGAGTGCTTTCAAAAGAGTACATATAACAACAAGCCTGTTCCGTATATGAAAATCGGGATCAACGGCAAACCGACTTGGGTACCTGTTCGAATCTTTGCCAGACAAATGGCAGAAGAGTGGCGAGAGGTATACAAGAATCATAAGCTCAATTATGAGCTTATGGAAGTAGGCGATGACTGTGAACGAGTTAAACTGTTGATGTCACTTGGCGAAATCAAAGTCGTCGAAACAGTAGCTGTCGACACTACTGCTTTTATAGGTGGAAAAGTCGCCTATACCGACAATGGGCAGCCGATACTGCGTAAGAGACCTTTTGCGATTTTTGAACGTATCTAAACGTTATAGGAGTGCAGGGATTCATCCTTGCACTCTTTTTACTTCTTGCAACTAAGACTTACATAGATAACTAAGACTTACATAGATATGTAGTAACAAATTCGTGGTATATTAACCAAATTTTTAAAAGATTTTTAATATGAAAGCATTTGATGCACAGAATCAACCTGTGTTGCCTCTTCGTGGAGAGCAGACACTCGTTCCCGTAACCGCTGATAAGCTGAAGAACAGTGGTCTGCCGTTTATCGGCGTTTTCGGTCTGTCCGAAAAAGGTGAAGTAATAGAATTCTACGACTTCGAAACCTATAAAGCAAACATGGACACAATGGTGAAAGCAATCAAGATTCGGAAGAATGCTGATGCTGAAGCATATTACGTAGCCTGTCTGCGAAACAACAAACCATCATGGATCTCTCTCGGTTCTTTGCAGAGGACTTATCGTGAGTCTCCTGAAAGTCAACCGAGACGTGCCTGCGAGCTGTCTGAAAAGCTCAACAACATGGATAACAACTATACGAAACTGGAATATCTCGCAAACAAAGCGATTCGAGTGGCCGACATCATCAGCGGTAAAGTAAACCAGTTTACTCCAGATGGTGTTCGTGTTGCAGATCAGTATCGCGACATTCGAGTTCCTGTCATCGAAATCGCAAATGCGTAATTCAACACTTACTATAAGGGGTAAGTTTAAATGAGCAGTAAACATTCTTGAAACCAACTGTGGTGATTATCTAATACGTAATTATCGCAGTTGGTTTACATATAAAGAAAGGTATTATGTAGTATTACCTATGGATGAAAGTAAACAAGAATGGTGAATTATTGCTGCTTACGACGTATAGCGCTGATGAGAGTCGTTAAACAAAACATCGAAACTCTACTTCGTGTAAGTAGAGTCCGCTAAAGGTGTCAGAGATTCTACTGTTGTGAAATAGAGGAATACTGATTTTTTTTCATTTTATTGTTTTTAAATAGTCTAAAAATTAAAAAGGAAGGTGTAAAAGCCTTCCTTTTTAATTATTTAATTTAGATATGTAATCTTGTATTCTATCATAATCAACTTGTTGTAATATTTCTGATGCAGGAGGAAGATCTTCAGTTAAATTATAGTTAATCAGATAAAGATTTGTTCCTTGATCTCCTGTAGTATAACTTGTGAAATATTGTTCATTTAATTGAAATAGAATTTTTTTATCTTTTAATTCTATTATTTTTCTTCGAATTGATCTTTCACTCATATTTAAATCAACTGCAATTTTTCTAATGGATATTTGTACAATTGGATAACCACTACATTTCATTGCACAAGTTAATAAATAAATATAAAGACATTTTAAATTAAGTGATAAGTCTTTATTCAAAAGTAAACTCTGAGGTAATTTGATTAGTTTTAGATTTGCTGTCATTTATAAGTACTTTAATAGTTTTACGTAATTCATCATTTTCTTTTTCTAATTTTAGTAGTCGTTCATTGTGTTCTTTTAATTGAAGATCATGTTCGGCTACCTTTTCTTTTACAAATAACATATCTTGTTTTATTGCTGTTAAATCAAATATTTTTAACTGCAACGATAAACCTGAATTACAATCCTTTTGAAATTCGTCAGAAATAGTTAACACGCCTTTTTCTTGTAGTGTTTTATGTCTTCGACTAATTGCAGATTCACTTAAATTGATTCTTTCGGATAATTCTTTATTGGTTAAAGATAATTTACCATAACCTGAATTATCATTTTTATACATATATTGTTGAGTTACAATTAAGTAAGCTCGTTCATCCGCTGTTAAGTTATCGTTTTCATATAAGAATTTATAACTAAACATTTCAAAATTTTTGGATTTAGGATTAAACTCATATACGTTTGGTCTACCTTTAGATCTGTGTACTATAATATCTCCTGCATTTTCCAAATGATTCAAACACTTTTGAACTGTTCGGATATCTAATTTAGTTTCATTAGCAAGTAATCTTACAGATGGAAACGCTTGTTTAGTCTTTTGATTCATATGTGCTTTTAAATACGTATATACTAGCACATCTATTGGATCTAAATTTTGTTCAGCCGTCATATTATTTGGCGTTTGACAATGTTGTATAGTTTGTTTTTTATTCATACTATTATTTTTATTTAATGCAAATGTACAGAAAATTTTTGACTTTTCCAAATTTTTCTGTACATTTTTTCAGCGATTGCAAAAATGCATACACTCGATTGCAAAAATGCATACACTCGATTGCAAAAATGCATACACTCGATTGCAAAAATGCATACAGAACTATACTTAATACCTCCACTCCTGTCGGAGTGGGAACTAGACTTAATGTCCCCACTTCGTGTGGACCTTAACACGCACCCACTTTGTGTTCTGAATGACATCTTTACTGTCTATTTTCAGTATAAGTTTAAATCTACATGCTATTGGACACAAATCCTACAGTTTAACCATTTGATTACCAATAAGATAGTAATTAACGTATTGATTATCAGTTAAGTACACTATACATATATTATATACAGTGTGTAATAACAAAATTTTGCATAAAAACAAATAAAAATACACTTTCAATCATGTTACTGTTAGCTCGAATAGGTGAAACACTTGGTGAAGATGTTGCGAATTATTTCATCATTCTTGGTCTTATGTTATTCGCAATGTTTGTTTATGCGCTATTCTCTAAGAAAGATGAGAAATAACATCAATTAAAGCTCATATTCATTCTTAATTTTAATAAATTTTGTTTTTCGTTCTGTTTGTTTTGTGAATGAATATGAGCAATTTTTGATACTAAACAAATTTTTAAACATCTAAAAATACTTACTATGTTACCTTTAAGTGTAATTTCTTTACAAGGTGTCATCCTTATCATGATCGCAATCGTTGCGGTTATCTGGGCTTGGAACTTCTTTGAAGGTGATACGAAAAAATGAAAGTTGAGGTCGTAGTTTGGTAATGATTAGGTTTTAAGGAGGTTGGAAATCGATTGAGAGTGGATTGATCATCCCTATCTCACTCTCAATCATTTTCTCCAATCTCTCAATTTTCATTCTAAACTCACAAATATTACTCTTTATTTTTTCTTCTTATACCTAACTTTTTCTCTCTTTTCATTGTAATTATTTTATTTCTCACCTAGTTATTAATAATTTAACTTTAAAAATTATGAATCTCGAACTTGATCTCTATCCTATAATTTCTAATAAAATCATTCGTCAGAAAGATTGGAAATCAATTAAAGAACATAAACCTGGTTTCTGGTCTAGAAAAGACATCGAAGGAAATCGTCTTGTTCGCACACAAAGAGGTTATTTCCTCAATAATAAAAACATTTCAGTAACTTCAGCACAATCTTTTATCCTTTCTCATGGTATTCAAGACGTGCCTCAAAACATATTCTAGTACCATGTTAAAATCACTGAAAAACTGTGAAACAGAACAAATCTATCATGTAACAGATCCTTGGGACTTATCCTTTATTCCTGAGAATAGAGATACTGATCAGAAACTTGTTTCACAGATTATGAACGCTATGCGTCAAAATGAATATATTTTTCCTATCTATATTACTGAATCTGGTGCAGTTATAGATGGACAACACCGACTCAAAGCATTCAGAAATCTTGCTGAAGAAGAACCAGGAAAGTATTTTCTCAGAACAATTGTTATAAACTCCAACAAAAGTCCTATAGAACTCGCAATAATTTTTAATGCGTTTCGAAAGAATTGGACTACTAAGGATTATCTGAGATCATATGTTCGACAAAAACTGCCTTCATATATAGTATTAAATGGATTTTTAAAAAAATATCCTTTATTGGATATTAAAGCTGGAATTCAATTGATCAAAGGTTCTCATTCTGTAGAAACATTTCAAAGAGGTGCTTTATCAATCACTATTGAAGAAGAAGAAATGGCTATTGATAAAGCAGAACTTCTCAATCAAGTATATGATATTGTCAAAGACAAACGTGTTTTTAGACGAGATTGTATACTTGGTTTCTATAGAGTATACTCTAAAATCAATTCGACTTCAAAATTTTTGAAAAACCTTCGAAATTTTGTTGCACCTGATAATGAGAGTATGAGACAGTGGATGGCAGCATATCAACACTGCATTTAAAAGCTTACTTCCAGAACTACGTAGTTTAATTAAAGTTGATAAAACACCGCGCGCAATTATATTTGGAGTTGAAGGTTTGAGTCCTTCCGTAGTTCCTAATTTTATCTTATTTATATGTTTGAAGAACTGAAAGACTACATTGCTAGTCATACTAAAGAAGAAATCCAAGAAGATTGGAAAGAAACTCCAGAATTTGAATCTGGAATGACTGTAGAAGAATTTCTACAATACTTAGCAGAACAACTTAAATCTTAATAAGATGACTGCTCAAGAATTACTTAGTAATTATGCTAAAGCAGAAAATGAATTTTTTACTGCAACAGAAACAATAAGGAAGAATAAAGAAATCCTTATAAAAGATTTCGAAGAAAAAAATCCAGGATACTATATAAAAGACGTACACACGTATCCTAAGCCAAATATAACTATATACAGTAAAAAGGATAATAAACTAATTAAATCTTGTGTATTTTTAAATACTACAGGAAAATATAACTTATAATTACATAAATTAAATATAAATGGTTAAACCGCGTGTCGGGATTAGACTCTAATATACTGCAAGAAACGGATCCACAAAGCAGTCAATATAGATGATCTTCTTATATTGTAAAATCAGTGCTGTTTATATTTAACTGAATCGTTTCATTTGATTCGTAAATCAAATCGCATCGTCAGAGCTGCTTGTGTTAATTAAAGTTAAATCTTTAGTGTAAAAGCTCCAAGTTTATTTAGACTAATCTAATCTAAATAGATAATTACTCTTGTTCGTTCGAGTAAGTCTACTTATAAGTTTTGTAGAAGAGTAACGAAATGGATTGAGAATTTTTAATGTTGTTGCATTTAGTTATATCAACTCAAAGATTTACAAATGTGATTAAAAATTCAAGAAGCGTCTTATTGAATAACTTTACTTTTGATATTCCATAATATCAAGTTAAGATGCGTATAGTAGAGATGCTTACTATTTATAATAATTAAAGTTACTGTATTCAAAGGCATGAATCTATGGAGTAACTTTTATTTTAAATATTATGAAAAGAATATCATATGAAACTGCTAAATTAGCAGCAAAAGCAGGTTATAATGAACCTAATGAAGTCTATTATTGTTTAGATCAAAACAATAATCCAAAAATTGAATGTATAATCCCTGATGAACCTGGAATCCAAAATAGTGATTTTGAGGATTTGTACACTGTACCTTATACATATGAGCTAATAGATTGGCTTAGGAATACACATAAAATATATATCTCTATATTTCCTGTTACGTGGTTTCAACTGTCTGTAAACATATATAAGATAGAGGAGAACCAAGTAAAGGAAATATTTGCACAATTTTGTGTAACAGTTAACTCTGATACTGATTATAATCGGTTTATTGATACAATATTGCAACACATTTTAATGAATATTATTTATGAAACTGAAACATCTAAAAGCTCTCTGTAAAACTCTAGAGGATTACGAAAATAAATGTGGAGATGCCGAAATTGATTTTGTTATTGATGGTAAAGTTTATACTCCTGCTACATTTGAATGTAATCTAGATGACAGAGGAAATGTTTGGGGACTTGTAATAAATCTTGAATTAGAGGATTAAATCATGGGAATAATCTTTTGTATAGTAATTTTACTTGTAATTGCAATAAATTTACTAGTGTTTACTATAACATCAAATACAGAAAAAGAATATGTATCGCTCTTTGTAGCTATTCTATTAATTAGTTCTATATGTGCTACTTGGCTCCTAATTTCAGTAGCTCCAAAAAGCGATTCTGTTGCTACTCAAGTTATTAATGATTTTCGTAACAATAAATATGAAATATATAAAACGGAAATCATTAATAGTGATACTACCTATTACTATCGTCTAAAACAAAAAGAATAATGAAACTATTTATTATATGCTTCATTATTTTATTCTCCTCTTGCGGAGTTTATATTCCACATAAAAGAGTTAATGAACTTTACAATATGATTCCAGGAAAAGCTTTTTATGAAATTACAGATTCTATTCCTACAAAATCAGAACGTAAAGTTGTTAAAGAATATCTAAATCATTATCGTTATTATCAATACTAATATGAGTGAGTTAGGTTGGACAGTATATCTAATTGATATATTTAGTAAAATATCTACTATTGCATCTGTTATTACAATAGTATCAGGTATTATTGCAGGCGGAGTACTTTTTGCAATATGGATGAACGCAACAGACGATACTCCTACCGATGAAACTATTAAGAAAACTGCAAAAATATCCATTATTACTGCAGTTAGTTTTGGATTAATTTACACTATAGCTCCTAATCGAACTACTTGTTATCAAATATTTGCAGTAAATACTGCTGTAGAACTATATCAAAATAGTGAAGCTTTACAGCAACTTCCAGAAAAATCTCTTAACGCATTTAATAGAATTTTAGACTCTATTTGTGAAGAAGAGAAAAATGATTCTAAAGATGAAAGTAGATAAAATACTAAAAATCATAGAATCTATTGGAATAAGTTCAATAGTTCTTAGCGCATTATTTGCTTGTTTATGGCTACCTGGATTTTATTTCTTTATTCTTTTATTTGTAGTAAGTTTAGGTATTTGGTTTATTATAGATATATGGATAGAATAGGAAAAATATTACAATTTTAGTATTTTATACTCTTATCATGTACTAAATTTGGAAGAAACAATGATACGATTTCCATCAAAACTCTTTAAGTATGAGGGAGTTGCAATAATAGTTAGCTTAATTGTATCGATTGTAATTATCTTAATTTTTTCTTTAAAATAGTTGCATATCTAATAATTTATATATATATTTGTCACACTTTATACAAAATAGAAATAACTATTAAAATCGAAAATAATGCAGTTGAAAATAACTCTATAGAAGATCTTTCAACCAAAATACATCGTAGAATTCAATCGATTGAAAAGCTACTTAAGGCAGCAGAAATAGTTAATGGAGGTTAGACTCCAGATTGGAATAATGAATTTCAATATAAATATTTTATTACAATTGTACGTAGTATGGGTCAAAATATACTGCAAACCGCAGGAACAACTGCATTATCTACTTTTGATAGATTAGTATATTTTAAATCTAGTAATGCTGTAAAACAAGTAATTGACCTTCTTGGAGAAGAAACTATTATGAACGCTTTAGTTTTTGAATAGCTATGAAATTTAAAGTAACTAAATCTTCGGATTATACGTATGAATCTGCTATTGAAATTAATACTCTAGAAGAGTTAATTGAATTTCAGAAAACTTGCGGATGTGAAATCATTCTTATAGATGAAAATGAAATTGAAATTTACGATGATTTTCGAGAATAATTAATAATATGTTGCTCGGATGGTGGAATTAGGCAGACACGAAGGACTTAGAAATAGCTTTTCTATCTAATTTTAATTTTGTAGACTTAATTTTATTTCGTATATTTGTGTTTTAATATCAAAATATAATTTATATGAGTAAAAGAAAGTGAAACGATGAGCAGTTCATTGAAGCTGTAAAATCAAATTTATCTTACGCTGGAGTTCTTAGAGAACTTGGTTTAAAGCCTGCTGGAAGTAATTATAATACAGTAAAACGAAAGATAAAAGAATTAAATTTAGATACATCTCACATGACTGGAAAGGCTTGAAATCAAGGTAAGAGATTTACGCCTGTAAAAGTAGCCAAGTCATTAAAAGAAATTTTAGTAAAAGATTCTACTTGAGTTAGTACTTATCACCTTAAAGAACGACTACTCAAAGAAGGAATAAAAGAACATAAATGTGAATGTTGTGGAAGAACTGAATGATTAGGGAAACCTATTGCTCTTGAATTACATCATATTAATGGGATTAAAGACGATTTAAGACTTGAGAATTTACAAATTCTCTGTCCTAATTGTCATTCTTTTACTGATAATTATCGTGGAAAAGCTTTGAGCACTCAGAAGGAAACTTTTGATGTGAATGTGGGCTAATTCGGCGAAGGTGTGAGCACGACACAATAACGCCGAGCTAAATTAAAGTGAATATATTGTAAGGAATACAGGTTGTCTATACCATATAGAATAGGCGGAGTGCTTAGTAGGTCGAAAAATTAAAGCCGTACACTTCCTTAAATATCCTACTTTCACTTTATAAATGTGTAGAGACTGTAAAATTATTAAATATGAACGTAAAATTATTAGCTTTTTGTTTAGGAGATGGTAGTATAGATAATAGATATAGATTATTTATTAGACATTGTGCTACACAAAAGGAATATATTGAGTGAAAACAGAATGAGATAAATTCAATTATTCCATGTTCTAAAGTTACATATGTTAATAACAGTGGATATGATTCTTATAGTATTCACACTAATAATAATATATGTAATATTAAAGAACTAAAAGATATTAAAGATAAATTATATAGTAAAGATAATAAAAAGTTCTTTTCTAAAGAAATCGTAGATTCTATGGATGCTTACTGTTTTGCTATATTATATATGGATGATGGTAGTTTATCTTCAAAAAGAAGAAATAAACAAATATATTCATATGATCTAACTATTTCTGTTTACGGAGAAAAGGAAGAATGTCAAAATTTAATAGATAAATTATCTACGTTAGGTATAAAATTTACACTTAAATTAAATAAAGGTAAATATTCTATTAGATGTGGTACAAAAAATGCTAGAAAATTTTTATCTTATATATCAAAAGTAACTCCAAATTTAAGCTGTTTTAAGTTATCTAAATTTAGAGAACTTAAAACTAATTTTACTTCATTTTAATGAAAGTAACCATCTAATTTTAATTGGATGATATACCCACCTCCTAAACAGAAATGCATGGAGAAGACATAGTCCAACTAACTGATAATCAATCAGTTAGCAGAAAATCCTTTGAGCCGAAAGGCTCTTGCGGGTCCGAGTCCCGCTCCGAGTACAATTAACTTATGATAGAGTGTGTATTGTAATGGTAACATACCGCATTTGGGATGCGGAGTCGCAGTTCGAATCTGACACACTCTACTATAAATTTTTAAATTATGTATTACTTATTTGTTGCAAAAGATTTACATATTACCGCTTATATTGGAAAGAAAATTAACAATACTATAGCGAAATGTAATATTAAATTAGTTAGAGAAATTAATTCTTATCGAGTATGCTATACCGATACACTTATTAATTTAAATGTTGTTACAATTTACAAATTAGGTGATAGTGAACTAATTTATAAATTTATCGAGGACGTTAAAGCAATTACAGAAATCGAATTAGAATTGCTAAACAAAATAAATTATTGTATAAATAATGATAAAAGTTTTAAAGTATCAAATTTACGCGAACTTAGAAAATTAGATCAATATATTATCTATTCTACAACAGATTATACAGGAAAACAATATCATGTAAATTTGATTGATTTTAATAATAATAATTTTATTAATCTTTGTTATAACTATGACAAAGAATATAAAATATCTAAATCAGATTACATTTTTGATTTTCCAGATGTTTATAAAAATTATAAAGTTATTATTATTGACAATGCTTTTGATTTTATACCTATTGATTTCTTTCGAAAGAAACAATTTACTACAGATTTTATGGAATATTTAGTATCATTAAGTCTTAACGAATTTGATATTAAATATTTTAGTAAATAAATTTTTACTATATGGAAACATTTGAATATATAATAAGAATATACGGTCAAAAAAGCTGAACAAAAAAAACTCAGAGTTTTAATGATTGGTTAAATAATCTTGGAAAGGAAGGGTATAAATTAGTACATTGTGAATATCTAATTTCTGAGAAAGGGAAATTATGTATTTTAAAAAGAAAATAAGACTATAACATAATACTAATCGATCGTAAATATAGTGTTATAGTCAGTCCTGATAAGTGCGAAAATCTGCAAATTTTCAATGCGAAACAGGCAGACTGTTGCAGCAGTTGTCAAAGTCTACTTTGTAGCTAGACGGAGGATCAAAATCCGTGATCCTCTTTTATATTTTACTTCTACCTTAGGTAGAAAGTCTACAGAGGTTTCGGACGCTGAACCAGTAATCAGCGTCCTTTTATTTCTAATCATTGTTTACAAAAATCTAAATAAGTTATGTGTAAAGAATAATTATGCATTAAATTTAACCTTTTAAAGTCAAGAGACAGGACAGGCTATTTACTTATTTAGATTTTCTTTATCTTTTTAATATATAAACCTATGGAGTATATTGCAATTACTAAGGAACTAGAAATTGTATATAGGACATGTTCAAAAATAGAGATCGATAATTATATAAAGAATGATCCATATACTTTTCAGGTTATTTATAGGGAGAATGATAAATGCCCTTACTGTGTTTATTATGAATAAAATAAACTAAATTTCAATCTACTCACTTAGCTCAGTTGGTTAGAGCACTCGGCTTATACCCAAGTGGTCAGGGGTTCAAGTCCCTTAGTGAGTACCAAGTTTTATGTCTACAATAAAAATCAACCAGATCTTTCAAGAATGGAGGAGCATACATTCATTAAGAAAGATCCTTATATTTTCAAATCCTGTATGACGATATAGGTTGTGTTAACCTCGCACATTAACAAAGGAGGTTGCGCGTTTCACCGCTTGTGAAACTTGAGCGACAGGTTATCACTATAAGTACCCGCAGACTGACGCATTCTGGAAAAGTGAAAACAAAGGTAGCTATGCCTTTCTCGACGGAGATAAAAATAGCATTTTTTGATATTTCTTAATTTTATTTAATTCAGTATATCTTTAATTATATTTTAATACTATATACTAAACCTTGTGCACCTACTCTGATGAGGTGAGTATAGAATTAACCACTACTTAATAATTCTTGGAAAATAGAGAATTAAAATTGTCCGTAAGATTAGTTATACATAATCCGAGGTAGGAGGATATAGGAATAATACACGATTCTTATTTAGGGGAGAAGCTTTACGTGTATAAAGCTTTGAAGGGATAACGTGTAGGATTATTAAAGTAGGAGATTGATAGATTTGCTAGCGTTTTTAAAAGTATATTCCTTCTCCTACTTATTTGAACTTTCTTTAAATAACCAAATATATGAAAATTATCACAGATTATGGAAAAGCTATGACAATTAAAGAAGGTGATAGCTTTGTTGTAGTAGCTAACGATGGTACTACATTTGAGATTCATTCTACAGAAGATCATCTTTATATAAAGAAAGTAAATAAAGATGCAGAGGATGTAACTTTAAAGATGGTTCCAGTTTGCCCTAGTACAGTTAAATTGCGCTAGAGCAATTACTATTGGGATATAGTATAATGGCAGTACAGTAGATTTTGGTTCTATTAGTCTTGGTTCGAATCCAGGTATCCCAACTAACGTTTGTTTAATTCTAAACTTAATTTACTATGAAAAAGATTCATTTTAAAGCTTTAGACATGAAGTTTGTTGAAAAAGTAAAGAGTGAAAAGGGCGAAGATATAACTAAAACTGTTTGGCGTAAGGTTAAATATAATCCTGCATATTTTGCTAAATAAAATTATGTTTGCCGTAATCTTCTAATTGGAATAGGAAACTTGATTCTCAGTCAAGTAATGTAAGTTCGAATCTTGCTTACGGTACACTTTTATTAAAACTAAACTATTAAAACTAAACTATGAAAACGTTACGTAAAACAGCAGAAGAAGCATATTTAAAATATGCAAATAAAATTATTAATCGTGAAACATGGATAGATGGTTTTATATCTGGTATACAATATAAAAAAGAATATCCACAATCTATCGAGCTTTGCGGCCTGCTGTGGGACACAGAGAATTTGGCCATCGGCGGTTACGAGAAGGACGGCCATCATTACTACACATGGCAGGAGGCAATGGATGCCGCGAAGGCCGTCGGGAAGCGCTTGCCGACCTGGCAGGAATGGAAAGCATTATACTATCTCAACTCGACATGGGACGACGAGCGCAAGGGCCGTTGGTTCGGGGGGGGGTAATCACAACTCGGACCACAAGGGCTCGCTGTTTCTCCCTGCTGCGGGCCTGCTCTACAGCAATAGCGGCGAGTTGGCCAGCACGAGCTCTTACGGCTACTATTGGTCCTCGTCGCCGAACTACGGAGGCGACAACTACGCGGGCATCCTCAACTTCGACTCGGTCTACGTCTACCCGCCGAACAGCTGCTATCGCGCCTACGGTTTCAGCGTGCGTTGTGTACAAAACAAATAATATATATATGAAAATATTTAAATATCGTCTTCCTTCAGGAAAGCACATACTTATATATAGATCTAGAGATAATAAATCCTCTGACTACTTTCAGTGTGTTGAAGAGTATACCAAAAAAGATATTGAGCTACCTATTTTTAATGAAGATACTTTATTTGATACTATGCAGGGAAAACGAACAGAGGATAAAATCTTAGTAGAAAATGGAATTGAATCTATTCAAGATTTATCTGAATGTTATTGTCAAATAAGAAATAAAGTATCTAATTTATCTAAAAAAGTTCGAGATTTAGTAATTAAAAAATACTCTGATATTATAAATAATTACAATTTTGATAAGTAATTTTTGTTAAGTCAAAAATTATATTTATCTTTGTAATCTCTTTTTGGAGAGTATCTGGCTGCATGAAGAGCTAATCTTGAAAATTAGTATTACGTTAATAGCGTAATGTGGGTTGGAGTCCCACACTCTCCTCAACTTATACTAAATATTATGGAACAGAAAATTAAAGAATTATTAAATAATATTGTTTGTCACAAAATATCTATTGGTGATGGAATTGAAGAAATTAAAAAGTTATTTTCAGAATATACTCATCCTGTAATGAATTATAATAAAGAAGATTATCATAGTAAAGATAAGCGAATACTTGCAGGAGATGTTGCACAAGAACTTAACGTAGTTGTAGGAGAAATAGGGTGCCTAACTTGTGGAGCTACAATGAAAGGAGGATTTGTTGAAAATAAATGTCCATTTTGTGATCAACCGTATTTTAAGTAAAAATAGATCTATCTTCTAATCTGGTTAGGAAACATGACTGATACTCATGTAATCTAAGTTCAAATCTTAGTGGATCTACACATGCGGTGAGGTTTGGTAACCCCTCTGGCTCATAACCACGAGTTTTGAAAGTTCGATTCTTTCCGCCGCAACCGCGGTTATTTGAATCACAACTAGGACAATAACAACGTTTGCATAAATGTGATATGGTGAAACGTAGGTAGGAGATAAATACAAAGATAAGGGAGCAAATGCCCTAGTAGACTGAAAATCCTCTCCTGAGCTAAGAACCTTTAATGAGATAAATACTTAGCACTTTCAAATATAGCTTAAGTAGTAAAGCCTTGGATTTTACCAAGAGATGTTAGTGCAAGTCTAACTATTTGAACCAAAAATTTTAATATTATGGAAAAATTACTTACTTTTTTGGGTTTTAGTATACTAATTCTTATAACTATTAGTATTATTGCAATTTTTACAGGAACGATAGTTTGGATTTTATGGCCATCAACAATTCCTGTAATATTAGGAACATTAGTTCCTGCTAAAATAACATGGTGGACATCTGTTAAACTTTGTTGGATTTGTGCACTATTATTTAAATCAACGATTAAAACAAATTAAAATATATCATAAAGTTACTAACAGCAAATTTAAAAATTATTGTAGGGAGAACAAAGGTTATTGGTTCGAGTCCAATCCCATTGTAGTGCAATGTAGGTAGCTCAATTGGTAGAGCCTGTTTATTAATAGTATAGTAACTTAAAACGTACGGATGGCTGAATGGTTCAAGCAACAAGCTGTTAACTTGTCTTATATAGGTTCGAATCCTATTCCGTGCGCTACACATTTTAATAACTTTAAAAGATGAAACTTAATAAAGAACAAAGATTAGCACTTGTTACTAGAATTAAACAACTTGCTAAAGAGGAACAGAGTAAATTTATTGAACAAGTAGAAAAGGCTTGGATGCCATCTGATAACTAAGTTGCCTTAAAGAAACAACTAAAGAAACTTCAGAAAGAAACTGATAAAGCGCTTGAAATTATTAATAAGCACTATAATAATTCAGACAATCGTATTGTTCGAATTGGTTATAATCACGATAGTTATACTGATAAGTATATTGATGAATGTCTAAAACAAATTGAAAGATTCGAAATTGATCAACTCTGTGAGAATAAACCTAAATTTGATTTTACTTATCTTGAAAATGATATAATTCTTGCTACAATTGACGGTGAGTCAGTCGATGAAATAGTTAAGAATGCTTTAACAAAATATAGAAAATAAGTCAGTCTTCTATTCGGATTTTAAGTAGGATAGGATGGTAGTAAGCTACCGTAGCTTTTATAGATTTGGAAACTTAAGCAATATAAATCTATCGTTTATGATGACGTTATATCATAGGTAAAATAGCTATTTTATAACAGAAGAGGTGTGACTGGCCTCTTCTACGCGGCGGCTTCTTCTAATGGTTAGGAAAGAGGATTTTCAGTCCTAAAATAGCAGTTCGATTCTGCTAGTCGCTACTAATAAAGTAACTTCAGCAAATTTTGGTTAAAATAATTTCTTTGGATAAATTATGAATAAGTTCAAATCTTAAAAGTTACTTTCTATTTTCTCCCTAAGCATTAAAGTGATGCACGATCCTTTTAAGATCGGGAAGAAGGAGCGTTACCTTCAGGGAGAACAAGTATATAATTAAATCAATATGGCAAAAATTTATCTTACTGGAGATTATTCTGAGGATGGAGGAACATATGCACTTCAGATTATTGCAGACTTACTTATAAGTAAAGGTCACAAAGTAACTTTCCCTGCACAATATAGAGTATCTTGTACTCAAAAGGAAGAAGAATCTAATACAAGTTGGGCGTCAAAAGCGTTTATAAACAATTTGCATACAATTACAAACTCAAATTGTGTATTAGCTATTTATTCTGGACTTATTTCTAATTCTAATATAGGTTATGAATTAGGATATGCTGCTGCAAATAATATCTTAACTGTTATAGCTCATGTAAATGCTGAGAATATAGCGGGTGTTATGTTAGCTTCTGGATGTAACTATAATGTTAGGTTTAGTGATATTAAAAAAATAGATTTTGATAAATTAATAGCAGATAAAGCTCCATCACATCAAGCAATAAATGCTTGGATGGTAACTCAAAGGTAAAGTATATTTAAGGTTTCCAATAGCAATCTAAATATTAGTTTGAATTAATATTAAGAAATCTCCTTCTTTTATGCGAATATTGTACAGTTGGTTAGTATATCTGCCTTCCAAGCAGAAGACGACAGTTCGAATCTGTTTATTCGCTTAGAATATAAGTTAATTTTAGTTATGTTATTATTTTGTTATATTTGTTTAGGATTTTTATTTCTGTTTATTATTAGAAATAATTTTGTAGCATCTTTCTGAATGAGAATTCTTGATAAGATATATGCGTGTGATAATTATATATCATTATGTAAAGAATTTGATAAGGTTAGTTACGCTTCTATGGTTCTTAAGTTTTATAAACCTTTAAAAACTAAGTATTAGTATTCTAAAAAGTTTTATGATATTATAAAATAGATATTTTGCCTCCTTCGCATAGTGGCCGATTGCACTTGCCTTGTAAGCATGTCTCTAATGAGCGCGTAGGTTCGAATCCTACAGGAGGCTCTTAATTATATTAATATTTAATTATAAATGTACGAGGAATTTGAAGTCCTTACTTCGGAGTAGATCTTTAGAGATATTCTAATAGCTATAATGAATATCACTAGATGCGTTAGTATGAAATTAAACAGTAGCGCGCATAAACTGTTTATATAAGTATGAGGCAAAAGATAATTAAAAAGGAATTGAATATTATCAACTACTACATTTATAATTAAATGTTATTGGGGCTATAATATAATGGCTATCATATTAGATTTGCATTCTAAAAATTTGAGTTCAATTCTCAATAGCTCCACATAAAGTTGCATACAGCAAATATTATGATTTTTGTATTTGGGTTTGTTTAATTTAATTATTTGCAACTTACTTCTTAGAGAACCTAAACTAATTTGATAAATGTATTAGAATTATATTTATGAAGGAAATAATTGCTATACCAGATATTCACGGAAGAACTTTTTGGAAATCAGTTAAAAATGATAAATCAGACTCTATAATCATATTTTTAGGTGATTATTTAGATCCTTATCCACATGAAAATATTACATTTGAAGATGCTTTAGTTAACTTTGAAGAAATAATTGATTTTGCTAAAGATAGAAAAAATGTAGTTCTTTTAGTCGGGAACCATGATTACCATTATTATTTTCGCACTGGAAATCTTGGATGGTCTAGATATAATCCTAAGTTTGCATCTGATGTATATACTCTATTTCAGGATAATAAAAATTTATTCACAATAGCATATCAAGTAGAAAATACTTTGTTTACTCACGCTGGAGTAGATTCTGATTGGTATAAAAACTGTGTTGAAAATAGAGAAGGAAATGTTGCTACTCAGTTAAATAACTTGTTTCAAACAAATCCTGAGTTATTTAAGATTGTTAGTCGTAGTAGAGGAGGATGGTACCCATTTGGAAGCCCAATTTGGTCAGATTACGATGATATATATTTTTCCGATTTATTACAAAACGGAAAAATTAGGCAGATATTTGGACATACAATGGGCAGTATAATGCGTAACTACAAAAATATGTATTGTTTAGATTGTCAAAAGGTTTTTAGGGTTACAGATCAAGAAGTTAAAGAATATTAATAATTTTTGGTGTATTGGGGTAGGGACTATCCTTCTCGACTGTCTATCGAGAGACTCCAGTTTGAATCTGGAATACACCGCATTTAAAATTATATGAAATACATTTTTATTTTGTTAACTTTATTATTTACAAGTTGCAATACATTAAAAATACAGGTACAAGTAGGACCTGTTGGCAAACCTTGTAAAACATACATTAATACTTCTAATAAGGTTACTCCAGCAAATTTTCAGCAATAATCTTTTAAATTATATAGCTAATGTAACCTATTTTTAACTAATCAAAGTATATTATGTTACAATTATTTGGACAAATTAATAAAAATGTTATTGATCCTACATATATTTCTAGTATCCGTATTTGTGCTAGGAAAAGTCTGTTTACTGATCAACTAACGTTTTATAGTGTAGTTGAATTTTCTAAAGATGGGGAAAAATTTAAAAAGGAATTCGACAATTGTAAAAATCTTTCAGATGCTTATGAACAAGTAAGAAAGTATGTTGAAAAGGTATGCAAGTAGAACATTTAAGTAATACTAGAAAGTGGCTTCTTGATTATCCCGTATTTCATATAGATTTAAAAGACACTCTAACTTTTGTTAAAGATGTAAGTAACAATATTGTTAATAATAATCCTTATACTGATATTATTTTAGTAGGGACAGGATTATCAGGAGCAATGTTATGTAGTAGTATTGCGACTTATATTTATACTTATCTTGATTTTAGATGGAATATAGGAGTTCAAATATTACGCAAACCTGAAGATAATAACAATCATTCAGTAGAAGCTATAGATTGTTATCATTTTCTAGAAAAAATATCTTCAAGGTATCGTCCTATTATTATAGTTATCGATGATTTTATTTCATCTGGAGCTACAATAAATAGAATAATATCTGAACTAACAACAAAATACAATATTAAAAAGATAGATTATTTATATATTTCAAATAGTTCTGTAGATGTTTGTAAAAACGCACTAGGAGAAAATACAAAATATATAAATCATCTTTGTTTATATCGTTAGTAGTTATTTTTAAAATAATAAAAGCGAGTGTTGTTTAATACGACACTCGCTTATTTTTTTTAATTTAAATTTTTATAAGATGTTTAACTGCAAACTTGATTCTTTATTTGAAAAGACTTCAACATCTAATGGATTTGTTAACGCTGCTTTACAAAAATCAGCAGAAACACTAACTCAAAATGGAGCTAAGACATATAGTACTACAGGAGATCCTTTTGTAGATCAATTTGGGTCTATTAGTAAGTATAGAGAATTACGTGATTTCAGTTTAATTTGTTCAGATTGTGAGAAGCTATGGGCAGTTGATAAACTTCAAACTGTAAAGTTTATCTTCTTCTTACGTATGATTACACGTAAAATTGATTATATACACGATGGAGAAGTAAACAAAACAGAACTCTCTCAAAAAGGAGCTGAAATGCGTTATGAGGGAATTATGCGTTTAATTTGGCTTCATATTAAATCTCCTGAAATATTCTGGAAAAACGCTTATCTTATTCCATTTATAGGCTCTTGGAAAGATATATTTCTCATGCTACGATATGACCTTATATACAATGGCTGGGACAAACGTGTACTTGATTGGAATAAGTTCGAAGAATTAATTCATTTTGGTTTATCTAAAGATTCTACTAGAGAATTAGTTAAGAAGTATTTACCTCAAGTAAAAGCTAGATCTAAATGTAAAACCATTGAAGCGCAAGCTAATTGTATAATCGCAAAGTGGTTAGCTACAGGTTTATTTGGAAGTACAAAAAATCTTAACTATGAAGATAAATATGATATCTACCGTCGATATGCTAGATTAAAGTCTTCTGGAACAGCTCACGAATGGCAGCAACTTATTTCTAAAGGCAAGTACGATCTAATCAGATTTGAAACTATACATGGCAGAGCGTTAACAATGCTTGCTAGATCCAAGTTTTTTGATAATCATAATCTTCGGGAAAAGTTTACAGAATGGATTACAGCCGATTCAACAGATAATATAAAATCTACTGAATTTGTTCACGAACTATTTACTCCTTATGCAAATACTACTTTTTTTGGACGTAATTTATCAGAAGTTCCTAAGGACCAACAAGCTTTAGTCAATAAGAAATTTTACACACTTGTTAATAAAGCAAAAGATCAAGAAATTAAAACAAAATTTATTGTTGTTCGTGATACTTCTAGCTCAATGATTGCACATGCTATAGGAACTAAAGTATCTTCTTACGATATTGGAAAAGCACTAGCTTTGTATTTCTCAGAATTTTTAACTGGACCCTTTTCTAACTGTTTTATGGAATTTGCAAATGATTGTAGACTGTGTAAATGGTATGGTAACACTCCAATAGAAAGGTGGTTTAATGATCATTCTGAAGCGTATGGAAGTACTAATTTCCAGAGTGTTATTGATTTATTTATTAAAATTAAAAAACAGGGAGTTGCTGAATCTGATTTTCCTACAGGAATCATATGTATTAGTGATGGAGAGTTAGATCCAGTTAGTTTAAATGCATCTAATATTGAGGCAGCACGCAGGAAATTATTTTGGGCAGGATTTTCTGAAGAATTTGTGGATAATTTTGTAATAGTTATGTGGAATATTACAAATGATTATTATGATGAACATTCCCGTGTTAACTTTGATACTTATGGGAATGTAAAAAATACTTTCTACTTTGGAGGATATTCTGCAAGTGTATTAACCTTTCTGTTTACAGGAGAATTGAAGACTACTACTGATTTGTATAAAGCTGCTATGAATCAGGAAATTTTAAATTTAGTTCAAATCTAAATTATAAAGAAGGAGATTTACTCCTTCTTTATTTTTAATTTCTTAATTATGCCAAAACGGTTAAAAGATTACCAAATAGGTAGTGATCAAGTAGAGGAAATTAGAAACAAAAAGAAACCTCGTAAATTTAAAGATAACGAGGATTATAACAAGAATAAGAAAAGAAAAAAATGATCAAACAATTATTAAAGTATTGTTTGAATCTCCTATTTCCAAAGAAAAAAGAACTTTTATTAAATGAAATTACTGTAGATCCATTAAAAAAGATTAAAGACATACAAATATACGATGATGTTTATATTCAAATAGATAACCAAATTTATACCGCCTGAGTTATGCAAAAAAATATTAACTCAATTATTATAGGTTATACAATTGGAGAAGATTTTGAGGAATATACATTTAACATCAGAGGTATGTGAAATAAAACTCAAATTATTCAGGATAATAAAATGTTAATCCTTAACAAATAATGTTTATTGTTATCGTTTTAATAGTAATGGAAATAATTGCGGTTTATACTGCAATTATATCTATAATTGTTTTTGCGAAAGAAGATTCTGGAATTCGACTCGATAGAGCAATTTTTGGAATTGTTTTGTCACTAGTGCCATTTGCTGGTATATTGTTAGTCATGATATTTCAAGTATGGATTTGTGATAAATATGATTATCATACAGACTATATAAGACTTTATTATCCAGGATATACATTACTTGAAGCAAAAACAACAAACAATGTTGTTCGCAGAATTATTAACTGGTATATAAATGCAGTTCCAGTTATCCATATTCAGAAGTTCAAAATTAATAAAAATTCAAATCAACAATAGTCTAAGTTTAATTATAGTCTCTCTTTTTGTTAGTAAACCTAGATTATTGTTAACATTAAAAATATGACTTTGAAGTTTGTCCAAGATACATCTATTCTAGATGCAGAACAAATGTATCGTATAAATATTGTAAATTGTCGAAATATTTTTGATAAAAAAGTGCGAAATAAATTTCCAATAGTTTATCAAGAATATCGTAAATTATTTTTGAATGCAGACTTAGAATTATGTGATTCTTATATGGGTAAAATCCATCCTATTTTTGTTGGAGGGGATAAAGGGTGGGTTATTAATGTTTTTGCAGAACAATTTCCATATTTAATTAAATTCTCAGCTTTTGAACAATGTTTAAATAAAGTTAAGAATTATATTCTTAAAGAGTCTCCAGTTTTATTTCACGAACTTGCGATTGAAGTAAATCCAATGCATAGAGAATTTTATAAACACATTTTTAAACGTATATTTGAAGATACTGATTTTGAAATATACATATACGATAAGTTTTTGGATGATTTTTCGAATTAGATATAATATATCTATGTAAGTCTTTTAATTTAAAAATATTTTTCGTATTTTTGTAGTTGTCTAGTAGATTAAAAATTCAATAATAAATCTAATTAATTGTTTATGAAGAAAGTTTTTATTGTAGCTATCATGTTCTTTAGTCTAATGATAGCTTGTAATACTACTGGTGTAAAAAATACAACTGTAGACTCAGTAGAAGTAGTAACAGATACAACTAAAACTGATTCTATTATTGTAGATTCAGTTGATAGTGTAGCTATTGACTCTGTTGTAACAGATAGTATTTAATTTTTATTTGCCTGTACCCTTGAATATGATTAGGTTCATAGAAACTCGGATAAGTTCAGCAGGTCTTTTATAGATAAAAGGGTAGGAAAGAATAAGGAGAGTAAACCTTGATGATGATAGGAACAACCTGCTAAGTTGTTTTGTACTTAGAAATAAGTATATAGTTCGATTCTATTGCTCTCCGCAAAAGCTCAGGTGGAGGAATTAGGCAGACTCGCTACACTTAGGATGTAGTTCTTTATGAATTGTGGGTTCGAGTCCCACCCTGAGTACTAAAATAATTAAATTATGAATAATATTGTTTTCTTAGATATCGATGGGGTATTGAATTATACAGAATGGTATATTTGTCCTCGTAATGAGTTAAAATCTGACTTAGATCCATTTTGTATAGAACGTATAAAAGTATTATGTAGAATAACTAATTCAAAAATAGTTATTTCTAGCGATTGGAGATATTCTACTGGTTATAAAAAATTATTGAAGGATAATGATTTTATAGAATTGATTATAGATGAAACTCCAGAACATATGTTTGATATATCTCAAGAAGATAAATCTAGAGGTTCAGAAATTCAACATTGGTGGAATAGTTTTGGAAAATTATACAAGGATTATATAATTATTGATGATAGAACTGACTTCTTTGACTATCAAAAAAGTAAATTAATTCAAGTTAATCCTCAAGTTGGATTTACTGATCTAAATTTATTAGATGCTGTGTATTTATTAAACTAATTTTATAAATAGAATATTGTGGTTAATATCAAAATAAACAGATCATTTACGTAGTTACAGATAAAGTAAAACAATTGTTTTTGATGAAGAAAATAATAAAGTAACTATATATTACTATAACGATACTTTTGATACTGTTCACAATATATTAACTGTTGAATACAGACAAAAATAAATATAAACATGACTCAACCTGAATATTCTACAATACTATGTTCTTGTAATTTTTCAGAACACTTATTAATTCTTCATTTTAATAAAGACGATAAAGAAATATATTTGGAATATCATTTATGTTCTCTTCCATTTTGGAAACGAGTAATAATAGGTATTAAATATATATTTGGCTATCGCAGTAAATACGGGGAATATGGAGAATTTATTATTTCAAAAGATAACTATAAACAATTTAAAGAAATTCTTACATTTTTTGAAGATGAAACTAAATAAAGCTGAAATTATTTCTGAGGCTAATGCTCGACCGCAGCATATTAGATATGGTCAAGCTATATTTAATGTTGCATATAAAATGTATCCAAATGCAGTAAATAAATTAAGAGGAACAGATCTTGACTGTTTTTATCAAGATGAAAAAGTTGACAAATTTCTTAATGCTTTAGAAAATTTATTACTTGAGTAATGCTTTTTGGAACTATTGCTTGTATTATAATTACTTTAGCCTACTTACCACAATGTATTTTTATTTATAAAACAAAAGATACTTGCGGTTTATCATTTAATACATTTTTAGCTATTTGGATTGGAATGTTGTTCTGGATAGTACACTCTATTATTATAAATGATTTACCTTTATTAATTAGTAGCTTAGCTAGCTTTACTCAAAATAGTTATATATTGTATAATATTATTAAAAATAGATCTAATGGACTCATATAATGCGTTAATGACTTCTTTATATAATGCTAGATGGAATGACATGTGTGAACCTAAAACATTGGATGATATATTTGAAGCAATTAGGAAAGCTGCAAATAAAGGAAAGTTTGGAATTATCTATTTTGGAGATTATCATAAACCTGAATTTGTACCTGAATTAACTCAGCTTGGATTTAGAATT
>ERZ779866.1136-NODE-1136-length-27926-cov-4.790391_pt1 | contig 27926 bp, 20 predicted proteins | sample MGYA00511248_ERZ779866 | MGnify/ENA primary metagenome ERZ779866 (study PRJEB29588, sample SAMEA2155758) | human gut metagenome | biome: human gut; feature: human-associated habitat; material: faeces | place: Denmark | collected 2008/2010 ... | reverse complement strand
AAGTCCGCCCGGTCGTCCACATGGATGGCGATGCCATAGCAGATATCCCCCACCACCTGGGCGTCCAGCCCAAGTGTATTCAAAAATGGCCGGGCGATTCGGGCGCTGTCTCTGCCGTGGTTGTTCCAGTCATAGTCTGCCGGGACATCCATCCCATAGGCCGCGTCGTGAAGCAATCCGGCGATGCAAGCCGCCTCCGGGTCCATACCTGACGCCTGGGCGATTTGCCGGCACAGCCCGCCCACCCGGACGAGCTTCCAGCCCGCGCGGTGCATCTGCCGCAGAAACGCCTGCTCCTTCTCCTGCTCGGCGATGGAGAAGAACTTCCACACGCGCTTTTCCTTCATGACAAGGCCTCCTTTGCATTCCTGTACAGGCGCTCGATCCGCTTCAGCTCCAGCTGCAGCACCTCGCGCCCCGTCTGCGTGCTCTCGTAGATCTTCCGCTTGTCCTCCTCGCGGACAAAGCGGATCAGGCCGTCCCGCTCCATCTTGGACAGGCTGCCGTACATCGTCCCCGGCGCGAGACGGATCTCCCCGCCGGTCATCTCCTCCACGCGCTGCACCACGCCATAGCCGTGGTTTGGCGTTTGCAGGCAGAGGAGGATGTAAAACGCCGTCTCCGTCATGGGCACGTAGACCTTTCGGATGTGCGCGTCCACGCTGCCGCCTCCCTTCTATGCTCGTCCTGCGATACATCGCGGTGCGATGATTAGAGTATATCGCAGTGCGATGGAAAAGTCAAGCGGGAAATGAGCGGGGGATTGCAAACCCATCTTCCCTGTGGTAAGATAGGTTGAAAGGAGGGAAGGGCGATGTTGATCTCGACAAAGGGACGCTACGCGCTGCGCGTGATGGTGGACCTGGCCGAGCAGGACCCGGAGCGCTTTGTGCGCCTGCAGGAGATCGCGGACCGCCAGGGCATTTCGGAGAAATACCTCGAGGGCATCGTGGTCAAGCTCTCCCGCGCCGGGGACCTGGTCAGCGCGCGCGGCAAGGGCGGCGGCTATCGCCTCTCCCGCGCTCCGGAGGCATACACGGTCCTTTCGATCCTGGAGCGGATCGAGGGGAAGCTCGCGCCCGTCTCCTGCCTGGAGCAGCAGCCCGTGCGGTGCTCCCGCGCGCCGGACTGCGCCACGCTCCCGCTCTGGGAGGGGCTGCACGCGCGCATCGAGGCGTATCTTGGGAGCGTGACGCTCCGCGACCTCATGGAGCGGCGCATGCCGGGGCAAACTGGGGGAGAAGGCCCAGGTTTCTGACACTTGACAGAAACCGGAGGCAGACTATAATAGTAGAAGAAACGCGAGCGGGGCGGCCCTGCGCCGTGCGCCCGCAACACAGGGGAGGTCAAAACACATGAGTGAAAACTGCACCCACGACTGCAGCTCCTGCGGCGTGGACTGTCCCTCCCGGCAGCAGCCGGAGGACATGCACGAGGCGCCGCACGCGCTCTCGAACATCAAGAAGGTCATCGGCGTCGTTTCCGGCAAGGGCGGCGTGGGCAAGTCCATGGTCACCTCGCTCCTGGCGGTGGCGCTCAAGCGCCGGAACCTGGGCGTCGGCATCCTGGACGCGGACATCACGGGCCCGTCGATCCCGAAGATCTTCGGCCTGCGCGACAAGGCCACGGGCGATGAAAACGGCATCTATCCCGTCCGCACCAAGACGGGCATCGACGTCATGTCCATCAACCTGCTCCTGGAGAACGAGACGGACCCGGTCGTCTGGCGCGGCCCGATCATCGGCGGCACGGTCAAGCAGTTCTGGACGGACGTCATCTGGCACGACGAAGACGTGCTCTTCATCGACATGCCTCCGGGAACCGGCGACGTCGCGCTGACGGTCTTCCAGACCATCAAGCTCGACGGCCTGATCATCGTCACCTCGCCCCAGGAACTCGTCTCCATGATCGTGGAGAAGGCCGTGAACATGGCCAAGCTCATGGACATTCCGGTCCTGGGTTATCTATGGCATCTATTTTGGAAGTTTGTGAGAATGGTGCGGATATCATTGATGTCGCTATGGAGCCGTTGTCATGGGGAAAAGTGCATCCTGACGTAATTTCTGTACAGGCTATGTTGAAAAATGCAGGTTTTCAGGTACCTGAAATCAATATGAAGGCTTATATGAAAGCGCGTAGCATGACGCAGGAATTTATTGATGATTTTTTGGGATATTTTATTGATCCTACCAACAAACATATGTCTTCCTTGCTGCTGGGATGTGGACTTCCCGGTGGCATGATGGGTTCAATGATGGTCGATCTGAAAGGGGTGCATTCGGGCATCAATCTGATTCTGAAAGGACAGGGAAAGGAACCTATGAGTTTGGATGATTTGGTAGTGATGCTGTTTGAAGAAGTGGAATACGTATGGCCGAAATTGGGATATCCACCTTTAGTAACACCGTTTAGCCAATATGTGAAGAATGTGGCTTTGATGAATGTTATGCAATTGGTGAAGGGAGAGGAGAGATGGACGATGATTGATAACCATACATGGGATATGATTTTGGGAAAAAGTGGAAAATTGCCGGGTGCGTTGGCTCCTGAAATAATCGAACTGGCGAAAAGTAAAGGCTACGAATTCACTGATGAAGATCCTCAGGTGAACTATCCTGATGAGCTGGACAAGTACCGTAAGGAGATGGATGATAATGGATGGGAATATGGTGAGGATGAGGAAGAGTTGTTTGAACTGGCTATGCATGACCGGCAATACCGTGATTATAAATCGGGTGTAGCCAAGAAACGTTTTATGGATGATTTACAACGTGCTCAGGATGCGGCTATGGTAAAAAGTGGCTTCGATGAGGAAACGATCCGAAAATATAAGCGTGCTAAGGCAGATCCTATTATTGCACCGGATAAGGGGCAGATTTTATGGGAAGTTTCCGTGGAAGGTCCTTCTATGGCACCGTTTGTCGGACGGAAATACCAGCATGATGAAGTGTTCTGTTATATTTCCACTCCGTGGGGAGAGTATGAAAAGATTTTTGCTAATTTTACAGGACGTATTGTAGAAGTTTGCGCCCAACAAGGAGCTGTAGTTAATAAAGGTGATGTTATAGCTTATTTGGAAAGAACAGAGTTTACTGCATGATTTAAAGGTGCTATATAGCTTTTTTTATCCGCTATGGCAAGTGTTGAATTTGTCATGGCGGATGTTTTTATCTTTTCATTCTTTTAAAATTTGCATTCATTCAGTTATGTGTTATCTTTGTTGCCATGCAGAAAAAACAGGTAGATAAGAAAAAATATATGAGAAAGCTGTATCCGTGGTTGCTGGGAATGATTTTAGGAATAATGCCTTGTATCGTTTCAGCATCAGAAAATGACAGTATAAAAGTCGAGAGTCTGCTTCAAAAAGCTGCCCGGTTGCCGGCCGATAGTTGTAGGATATTGTTTTTTGCCCAAAATCTATTAGGGGTTCCATACGTAGCGAATACATTGGATGGGACAGATGAAGAGAGATTAGTTGTTCATTTGGATAAGGTGGATTGTACCACATTAGTTGAAACAGTACTTGCATTGAGTCTCGCTGACAAGTATGGGAAAAGTGACTTTGAAAGTTACAAAAAAGCGTTGCTGTGTATCCGCTATCGGAATGGAAAACAAGCCGGTTATGTCTCGCGTTTACATTACTTCAGTGATTGGATTAAGGATAACGAACAGAAAGGAATTGTACATGAACGTACAGGGGAATTAGGGCTTGCTGTATCACAAATCTTGAATTTGGATTTTATGTCCACACACTCTGACAATTATCACCGGTTGAAAAATAATCCTTCCATGATATCCCAGATGATTGAAATAGAGAGAAAATGGAAAAATGTTCCTGTTTCTTATATTCCTAAAACAAGTCTGAACGTTTCTTCTGAGGAGTTGGACATAAAGAATGGGGATATCATAGCGATTACTACCAATATAAAAGGGCTGGATGTGGTGCATACAGGATTTGCCTGTTGGGTGGATGGTAAATTGCATTTGCTTCATGCTTCATCGGTCATGAAGAAAGTTATTCTAGATTCTCAGACTCTCTTTGAATACTCTAAAAATAAGAAAGCCCACACGGGGGTGCGGGTTATTTCTTTTTCTTCTTTGAAACCGTAGAGGACGTATCTTGTTTGGGCGGAAATGTAGGGACGCATTTCATAAGATAAAGTATCTTCTTTTGTCTTTTAAGCATGTAGTTGCCAGGTCTGCTTGAATTGAATTTGCGAGGATTGGGAAGGCTGGCTGCAATTAGTGCGCATTCTTCCGGTGTCAGTTTGCTGGCATTCTTGTGAAAGTGTTCACGAGCTACTGCTTCGGCACCATAGATACCATTTCCCATTTCTATAGAGTTCAGATAGACTTCCATAATCCGTTCCTTATTCCAAAATAGTTCTATCAAGGTGGTGAAATACACTTCAAGTCCTTTCCTGATCCAAGAAGAAGCAGGCCACAAGAAAATGTTTTTGGCTGTCTGTTGGCTGATAGTACTGGCACCTCGAGGGCGTTTTCGGTTCTTGTTTTCTTTTAAGGCTTTCTCTATTTCTTTGAAGTCAAAACCATTATGCTCGGCAAAGCGATTGTCTTCAGAGGCAATAACAGCCATAGACAGATGAGGGGATATGTTTTCTTTAGGTAGCCAAGAGTGTTTCCACTTTATATCTTCTCCATGAATGATTTGCTGGGTAGTACGGATAAACATCAACGGGGTAAAGTAAACCGGAATAAATCGTAAAACGATAACTGCGAGAATGGAAGAACCAAAGAAAAAAAGCAGCAGATTGCGGATGAATTTTAAAATCTTTTTTTTCATGCTTGTGTATTAAAAGCAATTTCGGGCAGAAATAACCTGTCCGAAATTGGTTTATTTTATATGTTATTCCAATGTTGTGACCGTTGGTTCGGGCGTATTGGATACGCTCTACAATAACGTCATTGATATCATTTCAGTGTTCCTGCTTCCGCTTGCTGAATCATCTGTTGGCTGGCATACATATATACTTCTACACGACGGTTCTGCTGGCGTCCCTCGGCTGTGTCATTATTACCTATCGGATCTGCTTGACCCAAGCCTTCTACGGACTTGATCTGGGAATTACTTACACCGCAACCCAACAGATAACTAGCCACACTTTGAGCGCGTTCTTGTGACAGATTGAGGTTTTTTTGGATACTTTGTTCAGCTGTACTGTTTCTCCAGCCCTGGTTGTCTGTATATCCATAAATGGATACATCCATATCTCTGTTCTGGTTCAATACGTTGTTTGCAAACTTGCTCAAGGCTGATTTCGCTTGTGCACTCAAGGCTGCATTTCCTGTATTGAAGAGAATACCGGAATCAAAAGTAACTTTTACAGCCTGAAGGCCATTGTTATCTGTTACTTGTTCTACCTGTGCTCCTTGGATTTGAGCAGCTTCTTCTGCTGCTTTATCCATTTTTTTCCCAATTAACACACCGGCACCTGTACCTACTGCCGCACCTACTGCCGCACCAATAGCCGCACCTTTACCATGTCCGGCTATTCCGCCGATAATTGCTCCCAATGCTGCACCGCCGCCGCCGCCGATCAGACCGCCTTTAGCGGTATTATTCATGTTACCACATCCACTGAATACTAATGTAGCACTCAGTAATAAAGCCATAATTTTAGTCTTTTTCATAATCATGTTCATTTTAATATATTAATGACTTAATGCAAAAATTGTTCATTAAACGGCCTGATAATTTAAAGCTTTCTTCTTGATAAGCATAAACCAGATCAGACAAATAATTCCTTTCATAGTGCTAGTGATGCTTATGCTCCACCAAATACCCGGCAAACCCCAGCCCCATGATACAAACAACAGTGCCATCGGGATGCGCAGATAGTTACAGGTGACGCTGATTACGGCAGGAGGCATGGTGCGCCCCATCCCATAAAATACGCCCTGTATGGTAATTTCCAGCATCATAAATAGTTGCGAGTATCCGTCAATACGTAGAAAGACACCGCCGGTTTCGTAAGCTGCTTTTTCAGGAACAAAGATAGAAAATATTTCGTTTCCATAACATATAAAAAGGAATGTGCAGAAAGATCCGAATATAAATGTCATCCATAAAGTGGTGCGATAGGCTTTCAGCACACGGGAGATTTGCCGCGCTGCATAATTCTGAGCTACAAAGGCACTGAGAGCTGTAGAAAAACCTTGGGAGGTGTTCCAGGTGATAGCTTCGATTTGTCCTCCGGTGGTGAGTGCCATCAGCCCTAAATGACCACCTTGTTCTGTGGCGGTTCTTCCGAGAAACATATTGACGAAAGCGAATAATGTATTGAGTGCCGCTACTGGTAATCCTATTTTCAAAATGTGGCGTGTATATTGTTTTTTCAGTTTAGTAAATAACCGAAAATCATCCCATAATATTTTCTTTTGTTTCAATTGATAGATAAACAGTATGCATACCGTAGCTTCGGCCAGCCAAGTGGCAATTGCTGCTCCCGTAGTTCCCCAGCTTAAACCAAAGATAAAGATAGGATCCAGTATTATATTTGTAATCAGTCCGATACCGTTAATGGAAAAAGGTATTTTGCTTCGTCCGGCGGCATTGAATATCCCTGTAAAGGCAGCTGATAAAAAGACGAATGGAAAGGCGGTTGCTATAATCCGTAGATATTCCACAGCCATCTTGGCTATATGAGGTTCTAGTTCATAGATACTGATAATAGGGGTGGCAAAGATAAATAACAATGCTCCCCAGCTCAATGATATAAGTAAGGACAAGGTAAGATTATGTGATGCGAACGCACGGGCAGCTTGCTCGTTTTGTGCCCCGATGGCTTGTCCTACGCTGACTTCCGAACCTACTTTGTTCAGAAGAGAGATAGATGTGGACATCCATGTAAGAATTCCTACCGAACCTACGGCGGCTATTGCCTCACTTCCTATTCTTCCTACCCAAGCCATGTCGGTCAGACTATATGCCATTTGTATGAATGAAGTAGCCATAATGGGCATTGCCAAAGTAAACAATTGCTTTAGGATAGGGCCTTGAGTCAGATTCTTAGTTCCTTTCATTCGTCATTAACGGATAAATTGTCTGCAAAGGTAGAAATTTATACTGATTTCTGTGGGGAATGCTGATAAAAATACTTTTCTATTACTCTTTTTAAATGGTCTGGATGTTTCATAAAAAACTTTGAAGTTCTTGAAGAAGGATAAAGCTTTTTCAAAAACTCCAAAGTCTTTTATGAGTATATTGATAGAAGTCGTTGATTAGTAAGCGAAAATAGGATATTTCTTCATTGTTTCGTTTACGCGTGCACGAACTTGTGCAATTACTTCTTCATTGTCTACGTTTGAAAGAACTGTCTCAATCATTTCGGCGATTTCCAACATCAAGTCTTCTTTTGCTCCGCGAGTTGTGATAGCGGGAGTTCCCAAACGGATACCTGAAGTTTGGAAAGCAGAACGGCTGTCAAATGGGACCATGTTCTTGTTTACAGTGATATCAGCAGCAACCAATGCTTTTTCTGCTACTTTGCCTGTCAGATCAGGGTATTTGGTACGCAGGTCTACCAGCATGGAGTGGTTGTCTGTACCACCGGAAACGATCGTAAAGCCACGGTCAATCAAAGCCTGTGCCAATACGGCTGCATTCTTTTTTACTTGTGTTTGATATTCTTTGTATTCCGGCTGTAAACATTCACCGAATGCAACAGCTTTGGCTGCGATGACATGTTCCAACGGGCCACCTTGTATACCAGGGAATACAGCAGAATCCAAAAGTTGTGACATCATCTTGATTTCACCTTTTGGAGTTTTCTTGCCCCATGGGTTAGGGAAGTCTTTACCCATCATGATGACACCGCCACGAGGACCACGAAGGGTTTTATGGGTTGTTGAAGTGACGATATGAGCATATTTAACCGGGTTGTCCAACAGTCCGGCAGCAATCAGTCCGGCAGGGTGGGCCATATCAATCATCAGGATGGCTCCCACTTTATCTGCGATTTCACGCATACGTTTGTAGTCCCACTCGCGAGAATATGCAGAACCGCCACCGATAATCATTTTGGGTTTTTCACGTAATGCGATTTCTTCCATCTGATCGTAATCTACGCGACCTGTTTCTTTGTTCAGGTTGTATTCACACGGAGTATAAATAATTCCGGACGTGTTAACCAATGAACCATGTGACAAGTGACCACCATGGGCCAAATTTAATCCCATAAATTTATCACCCGGATTCAAAACGGCCAGAAATACAGCAGCATTAGCCTGTGCTCCGGAATGAGGTTGTACATTAGCCCATTCTGCTCCAAATATTTGTTTTAGTCTGTCGATAGCGATTTGTTCGCTCTGGTCTACCACTTCGCAACCGCCATAGTAGCGCTTGCCGGGATACCCTTCAGCATACTTGTTGGTAAGGCAAGAACCCATGGCTTGCATTACTTGGTCACTAACAAAGTTTTCGGATGCGATCAGCTCGATACCTTTGAGCTGGCGTTGATGCTCTTTTTCGATAATGTCGAAAATCAAATCGTCTCTTTTCATTTCTTTTTATAATAAGTTTATGTGCGATATTCGATTCTGAGTTCACAAAGTTAAGTAATTTTAGAATATAAGGAAATTATTTAGAGGAAAATATTTGGTGAGGTTACGGAAAAAAGATATATGACTTTCTTTTTGTCGTGTAGTAAGGTCTGAAGCTGCTGAAAGAGTTGAAGATAAGGGCGTTTTGAGGAAAGAAAAGGATATAAATGTGGCATTATGATATCTACTTAGAGGAAGCTTCCTACTTTAGAAAATAACTCCTAGCGAGAAGCTTAGCACATTGCGGTGCCGGTTAATGAAGATACCTTTTTCTTGGGATATTATTCCATTTGTGTCTTTTTCATAAATGATTGATTTGGAGATATTGGTGAATCCGATTTCATACCGGAAATCAAAGAATATATTAGCAATATTTACTCCTAATCCGATAACAGAACTTATATTAATGGGGTGTAATTCTTCTTTTATACCAGAATATCCAAATCCTTCAAACTCTTCGGAAGTCTTATGTTTCCATACATATTCCAGTTTGGGACCAATAAAAAGTGCCATGCCGTAAGGCCTGCTTTTTACAAAACTATAACCATATAATATAGGTAGCTCCAAAGAGTGAATCGTGCTGTTCAGTTTAGCAAGCTCGGGAAGGGTGTTTTCTTTATTTTGATTTTTATTGAAAGCTATTTCACCTTTATAAATATTATACATAATTTCGGGTTGGATGAAATGCCTTTTCATATGCACCCGAAAAAACATGGCGGCAAAATAGCCTACTTTATAATTATTTTGCACATCTTCCATTCGTTCTCCATCTAGTTCTAACCGACTGGTAAAATACATGGAAGAGTTGAAACCTCCTTTTATTCCCACATTGATCTTAGGTTCCTCTTTCAGACCATTCTTTATTCCTTGTGCTGTAACGAACAGGGCAGGAAGTAATAAAGCGATTAATAAAAGGAGTTTCTTCATGAGATATTTTTAGGATTTTTCCTTGGTCTGTGATCTGTTCTTTTCTACAGACCAGCCAAACTTCCCGATTTTCGGTCCTAGTTCAAAATATCCGCCATGAACATAGACTAACGGGTTAGCTTCGGATAATTCGAATTTTCCTGTTTCCGCATTCAGGTATTTATCGTCGGCTTTTACATTTACCACATCGGCTATGAACATATCATGAGATCCTAGTGAGATGATTTCCTTTACTCTGCATTCTATACAGAGCGGGGATTCTTCGATGATGGGAGCACTGACTATTTTTGCTTTTCCCGGGGTCAGCTTCATTTCTTCAAATTTATTATAATCTTTGCCCGAACGCACTCCGCACCAGTCGGTAGCGAACGCCATGCTTTTGGTAGTAAGGTTGATGACGAATTCCATATTCCGTTTCAGAATGGGATAGGAATGGCGTTCCGGACGCACGGATATATAACACATGGCGGGGTTGGTACAAATAGTACCTGCCCATGCCACTGTGATAATGTTATATTCTTCTTCCGTACTTCCGCAACTTACCAGTAGGGCCGGAAGAGGGTAAATCATAGTTCCCGGTTTCCAGTCTTGTTTCATATTCATTACAGTAGTTTGATACCTTCTTTACTTTGTTCCTTTTCGCAGTAATGACATTTCAAGATTCCATGTTCTTTGTCAATTACATGAAACAGGGTGGTCATTGGCTCATTGTTGGTGATACATTTGGGATTGGCGCATTTTACGATGCCACGTAATTCCTCAGGCATCAGGACTTGTTTCTTCTCTACCACCTCATAGTCACGGATAATGTTCAGTTTTACATTCGGGGCTACTACGGAAAGGCGGCTTATTTCCTCATCAGTAAAAAAGCGGTCGGCCACTTTTATAATTCCTTTTTTGCCTAATTTTTTGCTCTCGAAGTTGTTTCCGATGGTTATGTTAGAGTCAGAATCCTGCAAGCCCAATAGGGCGACTACAGTAAACAATTTATCGGAAGGTATATGGTCTATAACAGTGCCGTTTTTCAAAGCGGCTACCTGCAATGCTTGTTTATTATCGCTCATCTTCATTTTTGTTTTTACTTTTTTGCATCTTCTATAATATCATTCAAGGTTATGCCCAATACATCACAAAGGATGGCCTGGCGCGCATAAAGTCCGTTTTGTGCCTGTTGGAAATAGTAAGCTTTCGGATTCTCATCCACATCGTAAGCTATTTCGTTGACGCGGGGCAGAGGGTGCAGGATACGCAGATTGGGGCGGGTATGCTCCAGCATCTTATTCCTTAATATATATACATCTTTCACACGTTCATATTCCATCAGGTCGGTGAAACGTTCGCGTTGTACACGGGTCATGTAAAGAATGTCGGCGTCAGCAATGGTTTCTTCGTTAAAGTCTGTGTACTCTTTGTATTTAATATGGTGCTCCTTGCAGTAGATTTTATATTCTTCAGGCATTTTCAACTCTTCCGGAGCGATGAAATGGAAAGTGGGGTTGAAATGACGCATAGCCATCAGCAAAGAATGAACAGTTCGTCCGTATTTCAAGTCGCCTACTAGATAGATGTTTAAATTTTCAAGCGTTCCCTGTGTTTTGTATATGGAGTAGAGGTCTAGCATGGTTTGTGACGGATGTTGGTTGGCTCCGTCTCCGGCATTGACAATGGGCACCGGGGCGACTTCGCTGGCATATCTTGCGGCACCTTCCAGAAAATGGCGCATTACGATGATGTCGGCGTAATTGCTTACCATCATGATGGTATCTTTCAATGTTTCTCCTTTTGAAGAACTGGTTACTTTGGGATCGGTAAATCCGATAACGCGGGCTCCCAGTCTGTTTGCTGCGGTTTCAAAACTGAGTCGTGTACGGGTGGAGGGCTCAAAGAAAAGGGTGGCAACAACTTTGCCGTCCAAGATTTTACGGTTAGGCTTCTTTTCAAACTCTTTTGCCATCTCCAAAAGGTAGAGGATTTTCTCTTTCGAGTGTTCGGCAATAGTAACTAAACTTCTATTTTCCATATTGGCTTGTATTTATAATTACAATTTATACGGAGTGTAAAGGTATGAAAAAAAAATAAATGAGCGAAGAATTAAAAGATATTTCGTTGAACTTTGTTAGAAACACATTCTATCTCAAAGTTTTTCCTTACTTTTGTACCGTTAATTACTAGAAAATGTCATGAGGAAGAAATTTATATACGTGCTTTGGGCTCTTGTAGTCGGCGTACTGTTAGTTATAGCGCTTATATTCACCGCAATAGCGAAAGGATGGATTGGATATGTACCGCCTATTGAGGAATTGGAAAATCCGAATTTAAAGTTTGCAACCGAGATTATATCCGATGACGGCAAGATGCTGGGTACTTGGTCACTTAGTAAGGAGAATCGTGTTTTTGTAGGTTATGACCAGCTTTCATCGAATCTGATTCGTGCGCTGATTGCTACCGAAGATGAACGTTTTGCAGAACATTCCGGCATTGATGCCCGTGCGTTTGTCCGTGCTTTGGTGAAACGGGGAGTGATGATGCAGAAGAATGCCGGTGGGGGTAGTACCATAACCCAGCAGTTGGCAAAACAATTCTATTCACCTACGGCAGATAATGTGATGGAACGTCTGTTGCAGAAGCCCATTGAATGGGTAATAGCTGTTCAGTTGGAACGCTATTATACAAAGGAAGAGATTCTGACTATGTATCTTAATAAGTTCGATTTCTTGAATAATGCAGTAGGTATCAAAACAGCTGCCAATACTTACTTCTCGAAAGAACCGAAAGATTTGAGCATTGAGGAAGCGGCTACTTTGGTTGGTATGTGTAAGAATCCGTCTCTTTATAATCCGAAACGTTTTAATGAACGTTCACGTGGACGGCGTAATGTGGTGCTTGGCCAGATGCGGAAGGCGGGATACCTGACTGATGCGGAAACTGATTCATTAAAGGCGTTGCCTCTCGTCTTAAAATATCGTCGTGTGGATCATAAAGAAGGTTTGGCAACTTACTTCCGTGAATATCTGCGTGGAGTAATGACAGCCAAGGAGCCGAAGAAAAGTGATTATCGTGGATGGCAGATGCAGAAATATTATGAAGATTCATTGGCATGGAAAACGAATCCGCTTTTCGGGTGGTGTGCTAAAAACAAGAAGAAAGACGGTACCAACTACAATATTTATACAGACGGTCTTAAGATCTATACCACTATTGATTCACGCATGCAGAAATATGCGGAAGAGGCTGTTTATGAACATGTGGCGCAATACTTGCAACCTCGTTTCTTCAAGGAAAAACGGAAAAAGAAAACAGCTCCGTTTACTAATCAGTTGACAGAGGAGGAGGTGAATACCATCATGACCAGGGCTATGAAACAGACTGATCGTTATCGTATTATGAAAGAAGCCGGATGCTCGGAAGCGGAAATAAAGAAAGCGTTTAATACTAAATACGAAATGTCTGTATTTTCTTACGAGGGAGAGAAGGATACCATTATGACTCCGATGGATTCTTTGAAATATTATAAATTCTTCCTTAGGGCGGGATTTATGTCTATGGATCCCTTGACAGGTCATGTGAAGGCGTATGTGGGTGGTCCTAACTATAATTATTTCCAATATGATATGGCGATGGTGGGGCGTCGCCAAGTAGGTTCTACTATTAAACCTTACGTGTATACTTTGGCTATGGAGAACGGTTTCTCTCCCTGTGATCAGGTGCGTCACGTAGAGCAGACATTGATAGATGAGAACGGGCGTCCATGGTCACCACGTAATGCCAGCAAAAAGCGTTATGGAGAAATGGTAACTATCAAATGGGGATTGGCTAATTCGGATAATTGGGTAACGGCTTATTTGATGGGGAAACTTAATCCTTATCAGTTGGTTCGTCTGATTCATTCATTCGGTGTGCAGAACAAACAGATAGACCCCGTAGTATCACTCTGTCTGGGACCTTGTGAAATTTCTGTAGGGGAGATGGTCAGCGCTTATTCAGCATTCGCAAACCGAGGTATCCGTACAGCACCAGTATTTGTAACCCGTATTGAGGATAATGAAGGTAATGTATTAGCGAATTTCACTCCGCAAATGGATGAGGTGATTAGTGAGACCAGTGCTTACAAAATGCTGGTTATGTTGCGTGCGGTCGTTAATGAGGGTACCGGTGGACGTGTACGCCGTCTGTATGGCATTACTGCTGATATGGGGGGGAAGACAGGTACAACCAACCGTAACTCTGACGGTTGGTTTATGGGATTCACTCCCTCATTGGTGTCCGGTGTATGGGTAGGCGGTGAAGAACGTGATATTCATTTTGATACGATGGTAGACGGGCAGGGGGCTGCTATGGCGCTTCCTATTTGGGGACTTTATATGCAGAAAGTCTATAAAGACAAGAGCTTGGGATATTCTCAGGATGAGAAATTCAATATTCCTGATGACTTTGACCCTTGCAAAGATACCTTAATAGATGAAACTTCGGTAGAAGAAACCGGAGGTTTGGATAATATATTTGAATAATTGAAAGATTTATCAATAAAAAAGTCTGTTTGCAAGGAAAAGCAAACAGACTTTTTTTATTGATATACCTTTTATAAAAGGTGCTTTCTCTACTTGGTGTTGTGGAAAATAATTTATGTAAAAATAGTGAAAACCCTTGCTGTTTCGTAAGAAAATACTATATTTACAAAAAGAAAATCTTTACCTTATGAAGATAGGAGGTAATTATGGATAGAGATGTAACTCTGTATCAGATAACTAATGTTATGGCCGAGAGAGTTTTCCAAAAAATAGATAACTTCAATAAAGGCCGTAGAGAAGATGCGGGATATTATGCAATCAGTGTTTCTACCCCTTACCGATCATATTATGCATTATGGCGTATATTTCCGGACAATATTTATTCCCCTTTGTTTATTCAATCGCTGGCTGTCACTTTTAATGATGCGGCAGAACGTGCTTTTCAGTATTTGCAGAACTGTAACGTCCTGCTGAAAGTAAAAGACAATACTTTTTTTGAACCTTATTATGGAATATCCGAGGATATAGTCGCATTTGGAAAATATCGTGGAAAAAGATTAGCGGAGGTTTATTACATTGATCCTAACTATGTACTTTGGCTGGCACACAAATTTGAGGCCCGAAATCCTAGGGATAAGAAGCTGGCAATGTTAGCGAAGGCTTTTGCTACTGTGCATTATGAAACGGTTATCAGAAAACATCATTTGCCGGCTGGCAGTCGTTTTATCGGTCAGCCGGGAGAAAAACTATCCGACTTGCGTTTAGAAGTCTTAGGGATAAGGTTACAACTGGACATATACAAAACAACCGGATATTATGTGGACCAGAGTGTGCTTGCCGCTGATGCTGATGGCAACCGTTATACTTTCATTATAAAGGCGGCGGCTTCCAGTATGTCACCGGATATGTTGAGCTGTTATACAAAAAAAATCAATGTCCATGAAAGTTTGTATTTAAAATCGGCTAAAGTTCTTTCTCATTATGAGAACAAAGGAATAAAATATACTCGCATAGGATATTTGAAGTTCAAATAGAGACCGGGCGAGGTGGGAAAAGTACTTGTCTTCATTCATGAAGATAAGGGCAGGTGGCAAGATATTATATGTTTTTATTCTATTAAGTTGGGAAAAACTTTTAGTGTTCTGAATTTTCTTGGTGACATACCGGTTATTCGTTTAAAGAAACGGGTGAATGAGGACGGAGTAGAAAAATTCAGTTTATAGCAAATCTCCTGAATGGTAAGGTTGGAAGAAATCAGTAGGGCTTTTGCTTCAATAATTACATAATTGTCAATCCAGTTTCCTGCCAGTTCTCCGCTAACATCCCGGATTATGGAAGATAAATACTTAGGGGTTAGACAAAGTTTCTCAGCATAAAAAGAAATGTCTCTTTCTTTATAATGATGGGTTTCTACCAGTTTTAAAAACTGTTTGAATATGTCTTCTTTATGCGGCAGTTTTTTCTTTTTTATTTCCAGATGCTTTAGTAGGAGCTGGCATACTTCGTAGAAAGTAGCTTGTATCAGATATTGTATGGTAAAATCACGAAACAGATTATTTTCTTCACTGATTTTTTTGTAAAGCAATACATGATATGTTTTCAATAAATCTGTTTCCGCGATATTCAAATTGACACATGGATGATTTTTTAGAGGAATTAAAAGAGACATCATTTTATAAAAATTATCTCGGGTATCAAAATATTTATTAGATATCATGATGAGATGTGCTTTGTAATCCTCGCTTATTTCATTATATTTAATTATTTGATTAGGCACCATCATTAGTAATGTATTCTCTTTAGTAGAATAGTTGATGGAGTCTATTTCTATTTCAGAAGTTCCGGAAAGGCACAGTATAAATGAAGTATAGGTTGTTTTATATGAATTGTTGTGAAAGAAAGGATGGGCAAGAGTCTTGCGGGTAAGATCTTTTCCCGTATTATTATAAATAATGAAATCATCGGAAAAATAATCTGCGTTAATGAAAAAGCCGGTATTCCAGATGTCTATGTCGGTATGTCCTTTTATCATTCTTGATGTTATTTAAAGTAAAAGAATAAATTTAATTGGAATGAAACAACACCATTCGACTATTTGCTAATAATAAGCGACATTCAGAAAATTATTAGTTCTGTGTTATGGTTGTAAAAAGCCTTCCCTCATGGCGAGAGAAGGCTTTTTATTATCCGTTAACCTTTTTGTAATCGGCCAGGAACTTTTCTAATCCTATATCTGTCAATGGATGGTTTAGAAGGCCTTTAATGGCGGATAACGGGCAGGTTACTACATCTGCTCCCACTTCCGCACATTGTAATATATGTAAGGTGTTTCGGATGGAGGCGGCAAGAACTTGTGTCTTGTAGTCATAAGTTTGGTACAATTCTACAATTTGTGCAACCAGTCCTACACCGTCATTGCAAATATCATCCAGTCTGCCGACAAACGGAGATACATAGGTAGCCCCCGCCTTTGCCGCAAGTAATGCCTGTCCGGCAGAGAAAACCAGTGTACAATTGGTACGGATTCCTTTATTACTGAAATATTTGATAGCTTTGATGCCGTCCTCAATACAAGGAACTTTTACTACAATGTGTGGATTAAGGGCTGCCAGTTCTTCACCCTCTTTGATCATTCCTTCGTAATTGGTGGCAATGACTTCGGCGCTGACATCTCCATCCACAATATTACATATCTCGATGTAATGCTTATGTTGGTTCTCAACTCCCTTAATACCTTCTTTAGCCATTAAAGAGGGATTAGTAGTTACACCGTCCAGTACGCCCAATGCGTTTGCTTCGCGAATTTGTTCCAGATTAGCTGTGTCAATAAAGAATTTCATAACTTTTTCTTTTAGATAATTAAAATCAGGTTAGCAATAGGCTGCTAAGCTACTGATATTAACAATGATAAACAAGCAAATGTTCCGATTTATCTGTTATGAGTTCTTTTTATAACTGAACACGGCCCAACCGTTCAACATGATAGCCATAAAAAGCAAGGCAATAAATTGCATGATCAAGTCATCGAATCCGCTTCCTTTCAAATAGACCATACGTGTCACTTGTATAAAATATTTCAAGGGATTGGCTATGGTGATGGCTTGAGCCCACTCAGGCATACTGTTGATGGGGGTGAATAATCCGCTCATCAGCATGATGATAATCACAAAGAAAAACATGACAAACATGGTCTGCTGCATGGTTCGGGAATAGTTGGAAACTACCAGTCCCATACCCGAAATGACGATAATGAACAGCAATGCGAAGAAATAAAGCAGCCATAAATGACCGGCCGGAACCAGACCATAGACTAACCATGCCAGAATGATACTGATTGTGAGGATCAGCATGCCGGCTACCCAGTAAGGAATCAGCTTGGCCAGAATGAAAGTGAACTTGCTTACAGGAGTCACATTGATTTGTTCGATGGTTCCGAATTCTTTTTCACTCACAATATTAAGAGCAGGCAGAAAGCCGCATAACATCATCAACAATTGCGCCATCAGTGCCGGAACCATAAATACCTTATAATCCAGATAGGGGTTGAAACGTCCTTGGGTATCTATTTTTATCACTGGGGAGGGAGAAATAGAGCCGGAATGGGAAATCCGGATTTCAGTGGCATAGGCATTCACTATATTACTGAGGTAGGAACTTCCCAACGTTCCTTTCGTTCCGTTTACGGTGTTGGCTGAAACCAGTACTTTTGCTACACCGGTTTTCTGCAAATCGCGTTCAAAGTGTGGCGGGATTTCCAAAATGAGGTCGGCATCTCCTTTTTCAATGCATTGCATTGCTTCCTGATAGTTGTTTGATACATCTATCAGATGAAAATATTCGGAAGCTTCCACTTTCTGTACTAATCGGGTAGAATAGGGGCTGCGGTCATTATCCACTATGCTGAGATTCATATTTTTGATTTCGAAGTTTGCGGCCCAAGACTCAACATCTTGCCGTAAGCACGATAGGTAGCTTCCAGAGTATGACGTTGCTGTATGTTGTTCAATTGTTCCACTTTTACAGCATCCAAATCGGCTTGATTGGCAATGCCATTCTTTACATACGCTGTAACGTTGTCATAATTCCTTTGTAATTCTTCCTGCATAAGCTGGTTTTGCTTCAATTGCTCTTTCAATAACAGGATGCCAAAAAAAGTTGGGTTACCCGTTCGTTGATGGCATACATGTCCACTTCCAGTTTCTGTTTGTCTACTTCGGATGTGGCACGGGTTACCTCTTTCCGTGCCCGGATGTTACCACCGTCCCATACCACTTGGTCCAGTTGCAACGTAGCTTGGTATTGATCCTTGCTTCTTTTCCGCATTCATTGGTCAGAATCTCCCTGTATATAAATAAAGGTAGTTCGGGATTAGTAATCTTGTTTAACAGGATTGTTAGTAAACGCAAATGTATAAGGAATCATTGGAAACAACAAACAGATGAGATAAAAAAAAGTGCTTTCTGTTCTTATGAAATGTTTTTTTCAAGGAAAGCTAATCTCTTTTTGGGGGCAGGTTAAGGCTTTTCTTTCTGTTGTGTTCTATCTCCATAGGCTTTGGAGTTAACTCCAAAGGCTGCGGAGATAACTCCAAAGGTTATGGAGATAACTCCAAAGGTTATGGAGATAACTCCAAAGCCTATGGAGATAGAAATAGAACGGCCGGAAAGCCTTAGCCTTCCTGGTAGAAAGCCTTAGGTCTGCCAATGAAAATACTTAGCTGTTTTCCCACCTGTCAGGTTAGGGCTCTCAGTAACACTATCGTTTGCCATAGGGGGGGATGGAGGCGGGGTATCACAAGGTGATAATGATTAATATATAATAAGGTATAAGCTCTAAAAGAGCACAGACATTCCACGGCGGATATATTCTCTTTCCATATCTTCCGGTTTCAATATCTTATTGTCAAAGACCAGCAGGTCAATATCCAGTTTTACCACCCCTTGAGCCTTGTCTTCGGGAATCCGTCCGCTGCGTCGTTCCAATTCTTTAAACAAATCACGAACGGAATCGGGTGAAAGCGTAGTGCTGAATTTTGCCAGTTGATTGCTGAAAGGGGAGTGAAAGCCGCTGCCAACGGCTTCCGTTTCCATCATCTCGCCGAAATGAATGTCGGGAAACGTGGTGCGCAATGCTTCCCGTGCAACCGAGAGTTGCGCGTAACGGTTGGTATTAGAGCCCATACAAAGCAAACAATGGTGTTCGTCCATAACATTTATTGCATTAATGGTGCAAATGTATGAAATGTTTTTGTTACTTTTGCATGAATATATAAAAGAAATGCTACCATGAAATTTATTGGAATTATTCCTGCAAGATATGCCTCTACACGTTTTCCTGCCAAACCTCTGGCCGTCTTGGGAGGCAAGCCTGTGATTCAGAGAGTCTATGAACAAGTGTCCGGCATATTGGATGAAGCATATGTAGCGACGGACGATGAACGCATTGAATCCGCTGTAAAAGCTTTTGGCGGAAAAGTGGTCATGACCTCCGTTCACCATAAAAGCGGCACAGACCGTTGCTATGAAGCGTATACCAAAGTAGGACGAGGATATGATGTGGTTGTAAATATCCAGGGTGATGAACCTTTTATTCAAAAATCACAGCTTGAAGCCGTGAAAGCTTGCTTTGAAGATCCTGCCACACAGATTGCGACTTTAGTGAAACCTTTCATCCCGGATGACGGGCTTGAAGCCTTGGAAAATGTAAACTCTCCCAAAGTAGTAGTCGGTAAGAATATGAATGCTTTGTATTTCAGCCGTTCCATCATTCCTTTCCAGCGTAATGTGGAGAAGGAAGGCTGGCTGAAAGGGCATACTTACTATAAACATATCGGTCTGTATGCTTATCGGGCCGATGTACTGAAAGAAATAACTTCGCTTCCACAATCTTCGCTGGAGCTGGCTGAATCGTTGGAGCAGCTTCGTTGGCTGGAAAATGGTTATACTATTAAGGTGGGAATCAGTGAAGTGGAGACAATAGGCATTGATACGCCTCAGGATCTGGCACGTGCCGAAGCATTTTTAAAACAAAGGGAGGGGGAGTAAATGCTGGACAGAACCACCCCACCGCCAATCCGCCAACTAAGCGAATTCAGTATAACCCGTCCCGACAGGAGGACGATGAAGAACGGGATGCCTTTGAATATCATTCATGCGGGAACCGAGGATGTTGTACGTTTCGATCTTCTGATAGGAGGCGGACAATGGAATCAGGAACAGCCGTTGCAGGCTATGTTTGCCAACAGGATGCTGCGTGAGGGAGCTGGGAATTTAACGTCTTCACAGATTGCGGAGCGATTGGATTATTATGGAGCCTGGCTGGAGTTATCTTCTTCCGTGAACTATGGATTCATAACACTTTACTCTCTGAATAAATATTTTGCCCGCACGCTGGCCGTCATATCCGAGATGATAAAGGCTCCTACGTTTCCGGCAAAGGAACTTTCCGTGGTGGCCGATACGAACAAACAGCAATTCCTGGTGAACAGCACCCGGGTGGAAATGATTGCCCGAAAGCAGCTGAATACAGCCTTGTTCGGTCCGGAGCATCCTTTCGGGCGCTATGCGGTAGCGGAGGATTATGACCGGATTACCCCGGAGGTGCTCCGTTCGTTTTATCGGAAATATTATCATTCGGGCAATTGTTCGGTATATATTTCGGGAAAGGTCACATCGGAAATTATCCGTTGTATAGAAGATAACTTGGGAAGTGGACAATGGGGGGAAGTGACGGAAAAAGCAAAGACAACGCTTGTTCCTCCGGTTACCACCAAAGAAAAGCGTATCTTTATAGAACGTGAGGATGCACTTCAAAGTTCCTTGAAAATGGGATGTTTCGTAATGGACCGTCATCATCCGGACTTTTTGAAGGCACGTGTCATGGTCACTTTGTTCGGAGGGTATTTCGGAAGCCGTCTGATGTCCAATATCCGTGAAGACAAGGGATATACATACGGTATCGGCGCAGGCATTGTGTCCTATCCGGGAACGGGAATACTGACTGTCAGTACCGAGGCGGCCAATGAATATGTGGATTCTATCATAACAGAAGTTTATCGGGAGATGGACAAATTGTGTAATGATCTCGTTCCTCAAGAAGAATTGGAAATGGTGAAGAACTATATGCTGGGCGATTTATGCCGGTCGTACGAGGGACCTTTTTCTTTGTCTGATGCCTGGATTTATATAGAAACGGCAGGGCTGGACGAACGCTTCTTTATCCGTTCGCTGGATGCCATCCGGGGAATCACCAGAGAAGAAATACGCATATTGGCTCAAAAGTATTTCTGCAAAGAAAACTTAATAGAGGTCATTGCGGGTAAAAAAGTGTAATAACCTATCATGTCCAAAGATAGAAAATCGTATCTTTGGCATAATCTTATCTATTATAAGTAACGAACCAATGAAGAAATACGTATATATATTATTGCTTTTGGCATCGGTCAGTACATTGGCCACCGCTCAGATAAAAATCGGGAATTATACTTTTAAAGACGGGGGCGAATATACCGGAGAGCTGAAAGGCAGAAAACCAAACGGTAAAGGAAAAACAATCTACAAGAACGGAAATACCTACGAAGGGGAATATATAAAAGGTAAACGCGAGGGGAACGGGACATATACGTTTCACGATGGAGAAAAGTATGTGGGGCAATGGTTCCAGGACCAGCAACACGGCAGCGGAACCTATTATTTTATGAATAACAACCGGTATGAGGGTATGTGGTTTGCCGACTATCAGCAGGGTGAAGGCACTATGTATTATTATAACGGAGATGTTTATATAGGTAACTGGTTTCAGGACAAACGTAGCGGAAAGGGTACTTATACCTGGAAAGCAGGAGCCAAATATGAGGGCGAATGGAAAGAAGACAAGAAAAACGGACAGGGTGTTATGGTATGGCCCGACCAGTCAAAATATGAAGGCGAGTGGAAAGATGACGCACGTGACGGAAAGGGGACGTTTTACTATGTCAACGGTGACAAGTATGTGGGTGACTGGAAGGATGACGTGCAGCACGGTAAAGGCATTTATTACTTTCATAGCGGTGACCGTTACGAAGGTGACTACGTGAACGGTGAACGTACCGGGCAGGGTATTTATATACACAAGAATGGTGACAAGTATGTAGGGCAGTTCAAGAACGGCGAGCAGCATGGGACCGGAACCTTTACATGGGCCAACGGTGCTGTGTATGAAGGGCAGTGGGTGAATAACCAGCGCAGCGGTAAAGGACACTATATCTGGGCGAACGGCGATGACTATGAAGGTGAATGGAAAAACAACATGGCCGACGGTGAAGGCACTTTGCGCACGGCTGACGGAACCAAATACAAGGGGCATTTCGTAAAAGGAAAGGAAGACGGCAAAGGTGTGCTTGAAGATAAGAACGGAGTACGCTATGACGGATTTTTCAAACAAGGGAAGAAACACGGCGCTTTTGTGGAGACTGACAAGAATGGAAATGTAATCCGTAAAGGTGTTTATAAGTTTGGAACGCTGGATGCGGAACAAAAATAAGAATATAATGTTGGATTTAGAGAAGATAACGTTGAATGTACGTGAAATAGCACTCCGGGCGGGTGCTTTTCTTCGTAATGAGCGTAGCGGTTTTGACCGTAGCAAGGTAGAGAAGAAAAATGCTCACGACTATGTGTCGTATGTAGATAAGGAATCGGAACGCCGTATTGTGGCCCTGCTTCGGGAATTGCTTCCCGAAGCAGGATTCATTGCCGAAGAAGGTTCGGGCAGCCTGACTACGGAAAACTATTGCTGGCTGGTAGATCCGCTGGACGGAACCACCAATTTTATCCATAATAATGCTCCTTATTGTGTGAGTATCGCCCTTCGCAATAAAGAAGAACTGCTGGTTGGGGTGGTGTATGAGGTATGCCGCGATGAACTTTACTGGACTTATAAAGGAGCGCCTTCTTATCTGAACAACAAAGAAATACATGTGTCAGATGTTTCTGATATGGACGAAGCGTTTGTGGCGTTAGGCTTTCCATACGATTCGCAAAAGTATAAGCCTTTGGCGGAGCATATCGTGCACGAGTTATATGGAAATGTGGGAGGCATGCGCCTGCAAGGAGCTGCTGCGGCAGAACTTTGCTATGTAGCTGCCGGTCGCTTTGAAGCCCGTATAGAAGGGCTGCTGGGACCGTGGGATATTGCTGCCGGTTCGATAATCTTGATGAATGCCGGTGGAAAAGTGACAGATTACAGCGGAGGGGGAGACTTTTATTCCGGTCGTGAAGTGTTGGCTACTAATGGAAAGTTGCATGATGAGTTTCTCAAGGTCTTGGGAAAAAAATAAATACTTCGCTTTTTTCTAGTTCGTTACAAATATATTTTGTAAGTTTGTCAAGTGAACACATGAACATAATGTAACATGGATGTATCTGTTATCTTTCAATTTTTAAAAGACCTGGCCGCAAACAATAACCGGGAGTGGTTTCAGGGGCATAAGGATGAATATCTGAAAGCTCAAAAAGAGTTTGAGGAATTACTGACAGCAATCATCGCCCGCATTTCGTTGTTTGACGAAAGTATTGTCGGTATTCAAGCCAAGGACTGTACATACCGAATTTATCGCGACACGCGTTTTTCCAGTGATAAGACTCCTTATAAGATACACTTGGGCGGCTATATCAACGCTCGTGGAAAGAAATCGGAACATTGTGGATATTATGTTCATATAGAGCCTGATAACTGTATGCTTGCTGGTGGAAGCTGGTGCCTGGAACCTAAAGTGCTGAAAGCTGTCCGCCAGTCCGTTTATGACAACATAGACGAATACAGGGAAATTGTGGAAGATCCTGCGTTCAAGCAATACTTTCCTGTTATCGGAGAAAATCACTTAAAAACGGCTCCCAAAGGATTTCCGAAAGATTTTGAATATATTGATTATTTAAAATGTAAGGATTATACCTGTGCTTATATGGTGCCTGATGCGTTTTTCCTTGCCCCTGACCTGTTGGACAAAGTAGAGGATGTTTTCAAGCAACTGAAGCGTTTTGCTGATTTTACAAATTTCACAATAGACGACTTTGAATGATAAAAGCAATATTTTAACCATTAAAATGAAATAATTATGGTAGTAGACAGATTAGAAAACTTAGAAAAGTACGCTTCATTGAATCCTTTGTTCGCTAAAGCAATGGAATATCTGAAGACTACAGACTTGAACGCTCAGGAATTAGGAAAAGTAAAATTACAGGGTGATGATCTGGTAGTAAACTTTTCTCAGACCAAGCCTAAAACTAAAGAAGAAGCAAAATTAGAAACTCATAATCAGTTTATTGATATACAGATTCCTCTGTCAGGGGTGGAAGTGATGGGTTATACGGCCCGTGAAGATCTTCCCGAAGCAGACTATGATGCAGATAAGGATATCTCGTTCTATCCGGGACTTGCCGAAAGCTATATTCCTGTAAAGCCGGGAATGTTTGCCATCTTTTTTCCACAGGATGCTCACGCTCCGGGAGTGTCTCCTGACGGTGTGAAAAAAGTGATCGTTAAAGTTTTGGTTTGAAAGAGAATAACTAACAAGTAATCATATTATGGAAAATACCACTCCTAAATTAGGCATAATAGAAAGTGATCCTTGGCTGGAACCGTATTCGGCAGCGATTGAAGGACGCCATCAGCATGCACTAGACAAAGAATTGGAACTGACCGGAGGCAAAGGAACTTTATCGGACTTTGCCACCGGATATTTATATTTCGGCTTGCATCGTACCAGAAGAGGGTGGGTGTTCCGTGAATGGGCTCCGAATGCGAAGGAAATTTATCTTATCGGAGATTTCAACGACTGGAAAGAACATGGCGATTATAGGATGTACCATGTAAAGAACTCTCCTGGTGTATGGGAGGTGGAATTACAAAGCGGTGCTATAAAGCATGGTGATTTGTATAAACTGAAAGTCCGTTGGAATGGCGGTGAAGGAGAACGCATACCGGCATGGGCCAACCGTGTGGTACAGGATGAGCAGACAAAGATATTCAGTGCACAGGTCTGGGAACCGGAGAATCCTTACCGGTTCAGAAAGAAGGTGTTCCGTGCAAAGACTGATCCTTTGATGATTTATGAATGTCATATCGGTATGGCTCAGGAAGAAGAAAGGGTAGGGACTTATAATGAGTTCCGTGAGAAAATATTGCCGCGTATAGCGGAAGCCGGATATAACTGTATTCAGATTATGGCTATTCAGGAGCATCCTTATTATGGGAGTTTCGGGTATCATGTTTCCAGTTTCTTTGCTCCGTCATCCCGTTTCGGTACACCGGATGAATTGAAGGAATTGATTGATACGGCACATAGAATGGGAATTGCCGTCATTATGGATATTGTTCACTCTCATGCCGTGAAGAATGAAGTGGAGGGACTTGGCAATTTTGCCGGTGATCCTAATCAATACTTCTATCCGGGCGGGCGGCGTGAACATCCGGCATGGGATTCCTTGTGCTTTGATTATGGTAAGAATGAGGTGATTCATTTCTTGCTGTCCAATTGTAAGTATTGGATGGATGAGTTCCGTTTTGACGGTTTTCGTTTTGACGGTGTGACATCGATGTTGTATTATAGCCACGGCTTGGGAGAGGCGTTCTGTAATTATGGGGATTACTTTAACGGGAATCAGGATGATAATGCGATTTGTTATTTGACATTGGCCAACAAGTTGATTCATCAGGTAAATTCCAAAGCGATTACCATTGCGGAAGAAGTTTCGGGTATGCCCGGGTTGGCAGCACCGATTCAAGATGGTGGATATGGGTTTGATTACCGTATGGCCATGAATATTCCGGATTATTGGATTAAAACAATCAAGGAGAAGATTGATGAAGACTGGAAACCGAGCAGCATGTTCTGGGAAGTGACCAACAGACGCAAGGACGAGAAGACTATTTCGTATGCCGAAAGCCATGACCAGGCATTGGTGGGCGATAAGACTATAATTTTCCGTCTGATAGATGCTGACATGTATTGGCATTTCCAGAAAGGGGATGAAAATTATACAGTGCATCGCGGCATCGCATTGCATAAGATGATTCGTTTGCTTACTGCCTCTACCATCAATGGAGGATATTTGAACTTTATGGGTAATGAATTCGGGCATCCCGAATGGATTGATTTCCCGCGTGAAGGTAACGGATGGTCGCATAAATATGCCCGTCGTCAGTGGGGGCTTTTTGATAATAAGAACCTGTGTTACCATTACTTGGGCGATTTTGATTCAGCTATGGTCCACCTCATTGAGAGTGTGAAAAATATTCAGGAAACTCCAGTGATTGAAGTATGGCATAACGACGGTGACCAAGTGTTGGCTTACCGGCGTAAGAATTTGATTTTTGTATTTAATTTCAATCCTACCAAGTCATTTACAGACTATGGTTTCCTAGTGCCTGTCGGGGCGTATGATGTGGTACTGAATACGGATGCGACAGCTTTCGGAGGCAATGGTCTGGCTGATGACAGTATACGTCATTTCACTAATTTCGACCCTCTTTATAAGAAGGATAAAAAGGAATGGCTGAAACTGTATCTGCCTGCCCGTTCGGCTGTGGTATTGAAAAAAGTGAAAGAGTAATTTATGAGCAGCAACAACAGCTTATCCTATAAAAGAGCCGCCCGCATCCTCACGGTTGCGTGCGGTCTTCTTTTCTCTATTTTTAGTATTGTCTATCTTTTTGTGCTTCAGAAAGATGTAGTAGGTGCATTGCATTATTCATTGTCACAAGGAAAGACACATTATTCTCCGTTGGTGGGAGCTATTATCATTACAGTGGTTTTATTGGTATTCCGTTGGGGAATCAATGGATTGATGGGATTAAAGGGGCCTGTACGGACACTTTCTTATTTCCCGTCTTGTCTGTTGCTGGGAGTGCTGACGGATGTGGACCGGACTATTTTCCACGGAGGAAACATAGGAGATAAATGGTTTTGGCTGCTGCCGTTGCTTTTGCTTATATATATAGGTGTGGTCTATACTTTACGGCGTGTGTTTCGTTCCTGGCTGAATCAAGAGGGGTCCATATTGGGCTTAATAAACTCTAACTTAGCTATTTTGACACTTTTATGCCTGATGACGGTAGGTATAGGAAATACGAATGTGAATTTTCATCATGAACTGGCTGTGGAGCAGGCTATCCGTAATCATCATTATGAAGCTGCACGGATGGTAGGAGCAAAGTCTTTGGAAACAACCCGTACATTGGCAGTGCTTAGAGCCTATGCTATGTCTTTGGAAGGTACCATGGGGGAGCATTTGTTTGAATACCCTCAATATTATGGTGCGGAAGGGCTTTTGTTTGCGCCTCATTCTCAGGAAACTTTGCGCTTGAATGCCGATAGCTTGTATGCTTATCTTGGTGCAAGACCACATGTTGCAGAAAAGACAGTAGACTTTTTGGCTCGTATCTGTCGTGATGAAATAGGTAGACATACCGCTTTGAATTATTATATGAGTGCATTGCTGCTGGATAAGAAATTGGACAAATTTGTATCGGCGGTTGATATGTATTGTTTCGAGCAAGATACATTGCCGCGTTATTATCGTGAGGCATTGGTGCTTTACAAACGGACTCATCCTGGATATGGAAGAGAAGTCAAAGACACGCTGATGGTGCGGCGTTTGGATGAGTTTCTTAACCGTCAGAAGGAATTTTCATCACCGGTGGAAGAGAAAAACCATATGCGGCGGGAATATGGTGATACCTATTGGTGGTATTATCGTTATCAATAAGTTATTTTTATACTTTTTGATCCTATATTTTTGCTAAATCATTGGTACTTTCCCATGCTTTTTTACTAATTTTGCAAACTCTTAAAAAGGAAAAACAAAAATAACGATATAGCAATGGCAGTAGAATTGAAAGAACTTACCAAAAGAAGCGAGAATTATTCTCAGTGGTATAATGATTTGGTGG
>ERZ779866.1134-NODE-1134-length-27935-cov-22.261478_pt1 | contig 27935 bp, 30 predicted proteins | sample MGYA00511248_ERZ779866 | MGnify/ENA primary metagenome ERZ779866 (study PRJEB29588, sample SAMEA2155758) | human gut metagenome | biome: human gut; feature: human-associated habitat; material: faeces | place: Denmark | collected 2008/2010 ... | reverse complement strand
TCGGGGACGCCGTCCCCTACGGGGCGGCTGCGGCGACGTGGGGCCGGCAGTAATCCAGCGTCCGGGTGGGGTCGGACGGCCGCTTTGGGGATTTGGGCTTTATACTATTTTTATGCGCTTCACGGGCCAAATGCCTGATTGATATATATTTTACCCTGTGATATAATGATTGGGAATGTGTTTAGCGTCAGCGCTAAGGGAAAAGGGGACGGTATTCCGATGAATTATGTAGTGGTGGATCTGGAGTGGAATCAGGCGATGAGCTCCAAATCCTCCGTTTTCAACAGGCTGCCAATCCACCTGCGGGGTGAGATAATCCAGATAGGCGCCGTTCGCCTCAACGAGGACATGACCCCGGGCGAGGAATTTCAGATAGACGTCAAGCCCGTATACTTCAAGCGCATGCACTACAAAGTAAAAAAGCTCACCGGCTTCGACAAGGAGCGGCTCTCCCACGGCGTCTCCTTCCCGGAGGCGCTTGAGCAGTTCCGCGCCTGGTGCGGCGAGGGGGTCACCTTCCTCACCTGGGGCTATGACGACCAGGGCATCATGGAGCAGAACATCATCATTCACGACCTCGACTGGGACTGGATAGCCGGCTGGGTAAACCTTCAGCTCATATACAACCTCCAGACCGGCGGTGACAAAAACCAGAAGTCCCTCGCCACCGCCATGGAGCACTTCGGCATCGAGCAGACCCGCGTGGCCCACGATGCGCTGGGCGACGCCTACAACACCGGCCTCGTCTGCTCACGGCTCGACATGGTCTCGGGCATGGAGCAGTATGCCGACGCCGTGGAGATACTCTCCCACCGCGGCGCGCCCAAGGAGAAGAAGCCCCGCCCGGACACTCCCGAGCCCATCGCCCACAGCGCCTTCTCCGGCTACGCCTCCAAGGGCGACGCCTTTGCCGACTGTTCCCTCGCCGCCCCGGCCTGCCCCATCTGTGGTGCCGAGATGCAATTCTCCCGCTGGATAAACCAGGGCGACCAGAGATACATGTGCCTCGCCGAGTGCCCCCAGGACGGCAAGCTGCTGCTGAGGATAAAATTCAAGCACTCCGACGACGGCAGCTATTCCGCCGGCCGCCTCGCCTACCGCGCGGACGAGAGCATGCAGAGCTTCTACGCCGCCAAGTCCTCTCAGCCGAGGAACCGGGGCCGCGGCCGACGCCGCGCGAAAATTTCTAAGCAACAGGAGCGTAAGGGACAATGAAGATCGTTCTTGTCGGAGCCGGGCGCATGGGCCAGGAGATAGCTAGACGCCTCGCCGAAGAGGGTCACGACATAACCGTTATCGACACCGACACAGACTGCCTTGAGGAGATATCCACCGGCGTGGACGCCATGGTGCTCTACGGCAACGGTGCGGACTATACCGTCCTTACCGAGGCCGGAGTCGGAGAAGCCGACCTGCTCATCGCCGTCACAAGCGACGACTCCGTCAACATGCTCTGCTGCCTCACGGGCAAGAAGCTGGGCGTCAGCAACACCGTCGCGCGGGTGCGCACGATGGAATACTTCCGCCAAATGGTCTTTCTCAAGGACGAGCTCGGCCTCTCCCTCGTGCTGAACCCGGAACAGGCCGCAGCCTCTGAGATCTCCCGCATACTCCGCTTCCCCTCCGCAGCCAAGGTCGAGTCCTTCGCCAAGGGCCGGGCAGAAATGGTGGAGTTCACCCTCGCGCCCGAGTCCCCGCTGTGCGGGCTCAGGCTAGTCAAGCTGCGCGACAAATATGCTTCCAACCTTCTCATCTGCGCAGTCGAGCACGACGGGCGCGTCATCATCCCCAAGGGCGACTTCGTCCTCTCTGCGGGCGACGTGCTCCATGTCGTCGGCTCCTCCGCGGAGATGAGCGCTTTTTTCAAGTCCGTCGGCTCCTACAAGCGCAGTGTCCGCGACGTAATGATACTGGGCGGCGGACGCATATCTCTCTACCTCGGCTCGGCCCTGCTCGGCGCCGGCATCCGAGTGCGCATCATCGAGCGCAGCGAGGAGCACTGCGAGATAATCAAGGGCTTCCTCCCGCGCGCCGAGATACTCCTCGGAGACGGCACAAACCCCAAGGTCCTTGAGGAGGAGGGCATCCGCACCACGGACGCCTTCGTCGCCCTCACGGGCAGCGACCAGAACAACATCATAACCTCCATGTTCGCCGCGCGCTCCGGCGCCGGCAAGGTCATCACCAAGGTCAACGACGACTGCTTCCGCCGCATGGTGGACTCCCACAAGCTCGACAGCTTCGTCACCCCCAAGAACATCGCCGCGGACAACATCGTCACCTACGTCCGTGCCATGCAGAACTCCATAGACGCCAGCGGCATCGAATCCCTGCACGAGATCGCAGACGGCAAGGCCGAGGCGCTGGAATTCTCCATAAAGCGCCCCGCGGACTACCTCGGCATACCGCTGAAGAGCCTTCGCATCCGGCGCGACACCCTGCTGGCCGCCATCATCCGGGGCAACGAGTGCATCATACCCGGCGGCAACGACTGCGTTAAGCTCCACGACAGCGTTATAGCCGTAACGACCAAGTTCGGCATGCAGCAATTCGACGATATATTTGAGGAGTAGCCGCCGGCCATGAATTACAGGATGATATCCAAAATACTCGGCCGCGTCATGGCGGTCGAGGCCACGCTCATGGTGCTGCCGACGCTTACGGCGCTCTATTACGGCGAAAGCGTGCTGCCCTTTGTCTGCACGATGCTCATTGCGGCCGCCCTTTTCGGGCTGCTGACGCTGCCCAAGCTCCGGCATCACGACATCTACGCGCGCGACGGCTTCGTCAGCGTCGCGCTCTCCTGGCTGCTCATGAGCCTTGTGGGCGCGCTGCCCTTCGTCTTCTCCGGCGAGATACCGAACTATTTCGACGCCTTCTTTGAGATCGTCTCCGGCTTCACGACGACGGGCGCCTCCGTTGTCGCCAATGTCGAGGAGCTCAGCTGCGGCGTGCTGCTCTGGCGCAGCCTCTCCCACTGGATAGGCGGCATGGGCGTGCTCGTCTTCATCATGGCCGTGCTGCCCCTCTCCGAGGAACGGAGCATGCACATCATGCGCGCGGAGGTGCCGGGGCCTCAGGTCGGGAAGCTCGTGCCGCGCATCCGGCACAGCTCCGCCATCACCTACCTCATCTACGTCGCGCTCACCGTCATGCTCATCCTCCTGCTCTGCCTGGGCGGGATGCCCTTCTTCGACTCCGTGAACCACGCCATGGCCACGGCCGCCACCGGCGGCTTCAGCGTCAAGGCAGCCTCCATAGGCTTCTACAACAGCGCGTATATTGACGTCGTCACTGGCGTATTCATGCTGCTCTTCGGCGTCAACTTCAGCATCTATTTCCTGCTCATCATGCGCAAGTTCCGGCCGGCGCTCAAAAACTCGGAGCTGCATCTCTATTTCGGCATCGCAGCCTTTGCCACTCTCGCCATCGCGCTGGACATAAACGGCGACTACGGCGGATTCTGGCACAGCCTGCGCCTGTCCTTCTTCCAGGTCTCCTCCATCATGACGACCACCGGTTTCGCCACGGCGGACTTCAACCACTGGCCCGCCTTCTCCAAGGGGATGCTGGTGCTGCTCATGTTTATCGGCGCTTCTGCGGGCAGCACGGGCGGCGGCATCAAGGTCTCGCGCATACACATCCTTGCCAGCGCCGCCAAGCAGGAGCTCGGCAAGCTGCTCAACCCCAGGCGCACCGTCTCTGTCCGGCTCGACGGCCACAGCATAGACACGACGACCATCCGCTGCACGCTGGTGTTCTTCGCACTCTATATCGGCATAACCTTCCTGTCCACCCTGGCCGTCTCGCTCGACGGCTACGATCTTGAGACAAACTTCACCGCGGTCACGTCCTGCATCTCCAACGTCGGCCCCGGCCTCAGCCTCGTAGGCCCCATGGGGAACTACAGCATGTTCTCCAACTTTTCCAAAGTGCTGCTCTCCTTCGATATGCTGGTGGGCCGCCTGGAGATCTACCCCATGCTCATCCTCTTCCTGCCCTCCACCTGGAGGAAAAATTGAGGGATTCCCAAAAATCCACCCCGTCGCCCAAATCGGGCGGCGGGGCTTTTTTTACTGCTGCTCCTCCAGATATTCCTCCAGGCAGAGGCCGTTTTCCATTATGTACTGCGCGGCCTCCTCGCCCACATAGCGGAAGTGCCAGGGCTCCCAGACTATGCCCGTGATGCCGGACTTGTCCGGCGGGTAGCGCAGGATGAAACCGTAGTCTGCGCAGTTTTCCTTGAGCCACTCGGCCTCCTCCGTCTGCGCCCAGCTCTCGTCCAGCTCCGGATGGGCGTTTGATATTATGTCAACCGCAAGGCCCAGCTGGTGCTCGCTCGTGCCGGGGCGGGCGACCTCGGCTGCGGCAAGCTCCTCGGCCTCGGCGCGCCCGAGGCCGGTCTCGGCCATGACGCGTCCCACCTTGTCCTCAAAGAGCTGCTCCTGATAGGCCCAGCTGCGCCAGCCGGAGGTAACGACGAGGTCCAGGCCCGCCTCGCGTCCGGCCTGGAGCAGCGCACGCAGGGACTCCACGGCACGCAAATCGAAGAGATAGCCGTTGTCGGCCTCAGCGGTATCGGGCTCATAATCCCGGGACAGGGGATTTTCCGTGTTCACCAGCGTCAGGCGCCAGTCGTCCGCGCCAGCGGGCGAGGGCTGTTCAATTCTGGGCTCCGTGCCCCCCTCCGTCTGCCGGGGTTTGTCCCCGCTCTCGCCTGACGAGCCCGCCTCCATGGCCCCTATGCCCAGCAGCAGCACGAGCAGCAGCGCCAGAAGCGCCCCGGACAATTTTCGCATGTTTTTCATAGCCGCTCCTTTCGCGGGGCGGAAAAACCGCCCTGTATGCATATCATACAGGGCGGTTGTATCGTATTTTCGTCAGAATTGCATCATTTTCGCATCATTTTTGCATATTTTCAGCCTGTGAGCGTAAATTCGCGGTCAACGAGCAGGGAGGCGGAGTCGGAGTAGGTATGCATGCGGCACTCGTAGCTGCGCTCCTCGCCCGCGGCGCTGTTAGTGAGCCGGACCTCGAAGGGGACGTTGTCCTCTATACCCTCCGGGATCTTCTGAAATCCGTCGTAGTCGAGCGCCGAGGCAAAGCTTCCGAGCAGCGCGGAGGCGTTGTAGTAGTCGTCAGCGTTGTAGTCGGCGAGGTTCCGCTCGCAGGAGGCGCTGTAGTAGCAGTAGAAGACGTCCAGCGTGTCGATATCCAGCTTTATCCAGAACCAGTTGCTCCAGTCGCCCGTCCACTCGCGGTAGTACTCCAGGACGCGGATGGTCTTGCCGCCCTCGGAAACGGTGTAGAAGTTCGTACCGGTGGAGCTGAGGCTGCGCTGGGCGCCGTGGTCTGCCACGAGGACGTTTTCCACGGCGTTGGCGCGGCGGATGGCGGCGACGAGGATGTCGCCGTCTATCTCCTCGGCGTCAAGGGCGCGGCGGGAGAGCTGACCCTCGTCGTACAGTGTATAGAGCTGCACGCGCTCGGCGAGGCTGAGGACCTCCGTGGGTGACGGGCTCTCCTCCTGCGCGGCGGGCTCCTGCGTCCGGCCGCGGAGCATGAGGGCTGGTACGGTCAGGCAGACGGCAAAGACCAACAGCGTCAGGATGCCGGCATACAGGCCGGGCTTCGGCTTTTTCACTCCCCGCCGCCTCCCTTCAGGAAGACGCGCACGGTGGTGCCCTCGCCCGGTTCGCTCTCATACTCCAGGGTGGTGCCGTGCAGCTCGGCTATGCGCTGGCAGAGGGCCAGGCCGAGGCCCGCTCCGTTTTGCGCGCGGGAGCGGCTCTTGTCTATCATATAGAACGGCTCCGTTATACGCGAGAGGTCCTCTTTCTTCATGCCCCGGCCGTGGTCCCGGACATAGAAGGCGTAGCCATCCTCCTCGCGCTTGCCGAAGAGCTCTATCGTCTGGCCCTTGCGCGAGGCCTTGCGGGCGTTGTCGATGAGGTTTATCATGAGCGTCTTGAAGAGGTCCGGCTCTATCTCCACCTCGCCCTGCTCCCAGCGCATGTCCAGGGTCATGCCGTCTGAGGCCAGGGACGGCACGGTTACAGCCGCGACCTCGCGTATGAAATACGGCGCGTCGAACTTGCGGCGCTCTATACCCTGCTTGCCGGAGACTATTATCTCCATGAGCTTGAGGGAGAGGGCCTCCAGCCGCTTGCCCTCGGAAAAGATATAGCCCGCGGCGGTGAACCTGTTTTTCGGGCTCATCTCGCGGGAGCGGAGCATGTCGGCATAGCCTATTATGGCGGTGAGCGGCGTCTTGAGCTCGTGCGCGAAGCTGGCGATGAACTCCTCGCGCCGCTCCGCCGCCTCCTCAAGCAGCTTAACCTCGCCCTCCAGCTCTTCCGCCTGCTGGCGGCGGCGCTCCGCTTCGCGCGCCGCGCGCCCCTGAGCCCGCAGCGAAAAAAACACAACGAGCCCGCCGCCCGCCGGGGAGGCGAGCAGCAGGAAAACAGCGTAGGCCGGGTAGCTCAGCCCGGCCCCGCGGCCTATCGCTATACAGGCCCCGAGGCAGATGATGACCGCCATGACACAGGTGGAGGCCAGAAAAAGCCCCAGGGGAAACGCGGCGCGGGCGCTCTTAGGTCTCAAGTCGGTATCCCACCTTGTAGATGGTCTTTATCTTGTCGTCCCAGTGCAGCTTCTTGCGCAGGCGCTGGACGTGCAGGTCCACGGTGCGGGAGTCGCCCATGTACTCGCTGCCCCAGACGCGCTCATAAATAGTCTCGCGGAAGAGTGCGATGTTCCGGTTGCGCACGAAGAGCAGCAGCAGCTCGAATTCCTTGGCCGTCAGCGGGATCTGGCGGGAGCCGCGCATGACCGTGTGCGAGCGCGTGTCTATCGTCAGGCCCTCGATGCTTATCTCCGTTGCAGACTTGCCGGCGCGGCGGAGCACGGCCTCCACCCTAGCCAGCAGCTCGACTATCTCAAAAGGCTTCACAAGGTAGTCGTCCGCGCCCAGGCGCAGGCCCTTGACCTTGTCCGCCATAGTACCCTTAGCGGTCAGGAATATGACCGGTATCCCCAGCGGCTTTATGAAGTCGAGCAGCTCGTAGCCGCTCACCTTCGGCAGCATAATGTCCAGGAGCACGAGGTCGTAGCCCTCCTTCTCCAGCAGGTTCGCCGCCTCCAGCCCGTCATAGGCGCAGACGCAGGTGTAGCCTGCCTCGGAGAGGTTCATCTCGATGAGGTCGCTGATGGGTCTCTCGTCCTCCACGACAAGTATCCTGTACATGCCGTTCACCTCCGGCTAATACAATATAACACGATTGCATCAAATTTGCATCATCCGAGGCTTTTTCGCCGCCTTCAGGCGAAAAAACATATACAAAAATCCCGCCTGTTTATGGGGCGTATTTTGTCGATACTGCGCAGGCGCCGCGCCGTCAGAGCACTTCCAGCAGGAAATGGGCCATATTCTGGATGGCGTTGGAGGCTGTCTTGCTGGGGTACATCTGGAAGTCGTGCCACATATTCTCCCAGACCTCCAGGCGGCAGTCCGCGCCTGCCGCGAGCATCCGCTCCGCGAGGCGCTCGGCGTCGGAATAGAGTATCTCGTGCGTGCCCACCTGGATGAGCGCCGGCGGGAAGCCCGCAAAGTCCGCGAAGAGCGGCGAGAGCAGGCAGTCTGAGGGGTCCAGCCCCCCGGCGTAGGCCTCGCGCACGGCGTACATGTATTCCGGCGTGAGCACGGGGTCTATCCCCGCGCGCCCGCGCAGGCTTTCGCCAGAGGCGGTCATATCCGTCCAGGGCGACATCAGCAGCAGCGCCCCCGGCAGGCCGCGGCCTGCCTCGCGCAGCTTCAGGCAGAGCACCAGAGCCAGGTTCCCGCCTGCGGAGTCTCCCGCCAGAACTATATCCCCCGGCGCTATGCCCAGGCTCTCAAGGTGGCCCCAGGCGGTCAGGGCATCCTCCACCGCCGCGGGGTAGGGGTGCTCCGGCGCGAGGCGGTAGTCGAAGGCGAGGGTGTCCATTCCCGTGGCCCGGGTGAGCTTCGAGGCCAGGACCTTGGAAAAGCCCAGGCCGCCGCTGGTGTAGCCTCCGCCGTGGCAGTAGAGGATGACCCTGCGCCGCCTGTGTTCGCGGGAAAGCCGCATCCAGGCGGCGTCCATGCCGGCGAGCGTGAAGGGCTCCCACACGAGGCCGGACATCGAGGCCGCCATGTTGCCCAGCGCGTCCTGGGAGCGGCGCTGCTTTTCGAGGTCCTCCGGTGTGAAACTCTCAGGCTCTCCCATGCTGTGGACGGCCTTCAGAAGCCGCATGAAAGGAGCGAGCTTCAGCTCCTCCGGCCCGCTCACGAGCTTGTGCTTTTTGCTTGGCACTACCTGACCCCCTCCCGGCGTTTTAGCCGATTATACCACAGTCCGCCCGCCTTGAACAGCGGGGGCTGGACAGAAAAAAGCGCCGCCCCTCCACAGGGGCGGCGCTCCGCGTCAGGCGGCCAGAGCGGCGACTATGGCCTCGTAGACCGCGTCGGCGTTCTCGCACATGACCATTATGATGGTGCCGTCATCCAGGGTCTCAAGCTTGGCGTTCTTCGCTATCTCGTACTGGTCAGCCAGATAGGTCTCGAAGTTGGCGCACTGGGTGTCGATAAAGCCCTGGAGCCCGGCCTTGACGGTCTCCTCGCAGCCCTCGGCGGGCTTGGCGATGACGATGCCGTAGGCCTTGACGTTTATGAGCGAGACGCTCATGGTCAGCTCGGTAACATCATCGGCGGTGAAGCCGAGCACGTCGTAATACATGCTCTCAATGGCATCCTTGTCGCTCTGGACGGGGTAGGCCTCATTCTCCTCGTCGCCGCGGGCGGAGGTTATGGCGTCGGCCAGGGGGCTCGAAGTTTCGGGCTCGCTGCTGTCCTCGGGGGCTTCAGGCTCCGCGCTGTCCTCGGGGTTCTCGGGCTCCGCGCTGTCCTCGGGGGCTTCGGAAGGCTGCTCGCTCGTGATGGGTTCGGTGCTCTCTTCAGGCTTGGTCTCAGTGCCGCAGGCGCTCATCAGCGCCAGGCACATGGCTATGCAGAGAAATGCCGCAATGTACTTTTTCATTTTGTTTTGCTCCTTGATTTGCTCTAAGATTATTCCGGCGGTTTGCCGCCGTGGCCATATGACTGTTATTCGGGAGAAAAGTTCCCGCGTGGTTTTTAACATATTTTGAATTTCGACTTGTGAGCCTTGACGGGGGGTGGTAAAATCCCATTATACCTTCTTCGGAGGCGACTATGGACAGACCCCGCACTCCCTGGTACAGGATGGACAACGCCAGCTTCATGTATTCCTCTATCCAGAGGGACCAGTTTTCGGCCATATACCGCTTTTCCGCCGTCATGACCGAGCGGGTGGACCCCGTCTGCCTCCAGGCGGCGGTGGACAAGGCGCTGCCGCGCTTTCCGGGCTTTGCCGTCAAGATATGCCGGGGCTTTTTCTGGTACTACTTCGAGCCGAACACCGCGCCCGGACCCTACGTGCGTGAGGATGTGGCCGACCCCTGCCGCCCCGTGCGCTTCAACGAGGACAGCGGCTGGCTCATCCGCTTTTACTATTACATGAACCGCATTTCCATCGAGGTCTTCCACGCCCTGGCCGACGGGGCGGGGACGATGACCTTTTTCAAGGCCGTGCTGGCAGAATATCTGCGCCTGCGCGGCGCGGACATCCCCTCCGGCGAGGGGATAATCGACCTGGACGAGCCGCCCCGGGCCGAGGAACGGGAAGACGCCTATCTCCGCTACGCCGGCAAGGCCTCGCGCGCCCTTCCCCGCGTCGCCCGCGCCTATCAGAACCGCGGCACGCCCGAGCCCTTTTACACCTTCCACGTCACGATGGGTTTTCTCTCCGTCTCGGAGCTCCGGGACAAGGCCCGCTCCTACGGCGCCTCCGTAACGGAGTACCTCGCCGCCGTGCTCATGAAGCTGCTCATCGAAAAGCAGCGGCGCGAGCGGCCGCTCCGGGAGCGGCCCGTCACCCTCGCCGTGCCCGTGAACCTGCGCTCCTTCTTCCCCTCGGAGACGCTCAGGAATTTCATCCTCACCGTCCAGCCCTCCGTGGACCCTACGCTCGGGGACTACGATTTTCCCCAGCTTGTCGCCCTCATGCGGCACTACATCCGCCTCACCGCCGAGCCCGTGAAGCTCCGCGCCGCCATGACCCGCGGCGTTCGGCTGCTTATGAATCCTTTTCTCATCCTCATCCCGCGCGTGCTCAAAAACCCCATCATGCTCCTGAGCTACCACCTCACAGGCGTGCTGCCATACAGCGCCGTTTTCACGAACCCCGGGGCCTTCGCCCTGCCGGAGTGCATGAGGCCATACATCGACCACATGGAGGTCATCCTCGGTCAGGCCACTGTGGCCAGGCCGCATGTCTCCAGCATCAGCTACGGAGATGTTTTCGAGATAACCTTTTCCGGCGTGCAGAAGGAGACCGACCTGGAGCGCGAGTTTTTCCGCTTTCTCGTGCGCGAGGGACTCCACGTGCGCGTCGAGAGCAACCGTTAAGGGGGTGCCGGTATGTCCTACTGTGTAAACTGCGGCGTCGAGCTGAACCCCGGCGCGCGGGAGTGTCCGCTCTGCCGTACGCCGGTAGTGAACCCCTCCTGTCCCGTTGACGCCGCCGAGCCCGGCTTCTTCCCCGTGCGCCGCGAGGAAGTCGCCCCGGTCTCGCGCCGCGAGGCCGCGCTGCTGCTGAGCGCGATGCTGCTCTCCGTGGCCATCTGCTGCGGGCTTTTGAACCTGGTGTTTTACAGCGACATTTGGTGGTCCTTTTTCATCGGCGGGGGCATGGCCATGCTCTGGGTCTGGTTCGTGCCGCCGCTGCTGGTGCAGCGGATGTTCATCTGGGTGCGCCTGACTCTGGACGTTCTCGCCGTAGGGGCTTACATCTGCCTCATAGCCATCGCGCTCGACGGCATGGGCTGGTTCCTCGGGCTTGCCCTGCCGATCATTGCGGCGGCTGTGCTTGTGATACCGCTGCTTTACTGGATAATCCGCACGCGGCGCTGCTCCCTGCTCGTGTCGGCCGTACTCGTGCTCATGGCCATAGGCCTCCTGGCCGTGCTTACTGAGTTCATCTGTGACCGCTATCTCTCAGGAGGCTGGCTGCCCGGCTGGTCCATGGTCGTCCTGGCCAGCTGCGTAGGCCTGTCCGTCCCGCTCATCATAGTCCGCCGCGTCCCCTCCCTCAGGGAAGAGGCTCGCAGGAAGTTCCACATGTGAGAGCGCTGAAAAAGTGAAATGCCGCCCATAGGGCGGCATTTCACTTTTTATAAATGCGCTGCATATTGCTTTTATGCCTGGGCGCTCAGTTCCAGTAGCCCGCGTGGACGGCGGCGGCCTCTTCCTCCACCTCGGGGATGGGGCCTATGACCTCGATGTTGCGCTGGCCGCGCGCAAAGACCTCGCGGCAGGGCAGATCGAAGGTCGGGTTCTGCTCGTTGCTGCCCGTGAGCTGCAGCAGGCGGCGCTCCGTCATGCCGTAGACCACCCTGCCGATGTTCGCCCAGTAGATCGCGCCCGCGCACATGGCGCAGGGCTCCGCCGTCGTATACAGCGTGCAGTGCGACAGAAACTCCCGGGAATACGCCTGAGATGCCCGAGCCGCCAGCGTCGTCTCCGCGTGGCCGGTGCAGATGTGCTCCGTTATCTCGATGTTCTGCTGCTCCATGAGGATGTTGCCCTCTGCGTCCACCAGCAGCGCGCCGAAGGGCGTGTTCCCCGCCGCCCGGGACTGTTTCGATACCTCTATGGCCCGCCTGAGATAGTATTCATGGCTCTCGTGCATTTCCTGAACCTCCTTTTATTCCAAAAGCCGCCGTTCCGAGTTCAGCACTATGGCATCCGCCTTCGCGCGCAGCTCTTCCTCCCGGGCGTTAGACTTCGCCAGAGAGCTGTTCAGCCCCTCCAGCACGCTGTGGATGCGGGCATAGGCGCTCTGCACCTGCTCCGTGGACTGCTGTATCCTGTCCAGCACCATCCAGTCCACAAAAAACCCGTCGAAGAAATAGTCCGCAAAGCGCATGAAGCCGTCAATGCTCACCTGCATACCCGAGGCCGCGCCGCCAACGTCGGCCAGCTCCGTCCTGAAGCGGCGCAGCTGGCTCTGCAGCAGAGCCACGTTATGCTGGGCGCTGTCCAGGTGGCCATGCTTGGCCAGGTCCGAGATGAGCCCGCCGCCGAAGAGGTCAAAGGTAGCCCAGCCCTCAGCGTCGCCCAGTTCGTCGAGTATGGCGTTTATCGTGTTCAAGGCGTCGCTGCCCGCGGCAATGGCCTCCACCAGCTCCTTCTGGCGGCTCTCCTCCGCCGCTATCTCCGACTCTATGCGCAGAAGCTCGCGCCCGGCCTGGCCGCCGCTGCGGCGCAGCTCCTCTGCCCGCGCCTGGAGCGCGCGCTCATACTCCTCATGCGCGCCCTCAAGTTCGCCCAGCTCTGCCCGGAGGCGCGCTATGTCGTCCTCCGCCCCCGCCAGCTCCCGCGCCGCAGACTCATACTTCAGCGCCGCAGCAGCAGCCTCCCGCCGCTCCTTGTCCAGCTTTTCCTCGCCCTTGCCCAGCAGCGAGTAGAAAAATGCGGTAAGCCCGCCTGCCTCCAGGCGCTCCACATCGGCCCGCTCGTCGTGCAGGACGACCGCCAGCTCCTCGATACGCGCCTCCAGCGCGCTCCTCTGCGTCTCCAGCTCGCGCAGCTGGGCCTGGACCTGCGTCCTGCGCGCCGCGCGGCGCTGCAGCTCCTTCAGATCTCCGTCGTATACCGCCATGTCATTCTCCTTCCGCCGTTTCCGGCCTGATTATCTCTTTGACGCTCCGCTCGAACTTTGACCGCGGACCCATGACCTCCCGCTCGCAGCCTTCGCAGCGGAGCTTGAAATCCGCGCCAATCCTCAGCACCAGCCAGCGGTTGGAACCGCAGGGATGCTGCTTTTTCATGAGCAGCGTGTCGCCCACACGTATGTCCATTCAGCGCTCCTCTCCCTTTATGCGCGCCCAGTATGCCCGGGCGGCCTGCTCCGTCTTGTTCTCGCCGTACTCGTAGTATACCACGTCTTTCAGCGTATCGGGCAGATATTGCTGCTCGACCCAGTGGTTGGGGAAATCGTGCGGGTATTTGTAGCCCTGCTCCCGCTCAAAACCCGCGCCGTCTGCATGGACGTTCTGCAGTTCCCGCGGGATCGGCCCCGCCTTGCCCGCGCGCACATCCGCAAAGGCGCGGTCTATCGCCATGACGACCGAGTTGGACTTCGGCGCCGTGGCGAGCAGGATGGCCGCCTCGGCCAGAGGCAGGCGCGCCTCCGGCAGGCCCAGCTGCAGCGCCGAGTCCACGCAGGCTTTCACGATGGCCGCCGCCTGGGGATAGGCCAGGCCGATATCCTCCGAGGCCGAGCACAGGAGCCTCCGGCAGGCGCCGATGAGGTCGCCCGCCTCCAGAGTGCGCGCCAGATAGTGCAGCGCCGCGTCCGCGTCCGAGCCGCGCAGGGACTTCATCAGGGCCGAAAGGCTGTCGAAATGCTCGTCCCCCTCCCTATCGTAGCGCATGGCGCTCGACTGCGTCGCCTCGCGCGCGTCCTTAAGAGTTATGTCAACCTTTCCCTCCCTCCGCGGGGCAGCGGAGAAGAGCAGCTCCACGGAGTTCATGGCCTTGCGCACGTCGCCGCCGCAGGCCTGGGCGATGTGCTCCGCCGCTCCCGGCTCCAGGCACGTCTCCACGCCCTCGCGCGCTGATATTATGTCAACCGCTCTCCTGACGGCGGGCAGCACCTCTGCGGCGGGTACGGACTTGAACTCGAACACCGTGCTGCGGGAGAGCAGGGCGTTATAGACGTAGAAATAGGGGTTTTCGGTCGTCGAGGCGATGAGCGTGATGCGCCCGTCTTCGATAAATTCCAGCAGGCTCTGCTGCTGTTTTTTGTTGAAATACTGTATCTCGTCGAGATAGAGCAGCACGCCGCCCGGGGTGAGCATGGTGTCCAGCTCTGCGATGATGGCCTTTATGTCCGCAAGGCCTGCGTTTGTGGCGTTGAGGCGGCGGAGGCTGCGCTCGGTCTTCCGGGCGATGATATTCGCCACCGTGGTCTTGCCCGTGCCCGATGGGCCGTAGAAGACCATGTTCGGGATGTCGCCGGAATCAATGACGCGGCGCAGGAGACCGCCCGGGCCGAGAATATGTTTCTGGCCGACGACGTCGTCCAGCTCAAGGGGCCTTATCTCGTCTGCCAAGGGTCTGTGCATGGCCTGACCTCCGTAACACGTTGAAATATGGGGATAAAGATGCTAAAATGCTTAAAAAAAGCGAAAGCGGTGGTTAATATGAGAACGCCAGAACAGGTCGCAGAAATAGTCTCCCGTCTGGAGGAGGCCTACCCCCTCGCGGACTGCACGCTCGACTGGGGGAAGGACTACGAGCTGTTGTTTTCCGTGCGTCTGGCCGCCCAGTGTACGGACGAGCGGGTGAATATGATAACCCCGGCGCTTTTTGAGCGCTTTCCGACGCTGGAGGCCTTTGCGGAAGCCGACGTGGAGGAAGTCGAGAAATACGTCCGCTCCTGCGGCTTTTACCACACGAAGGCGCGGGATATCGTGGCCTGCGCCCAGGTGCTGCTGGCCAAGCACGGAGGCAGGGTGCCTGACAACATGGATGAGCTGCTCGCCCTGCCGGGCGTGGGCCGCAAGACGGCTAATCTCATCCTCGGCGACGTCTTCCACGCTCCCGGAGCCGTTGTCGTGGACACGCACTGCATCCGGCTCTCGAACCGCATGGGCTTTGTGGACACGAAGGACCCTCCGAAGATAGAGGCCGCGCTGCGCAAGGCCCTGCCGCCGGAGAAGAGCTCCGACTTCTGCCACCGCATCGTCCTGCACGGGAGGGCGGTCTGTACTGCGCGCGCTCCGAAGTGCGGCGAGTGCTGCGTGGCGCATGTCTGCCGCTTCGCCTCGGGTGAATAGGTTCAGCCCACGACCTCGCCGCAGACCCGGTAATCCGCCTCGGGTGTGAGCGGTATGGGCGCATAGTCGGGGTTTGCCGAGATGAGGCAGGCTCCGCGCGCGTCCACATGCAGGCGCTTGCAATAGGCCATGCCGCCCAGGACGAATATGCCGACGCGCCCGCTCTCCAGCGTCTCGCGGCGGCGGACCCAGACTATCTGCCCGTCGGAGATCTCCGGCTCCATGCTGTCGCCGGCGATGCGCACGGCGAAGTCTGCCTCAGGCGGCGCGGAGGAGGCGTCCACGGGCTCGAAGTCGTCGCCGTCGAGGAACTGACCGGTGCCGGCTGAGGCGGCGAGGGTGTAGAGCGGCAGGATACGCGCCGCAGGTTCCTCTTCGCGCTCCGAATACAGCCCGCTGGCCAGCAGGACGCGGATATAGTCCGATACCAGCCTGCGCCCCTCGGCGTTGAGGCCGGCGAGGCTCCCGCCCGCACCGGTGAAGGTGGCCATGACGTCCGTGACCCCGTAGATGGCGCACAGCGCAAGGAACTGGGCCGCGTTCGGCATGGTCATATCCTTTTCCCACTTGCTGATGCCTGCGGGCTTTATGTCGATGCCCTCCGCCGCCAGCAGCTCCGAGACCCGGGGCTGAGTCAGCCCCGCCTCCCGGCGGAGGGAGGTGAGTATCGTTCCGAGAGATTTTTTCAGGCGAATCATCTCCTTTCAGGAGATATTGTATCAAATTCTTTGACTGTTGGCAACAATTTTTGTCGTCCGGGCAAGAGAGGAACGCGGACTGGCGCTTAAAAGTTTTTTGCCCCGCTTTTTTACAAAAAAGCGGGCGGGGTCCAGGGGCCGCGCCCCTGGCCGCGCGCCGCAGCGCGCGGAATACTCGATCCCCAAAAAAGCGCAGGAGGGGGTCAAAGGGAGGACCCTCGCCGGGGGCCCCCCTTGCTTTTTGCGCCTGGCATACAAAAACCCCGGCCCCAATGGGGCCGGGGTGCGTGGGTCTGGCTCGATCAGCCCAGGTTCCGGACATACTCCATGCCGGCCTTGAGGGCCTTGATGTTGCCTTCAAGGAAGCGGGCCTTCTTCTCGCCGAGCTCGACGCGGATGGCCTCGATGATGGTCTCCTCGTCGATGACGTCGGGCTTCTTGGCGACATACGCGCCCAGGAAAACGACGTTGGCGCCCTTGGGGTTGCCGATCTCCTCAGCGATGTGGTTGCAGGGGACGTAGACGACGTCGCAGTCGTCGCGGTTGGACTTCTCGTCGATGATGCTGCTGTTGACGAGCAGCAGGCCGCCCGGCTTGACCTCGCTCTGGAACTTGAGCATGGAGGGCAGGTTCATGGCGAGGACGGTGTCCGCCACGGAGATGAGCGGAGAGGCGACGGGCTTGTCGGAGACGACGACGGAGCAGTTGGCGGTGCCGCCGCGCATCTCAGGGCCATAGCTGGGCAGCCAGGAGACGTGCTTGCCGGACTCCATGCCGGCCTCGGCAAGGAACTTGCCGATGAGGAGCATGCCCTGTCCGCCGAAACCGGCGAATATGCACTGTTCTTTCATATTATTACTCGGCCCCCTTATCCTTGTAGACTCCCAGCGGGTAGTACGGGATCATGTTGTCCTCAAGCCACTTCAGAGCCTCGACCGGGCTCATGCCCCAGTTGGTCGGGCAGGTGGAGAGCACCTCGACGATGCTCAGGCCGTGGCCCTCCATCTGGTACTTGAAGGCCTTGGTGATGGCCTTCTTGGCCTTGAGGATGTTGGCGGTGGTGTTGAGGGCGACGCGCTCGGCATAGTAAGTGCCGGGGATCTGGGAGAGCATCTCGCAGACCTTGATGGGCGCGCCGGACCACTCCTCGCTGCGGCCGTAGGGGCTGGTGGTGGTCTTCTGGCCGACGAGCGTGGTGGGGGCCATCTGGCCGCCGGTCATGCCGTAGATGGCGTTGTTGATGAAGATGACGGTGAGCTTCTCGCCCCTGTGGGCGGCGTGGACGATCTCGTTGGTGCCTATGGAGGCGAGGTCGCCGTCGCCCTGGTAGGTGAAGACGCAGGTGCCGGTGTGGACGCGCTTGATGCCGGTGGCGACGGCGGGGGCGCGGCCGTGCGCGGCCTCGTACATGTCGCAGTTGAAGTAGTTATACGCGAAAACGGAACATCCGACCGGCGCGACGCCGATGACGTTGTCGGACAGACCGAGCTCCTCGATCGCCTCACCGACGAGCCTGTGGGCTATGCCGTGGTTGCAGCCGGGGCAGTAGTGGAACACGGTGTCGGTGAGCATTTTGGTCTTTTCAAATACAACGGCCATTACAGTACCTCCCTCATGCTGAGCAGCTTTTCTTTGATCTCCTCAGGCGTCGGCATGTGGCTGCCGTAGTGGCCGAAGAAATCGACCTTCTGCTCCCCGTTCACGGCGAGCTTCACGTCCTCCAGCATCTGGCCGGCGTTGAGCTCGACGTCGAGAACGGCCTTGACTCCCGGCGCGACGGCGGCGTCGTGCAGGGCCTTGTACGGGAAGGGCCAGAGCGTGATGGGCCTGATGAGCCCGACGTTGAAGCCCTCTTCCTTCAGGTCGTCGATGGCGGACTTGCAGATACGCGCCACGGTGCCGAAGGCGGTGACGATTATCTCAGCGTTCTCCATGTTGTAGGCCTCGAAACGGACCTCGTTCTTTTCTATTTCACGGTAGGTGGCCTGCAGGCGCTCATTGAGGCTGTCAAGCTCCTCGACGGTGATATACAGGCTGTTGATGATGGCGCGGCTGGGCTTATCCTTGGCGCCGTGACCGTTGGCGGCCCAGGGCTTCTTCTCGTAGTCGATGACGTATTCCTTCATCTCGGGGAGGACGACGGGCTCCATCATCTGGCAGATCATGCCGTCCGCGACGACCATGACGGGGTTGCGGTATTTGTCGGCGGTGTCGAAAGCGACCTCCATGAGGTCGATGGCCTCCTGCACGGAGGCGGGGGCGAAGACGACGAGACGGTAATCACCGTGGCCGCCGCCCTTGGTGGCCTGGAAGTAGTCGCCCTGGCCGGCCTGGATGGAGCCGAGGCCGGGGCCGCCGCGCATGACGTTCATGATGACGCAGGGCAGCTCGGAGGCGGCTATGTAGCTGATGCCCTCCTGCTTGAGGGACACGCCGGGGGAGGAGGAGCTGGTGAGGACGCGCGCGCCGGTGCCGGCAGCGCCGTAGACCATGTTGATGGCGCCGACCTCGCTCTCGGCCTGCAGGAAGCAGCCGCCGATCTCAGGCATGCGCGCGGACATGTACTCGGGTATCTCCGTCTGAGGGGTTATCGGGTAGCCGAAGAAGTAGCGGCAGCCGGCGCGGATCGCGGCTTCAGCTATGGCTTCGCTGCCCTTCATAAGAGTCAATGCCATATCTAGTTCCTCCTATTCCTTCTCAATGTGGATGACCACATCCGGACATGTGCGGGCGCAGGACGCGCAGGCGATGCAGGCCGAAATGTCGGTCATCTCGGCCGGGTGATAGCCTTTGGCGTTGAGCTTGGTTTTCGAGATCTGCAAGAGCTTTTTGGGGCAGGCCCTGACGCAGAGACCGCAGCCCTTGCAGCGTTCTTCGTTGATCGTGAGTTTAACCATGCTTTTACCTCATTTCATGAATAATAATGAGTTTCCCGACGCAGTTTTTCTTGCATCACGCCTTCCTGAACAGATGTTGACGCGGCACACCGGCGCGTCACAGGCCCTCCTTTGTGAAGGTCTCCCAATCCCTGTGCATGAAGGTCTCGATGGGCATGGGGGTGCCGATATAGGCAGGGTCGTGCCCCTCGCGGAGGAAGCCCTCCAGCAGGTCGGGCCTGCCCGTCGTATACAGCACGGGTACCCCGGAGCGTATCGAGGCCTCGCGTATTACCTCGTAACCGTCCCGGAGGTCCTCCGGGCAGGCCATGCGGGCGAGATTGGTGTTGTTCACAAAGCCGGAAACTTTCTGGCGCGAATGGCGCTCCATGCCCTCCATGAGAGAGATGAGCTTTTCCGGGGTGCCGGCCATCGGGCGGCGGGTGTTCACCACGTTGAGGACCTTCAGGCTGCCCTCGGGCAGTGCTGCAAAATCCTCATGGTAGCGGCCGAGCGCCGTGGCTCCGGCGGGGTCGCCGCCGACGTCGAAGATGACCGTGTCCCAGTCCAGCGCAAAGGCGGAGGCAACCTCCGCCGGGAGGGAGAGCGTCTCCACGCTCGAGTGTACAAAGTTGGGGGATACGAGCCTTATCTCCCGGGATTTTATGAGGTTGCCCCTGTCCGTGAGCCGGAAGTAGGTGTTGACCATGTCGAGGTCAATGAGCTCGACCTTTTTGCCCGCGCGCGCGGCCTGGAAGGCAAAGTTTAACGCCAGCTCCGTCTTTCCGGAGCCGTAGTTGCCTATGAGAACTATGACCTCTTTCATCATTTCCTCCGTTTACTCAGGCGGGGCAAGCCTCTGCCGGGAATGTGTCAGGCGTTGACGGCGCCGTTTTTCTCGCCGTACTGGTTGTCGTAGTTGTCCTGGACGCAGCGGACGATGTCGCTGAGCACGTCGCAGGTCGGGGTGGGGACGTTGAACTGCTTGCCGTAGTCGCTGATGGTGCCGGTCAGGGTATCGACCTCGGTGCGCAGCTTCTTGTAGAGCATATCCTGGGCCATGCTGGGGTAGTAGTCGCTGATGTTGTCGATGATGTGCTGGTGGTCAACGCGGATGAACTCGTCCGGGTCGATGTGGACGCCCTTGTGCTCGGCGACGGCGCAGCACTCGCGGATGACGTTGTGGAAGAGCTTCTTGCCGTAGGGGTTGTTCTCGACGTAGCCTATCTTCAGGCGGGTGACGGCGCAGACGGTGTTGACGGTGCAGTTCACGATGACCTTCTTCCAGATGAAGGGCAGCACGTCCTCACGGAAGACGGCCTCGCAGTCGCCCTTGTTGAAGCACTCCTCCATATACTTGCCGGCGGCGATGGTGAGCTCGTTGTTCTCCAGCGCGCCGAAGTTCATGATGACGCCTTCGCTGGGGGTGGAGATGCAGCCGCCGGGGCCGTCGAGCGCGGTGCCGATGACGCCGGAGCCGACCATGCAGCGGGAGGCGGGGTAGTACTTGAGCAGCTTGTCGTCGTTGCCCAGGCCGTTTATCAGGGAGACGAGCACGGTGTTCGGGCCGATGCAGGGCTTGGCGCCCTGGATGGCGCTCTCAAGCTGGTTGGCCTTGGTCATGAAGATAACTATGTCCATAATGCCGATGTCGTCGGCAGAATAAGCGGTCTTGAAGCCGGTAAGGATGGTGGTCTTGTCGGGATAGATGGTAAACTTCATGCCATCCTTCGCGACCTTGTCCATGTGGGCCTTGTAGGGGTCAACGAGGGTCATGTCAGCCCCGCCCGCGCGGAGATAGCTGGCGAACACGCTGCCGGCAGCGCCGGAACCTACCATTGCGATTTTCATTATTTCTCTTCCTCCTATGCTTATTGATGCCGCTGTATGTGGTTATCGCCCCCTTTCGGGGGCGGAGCGCGCAGTTTAACCGTTCTCCATCCCGTACTGGTTGGAGTAGTTGTCCTGTATGCAGGAGATGAGGTCCGCAAGTACGCTGTTGTAGGGGGTGGGTATGCCCAGCCGCTCGCCGTAGCGGGCGATGGCGCCGTTCAGGACGTTTATCTCAGTCTGGCGGTGGTGCAGCACGGCGTCCTGGGCCATGCTGGGGTAGTAGTCGCCGAGATTTTCGCGCAGGTTGCCGATGTCGGCCTCTATGAGCGGCCAGATGTCGCCCACGCCGAGGGCCTTGGCAACGGCGCAGCCCTCTTTCCAGACGTTCATGAGCAGCTTCATGCCCCAGTCGTTGTCCATGACATAGCGCAGGCGCATGCGGCTCACGGCACAGACGGCGTTGTAGCCGCTGTTCGTGACGGCCTTTTTCCAGAGCAGGACGCGCACGTCGTCCTCGAAGCTCGCGTGGCAGCCGCCGGCCTCAAAGCATTCCTCAAGGTATTTTCCGGCCCTGTCCGTCTGCGGGGACTTCTCCACCGCGCCGAAGAACATCTGTATGCCGTCCTCGGGCTTGGAGACGCAGACTCCCGGCCCGCAGAGCTCCGTGCCAATGACGCCGGCGCCGTACATGATGCGTCCGGCGGGGACATATTTCATTAGGATCTCATCGTTGCCTATGCCGTTCTGCAGGGAGACGAGGACGGTGTCCGGCCCGACGCAGTGCATGACGTCCGGCATGACGCCGTCGGTCTGCGTGGCCTTGACCATGAGGATGACGATGTCCATTTCGGGCAGGCAGGCCGCGCAGTCGGCGGTGTGGAAGCCCGTGAGGACACATTCCTCGCCCTTGCAGCGGAAGGTGAGGCCCTCCGCGGCTATCTTGTCCATGTGGGCCTTGTAGCGGTCCACGAGGTAGAGCTCCGCGCCCCCGCGGCGCAGATATGCCGCGAACACGCTGCCCGCGGCGCCGGAGCCTATCATTGCGATCTTCATCTAGTTTGCGTTCTCCTTACTTGCCCTGCCCGCGGTCGTTCTTCTCCGAGGAGCGCTTGACTATCCAGAAGGGGTCGTCCGTGTTGTCGGAGTAGGCGACGAAGTTGAGGCTGGATTTTATGTGCTCCGCCATCGCCTGGCGGGCGAGGGCGGGGATGTGCAGCTTGATGGAGGAAACTATGGCCCCGTGCTGGTGCACCACCTGGCTGGACCAGGGGTTGGACTGCTCGGGGCTTATGAACTTGGGCCAGGAGCCCTGGTACATGGTGAGGTTGGGCAGCAGCTCGTTGTAGCTGCGGATGAGGTATTTGTTGCCGGAGGCCTCGACGATGAGCTTGTGGAAGGGCATGTCGGTCTCCTTGAGCCGCTTGCCGTCCATCCTGGGGACGGCCTTTTTAAACTCGGTGGCAAGATTGTCGAGCTGGGCGATGGCCTCGGGGCTGGCCTTGTCCGCGCAGAGGGCGGCGGCCTCGCACTCTATGGCCGTGCGCGCGTCGTAGAGGTCTATCATGTCCAGCAGGTTCATGTCCGTGACGTAAAAGCCGCTGGCCTTGGGCTTCGTTTCCACAAAGCCGATGGCCTGGAGCCGGTTTATCGCCTCGACGACAGGCGTGCGCGAGATGCCCAAATCGGTGGCGATCTGGTTAATGTTGAGCTTGGAGGCGGGGGGTATATCCAGCACGACGATCTGGTCGTAGAGTATCTGCGTGACGACCTCGCTGAGCTTGGCAAAGGGGTTTTTTTCAAGGTAGTTTTCGAGCTTTTCCCGGTTCATTGTAAAAAAATCACCTCAAGCGCAATTTCAGCGATATTGCCGTCCTTTTGCACAAAAAAGGATTCTATTTGCCACTCTCAATTTACCACAATCCCACCCGATTATCAAGATGTGCGCACAATTTTCCCAAATGCACAGATATTGAGCTAAAAGAAATGCTTTTGAAAAATGCAAAATCGCGGCGGACGCCTCAAGTTATTTTATTAACGCCGCTTCAAAAAGGCCCAAAAAAGCCCCGATAACCTGTAGACTTTTTAACGATTTACCCTATGGGAAACATTCGCCTGATTAAAGCGCTGACGTTGCTTTTAAATCGATGCAAAATGCTTTTTTAAAGCAGATAAATTCATTAAAATTGATACAAGCCTTGTCCCCGGTCTATAATCACGCCATATTGGCTCGGCCAGTATGAACAGAGGGAGAAAAAATCAAAAAAGGGAAGGAGCACCGAGAAATGAATGAAAAATCGGCGGTGACCAAAGGAACTTGGGCAGCTGGATTTTCAGTTGCCTCTGTTTGGTTTGGCACACACGTCGGCGCGGGTTTCGCGACCGGCAACCAGGTCCTGAGCTACTTCGTAAACTACGGCTGGACGGCCGTAATATTTCCGCTTATATCCATGGGCATACTTGCCTATGTTATCTACGTTATAATGAAGTTTGCCCGACTGCGCGGGCTTGACAACTATAACGACACCTTCCGCGAGCTGTGGCAGCCGTACCCGGCGCTGGCCATATCGTTTGAAATTTTCTACATAGTCATCATCCTTGCGGCAGTCGCTGCGGCGATCAACGGCGCGGCGCTGCTGGTTGTGCAGGTCGTCCCGGCCCTGGGGACCCTGGGCAGCACGATACTCGTCGCGGTCATGCTCATCGTCCTGTGTCTGTTCGGCGTCAAGCTCATCATCGCGGCCTCCACGATACTCTCCACCGGTATCCTCATCACCGCCGGCGTCATGATCATCGTCGGCATAGCGAACCACCCGAGCGAGGTCGCCGCCGCCTTCAGCCAGCCCCTCAACACCCCGGGCACCGCCTTCTGGCGCGGCGTCATCATCTACTGCGGCTTCCAGTGCGTGTCCATCCCGCCCATGATAGCCGCGGCCGTCACCCTGAACCGCAAGGGCGTCAAGAAGGCCGGCATCCTCGGCGGCATCATGAACGGCGGCATGCTGGCCCTGTCCGGCCTCATGCTGCTCGGTTGGAAGGACGAGATCGTCGCCGCCGGCCAGACCGCGCTGCCCAACCTCTTCATCTGCAACACCATCGGCTGGGACTGGCTGGTCGTCTGCTACAGCATCCTGCTGTTCTGCGCTTTCATCTCCACCTGCGTCACCCTCATCTACACGATGATCCTCCGCATCGACAAGAAGTTCTTCGTGAAGAGCGACGTACACGAGAAGATCCGCATGAGCATCATCGGCGTCATCATGGTCGCCGTCTGCATGAGCCTGAGCTTCATCGGCATCAGCAACATCATCACCTACGCCTACGGCTACGACGGCTACCTCGCCCTTGTCGCCATCGTGCTGCCGGTCCTCATCATCGGCAACAAGAAGAACAAGAAGTTCATCAAAGAGCACCCCGAGGCGATAGACAAGAGCTACTGATCCATGAAAAAGCCTCTCAAGTGGGCGATAACCGTCCTCGGCATGGTGGCCGTGTTCGGCCTCGTGTACCTCTGCGGAGAGCTGTTCGGCGTCACCGCGGGGCCCGTGCCCACCATCGTCCTCATGCTGGCCGTCTACGTGGCGGGCTGGTTCTGGACGAGGGAGCGGCCGAAGCCCGACGGGGAGGAGCCCGCGGACGAAAAACAATAAGGCCCGGAGCCGCCGCACAATGCGGCGGCTCCTTTTTTGCGTTTTCTTTAACACAAAGGCGGGGCATATTGCGCTTGAAGCGCGGGCGCAGAGGTGTTAGAATAAAATAGTTATAAATATTGTATGCGGGAGGTATTTCCTAATGAACGATATCCGAGACATCGCCCTTGCCCCATCCGGAGAAGTGAAGATAGCCTGGGTGCGCCGGAATATGCCAGTGCTGCGCGGCATCGAGGCGGATTTTGAGCGCGAGAAGCCCTTTGCGGGCATGAAGGTGGCGCTGTCCGTCCATCTGGAGGCCAAGACGGCCTATCTTTGCCGCGTGCTGGCAGCGGGCGGTGCGGAGATGTACGTCACGGGCTCGAACCCCCTCTCGACGCAGGACGACGTGGCCGCTGCCCTGGCCGCCGGAGGGCTGGAGGTCCACGCCACCCACGGCGCGACGCCGGAGGAGTACGAAAAGCAGCTGGAAGCAGTCCTGGCCGTCGGCCCCAACATCATCATCGACGACGGCGGCGAGCTTGTGGAGCTCATGCGCACGAAGTTTGCCGATCTCCTGCCCGGTGTCATAGGCGGCTGCGAGGAGACGACCACCGGCATAATCCGCCTGAAGAAGCTCGCGCGCGACGGCATCCTGCCCTTCACCATGATGATGGTGAATGACGCGGACTGCAAGCACCTGTTCGACAACCGCTACGGCACGGGCCAGAGCGTCTGGGACGGCATCATGCGTACGACGAACCTGATAGTCGCGGGCAAATACGTCGTCGTGTCCGGCTACGGCTGGTGCGGCAAGGGCGTGGCCCTGCGCGCGGCGGGCCTGGGCGCGAAGGTAATCGTGACGGAGCCTGACCCGGTCCACGCGCTGGAGGCGGTCATGGACGGCTACGAAGTCATGCCCATGCGTGAGGCCGCGAAGCTGGGCGACATCTTCTGCACCGTCACCGGCTGCCGCGACATCATCACGAAGGAGCACTTCGGCCTCATGAAGGACGGGGCCATCCTCACGAACGCAGGCCACTTCGACGTGGAGATAGACATGGCGGGCCTGAAGGAATACGCCGTCAGGAGCTACGAGGCGCGGCACAACATCACGGGCTACGAGCTGCCCGAGGGCAAGACGTTGTTCGTCATCGCCGAGGGCCGCCTTGTGAACCTGGCCGCCGCGGACGGACATCCGGCGGAGATAATGGATATGAGCTTTGCCATACAGGCGCTTTCGGCGGAGTATCTGGCGAAGAACCGCGGCAGCCTGCCCTGCGCGCCGCTGAAGGTCCCGGAGGAGATAGACAAGGCCGTGGCGCGCAGAAAGCTCGCCTCCATGGGCGTAGAGATAGACGAGATGAACGACGTGCAGAGGGAGTACCTCGGCATCTGAGAATTGATTCGGGGAGAGGTGAGCGGGTTTGGACGAAAACAGCGGCGAGCTTCGCCTGGAGCACCTCCGTGAATTGCTTGAGGGGCATAGGATGAAGGCCCTCCAGCTTGAGCTGGAGGATATGAACGAATTTGACATAGCCGAATTCCTCACTGAGCTGGGCGAGGAGGACGGCAAGCGCATGGCCACCGTGTTCCGCCTGCTCTCAAAGGAGCGGGGAGCGGAGGTCTTTGCGGAGCTCGACGCGCCGGAGCAGGAGACGATAATCAACTCCATCACCGACACGGAGCTTGCCCTCATCATAGAGGACATGTACGTGGACGATGCCGTCGATATGATGGAAGAGCTGCCTGCGAACATCGTAAAGCGCGTCATGCGCAACGCCACGCCCGCCACGCGCAACCTTATAAATCAGTATCTGAAATATCCCGACGACTCGGCGGGCAGTATTATGACCGCCGAGTTCGTGGACCTCAAAAAGTACATGAACGTCCGCGAGTCCATCGCGCGCATCCGCCGCATAGGCGAGGACAAGGAGACGATATACGTCTGCTACGTCACCTCGGCGGACAGGAAGCTTGAGGGCGTCGTGACGGTGAAGGATCTGCTCCTCTCTGACGACGAGGCCGTCATCGAGGACATCATGGACACGAACGTCATCTTCTGCCGCACGACGGATGAGCGGGTGGAGGCCGCGGAGCGCATCTCGGACTACGACCTGTTAGCCATCCCGGTCGTGGATAAGGAGGGCCGGCTGGTCGGCATCGTCACGGTTGACGACGTCATCGACGTGCTGCAGGAGGAGGCCACGGAGGACTTCGACCGCATGGCCGGTATCGCGCCCTCGGATAAGCCCTATTCGCGCACGGGCGTACTGGAGATGTGGAAGCGCAGGATACCCTGGCTGATGTTCCTCATGTTGTCGGCCACCTTTACCAGCATGATAATAACCGGCTTTGAAGACGCGCTTGCAAGCTGTGCCGTGCTGACGGGCTTCATACCCATGCTGATGGGCACAGGCGGCAACTCGGGCTCCCAGAGCTCGACTGCGGTCATCCGAAGCCTGAGCCTGGGCGACACGGAGCCTAAGGACATCCTCATGGTGGTGTGGAAGGAGATAAGGGTTGCCGTGGCCTGCGGCGTAACGCTGGCGGCGGTGAACTTTGTGAAGATGCTTTTGGTGGACCGGATGCTGCTGGGCAACGCCGAGGTTACGGTGCTCGTGGCGGCTACCGTCTCCGTGACGCTGATAGTCGTAGTCATGTTCGCCAAGGCCGTGGGCAGCACCCTGCCCATGGCGGCTGAGAAGATAGGCATAGACCCCGCGGTGATGGCAAGCCCGCTCATATCCACCATAACCGACGCTGTGTCCCTGCTCATCTACTTCACTCTGGCGACCTTGCTGCTGCACATTTAAAAACAGGGGAGTAAGGGGAAAGCGGTAAATGGATATGTCGCAAGTGGTATCCCAGATGGGGATACTCGTGTTTATAATGGTGGTCGGTTTTGTCTGCGCCAAAATCGGCCTTACGGGGCCGGAATTCAACCGGCGCATCTCGGGCGTCGTCATGAACGTCCTGCTCGTGTTCACGATACTCTATTCGGTCATGAACACGGACATGGAGATGGATTTAACCGGTGTAGGCTTTGTGACGCTGTGCTTTGTGGTCATGTTTGCCGTCATGTCCACGCTGGGCTTTTTGACGGCAAAGCTGCTGCGCCCCGGAAAGGAACGCTCGGGCATAACCTTCTTTGCCGTGACCTTTGCGAACACGGTGTTCCTGGGCTTCCCGGTCATAGAGGCACTCTACGGCGCGGACGGCATTTTCATTGCGGCCATCTCTAACATACCCTTCAACCTTATGGCCTACACTGTGGGCCTGGGCGCGGTGCGCGGGGGGGTGAAGGGCCTGACGGTCCGCAAGGCGCTGGCCCCGCCCCTGGTTGCCTCGCTGCTGGCGGTGCTGCTCTTCCTGAGCGGCATAGAGGTGCCGAAGTTCGTGTCGGACGCCTTTGGTACGATGAGCGGGGCGACGATACCGATGTCCATGCTCATAGTCGGCACGAGCCTTGGCTCCGTCTCGCTCAAGAGCGCGGCGGGCAACTGGCGGGTCTACGCCGTTGTGGCGATAAAGCTGCTGGTGGCGCCCGTTGTGGTCTGGTTTGTCACCAGACTCTTTGTGACGGACGAGATGCTTTTGGGTGTCACCGTCATTCTCGCCTCCGCACCCACGGCGATGATAGCTACGCTTTTTGCGATCGAGTGTGGGCGCGACGAGGGCTATGCATCCGAGTGTGTGTTTATAGGCACGGTGCTTTCTGCGGTGACGATGCCGATTATGATCTGGCTGCTGCTGTGAAAACCAAAGACGCCGCCCGAAAGGGCGGCGTCTTTGCCGCTTGCCGTTCAACCAGGTCCTCTGTAGGGGCGGGGTTCCAGCGCCGCCCGTGGGTGGGGTGGGAGGAACTCGCCGTTTTGCTGGCGGTTGGTTTTGCCTTGTGCTGCTGTTTCCACCCCATTTCTTTGGTCTTGCCCAAAGAAACGGGGTGGAGCCCCAAAGAA
>ERZ779866.1128-NODE-1128-length-28025-cov-5.739113_pt1 | contig 28025 bp, 23 predicted proteins | sample MGYA00511248_ERZ779866 | MGnify/ENA primary metagenome ERZ779866 (study PRJEB29588, sample SAMEA2155758) | human gut metagenome | biome: human gut; feature: human-associated habitat; material: faeces | place: Denmark | collected 2008/2010 ... | reverse complement strand
ATGACATTTCGTTTTATTTAGGTTCATTTACAACTGAATATTGGAATATATTATTAATAATATAAAGAAAGGGGCAATTTCATATGTTTAAAGATTTTTCGGAGGTTATGAAAGAAAACACAGCTTCCGTACTTACAGATATGTTTAAAGAGCTTGACTTACAAGCTTCAATACAGCTAAACTCTTTTGAAAATGAAAAAACCGCCTTGATAATAGTTGATATGGTCAACGGTTTTGTAAAGGAAGGAGCGTTGTCAAGCCCGAGAGTTCTTGCAATAAATGAAAGAACCGCCGACCTTGTAAAAGCCTGCAATGAAAATAAAATTGAAATGCTGGCTTTTTGCGACAGCCATAATAAAGACTGTCAGGAGTTTGCTTCCTATCCGCCCCACTGTATCTGCGAAACACAGGAAGAAAAGATTACCTCAGAAATCCGGAAATATTTTGTGGGTACAGAGATAAAGAAAAATTCCACCAACGGATTTATCGAGCCGGAGTTTCAAAAATGGCTTGAAAACCATAATAATATTGAAAACTTTATCATATGCGGATGCTGTACCGACCTTTGTGTTTTGCAGTTTGCTTTAAGCCTTAAAACAGATTTCAACAGAAGAAATCTCAATAAAAGGGTGGTTGTAATTCAAAGCCTTTGCGAAACCTACGACGGAGGTTCACACGGCGGAGATATTTCAAACCTGTTTGCTTTTTATAATATGAAAACAAACGGAATAGAAGTTCCGAAGGATATAGTTTTTTAAAAGGAGACGAATTAAGTGTATAATCTTGATAAACAGAGAAATTTAACATTGCTTACAGACTTTTACGAGCTGACAATGGCAAATGGATATTTTAACAACGGAATAGGTGACAGAATAGCCTATTTTGATATGTTTTACAGAAAAAATCCAGACAAGGGCGGCTTTGCTATAATGGCAGGCGTTGAACAGGTGGTTGAGTATCTGAAAAACCTGAAATTTGACGATGAGGACATAGAATATCTGAGAAGCAAAAAGATGTTTTCAGAGGATTTTATTAAATATCTCCGTGACTTTGAGTTCAAATGCGATGTGTGGGCAGTTCCCGAAGGAACACCGATTTTCCCCGGTGAGCCTATTGTAACAGTGAGAGGACCTGTTATTCAGGCGCAGTTTGTTGAAACCATGATTTTGCTTTCAATAAACCACCAAACCCTTATTGCCACAAAGACAAACAGAATTGTGAGAGCCGCAGGGGAAAGAGCGGTAATGGAGTTCGGTTCACGCCGTGCCCAAAGCTACGACGGCGCTATTTACGGAGCAAGAGCCGCATATATCGGCGGAGCTATCGGCACAGCATGTACCTGCGCAGACAGAGATTTCGGCATCCCTGCACTGGGAACAATGGCACATAGCTGGATACAGATGTTCCCGTCAGAGCAGGAGGCTTTTGACGCATATGCAAGACAGTACCCAACAAACTGTACATTGCTTGTAGATACCTATAATACATTAAAGTCAGGTGTACCACATGCAATAAGCACATTTGACAGAATATTGAAGCCTCAGGGATTAAGACCTTCGGGAATAAGAATAGACAGCGGAGATATAACCTACCTTTCAAAGAAAGCAAGAAAAATGCTGGACGAGGCGGGATATCCGGATTGTAAAATCTGCGCTTCCAACTCTCTTGATGAATATATAATAAGGGATATGCTTTTGCAGGGGGCAAAGGTTGACTTGTTCGGAGTAGGCGAAAGACTTATAACCTCATCATCAGAACCGGTGTTCGGCGGTGTTTATAAGCTTGCGGCTATTGAAAATCCAGACGGAACAGTAACTCCGAAAATTAAGATAAGCGAAAATGTTGAGAAGATAACAAACCCATGCCGTAAAAACCTTTGGAGACTTTATGACAGAGAAACAGGAAAAGCGCTGGGCGATGTGCTGACTCTCTTTGACGAAAAAATTGACGACAGTAAGCCATATGAGATATTCGACCCTAACGCAACATGGAAGAGAAAGACAATAACAAACTTCTATGCAAGAGAACTGAGAGTTCAGTATTTTAAGGACGGAAAACTGTGCGTAAAGATGCCGGGTCTTGAACATATCAGAGAATACTGTAAACAACAGCTTGAAACCCTCTGGGATGAGGTTACAAGATTTGAAAACCCACATGAGTATTATGTGGACCTTTCTCAGAAGCTCTGGGATATCAAGCACGATTTGTTGAAATCATTGTCATATTAAGTTGTATTAGAATTTGATAGAGGAATTTAGTTATATAAAAAATAACCGTGGTTCAAAATTTAAAGAACCACGGTTGTTTTTATATTTATTGAAATAGTGTTTATTTCCAAACTAAAATTAGTAAAGCGGAAATAAAAAAGTTAAATGTAAGAGAACCATTCCAAAGATTAAGCAGAAGGTCTCTCACGTCTTGAAATGAATTTTATTTCCAATCCAAACTCTTACAATCCGGAAATAAATAAGTCGGATGAGAGCGAACCATTCTAAAGACTAAGCAAAAGGTCTCGCCCGACCTGTGCAGGTGCTAATTTATTTGTCAGACTTTTGCAGGTCGGAAATAAAACATTCGCCGGTGCCGTATTTTTCGTAGACGTAGTCGATGTCCTTGTCGCCACGGCCGGAAAGGCATACGAGGATTGAACCTGTGTCGTGTTCCTTTGCGTATCTCATTGCGTAAGCGAGAGCATGAGAGCTTTCGATTGCAGGAATGATACCCTCGTAACGGCTGAGCATGAAGAATGCTTTCATTGCTTCTTCGTCGTCAACTGATACATAGTTTACTCTGCCGCAGTCGTGGAGATATGCGTGTTCAGGGCCTACTGACGGATAGTCAAGTCCGCTGGCAATAGAGTAAACAGGAAGAGGCTCGCCTTTTTCGTCCTGGAGAAGATAGCTTTCAAAGCCGTGAAGAATACCCTTTTTGCCGTAGGTGATGCTTGCGGCGTGGTCGCCGATTGCACTGCCTCGTCCCAAAGGCTCAACACCGTAAATGTCAACAGGGTCGCTTAAAAATCCTGCGAACATGCCCATAGAGTTGGAACCGCCGCCGACACAGGCGGTAACTGCGTCAGGAAGAATTCCTGTCATTTCAAGGAACTGCTCTCTTGCCTCAAATCCAACAACAGACTGGAAATCTCTTACGATTTTCGGGAATGGGTGAGGGCCAACAACTGAACCGATGCAGTAGATAGCGTCCTTGTACTCTCTGAGATATGCCTCAAAAGCGGCGTCAACAGCTTCTTTAAGGGTTTTAAGTCCGTGAGTAACAGGAATAACCCTTGCACCAAGCATTTTCATTCTGATAACATTTGGGTGTTGTTTTGCGATGTCAACTTCGCCCATGTAAATGTCGCACTCAAGTCCGAAATATGCGGCGGCAGTGGCAAGGGCAACACCGTGCTGACCTGCGCCTGTTTCAGCGATGATTTTCTTTTTGCCCATGTACTTTGCAAGAAGTCCTTCGCCCATGCAGTGGTTGAGCTTGTGAGCGCCTGTGTGGTTCAAATCCTCACGCTTGAGGTAAATCTGAACCTTTCCAAGCATTCTGGAAAGTCTTTCGCAGTGGTAAACAGGAGTAGGTCTGCCCTGGAACTCTTTTCTTATTCTTCTCAGCTCGCTGATAAACTGGGAGCTGTGGCAGATTTCCTCGTATGCGTCGTCGATTTCCTTGAAAGCAGGGATAAGCTCAGGTGGCAGGAACTGTCCGCCGTACTCGCCGAAGTAACCGTTTTTGTCAGGATATCTTTTTAAATAGTTGTCGAAATCCTTGTAAGTTTTCTTTTCCAATTTTGTCACCTCTTGTTTTATTATTTATATAAAATCAATATCAAACTTTTTCAGGCTCGCCGTACTCTGCACCAAAGGTTTCAGCTGTAACAGTTTTCATAACCTGTGGGTCTAAAGGCTTGTCACGGAAGTCTGTGTCGCACTCTGCGATGGCGTTTACAACGTCCATACCCTCGATTACTTTACCGAAAGCGGCATAGCTTCCGTCAAGATGAGGAGCGTTTTTGTGCATGATAAAGAACTGAGAACCGGCTGAATCAGGGTTCATAGCTCTTGCCATAGAGATAACACCCTCTGTGTGGTTGAGGTCGTTTTTAAAGCCGTTGCCGGAAAATTCGCCCTTAATTGTGTAGCCGGGGCCGCCCATGCCGGTGCCTTCCGGACAGCCGCCCTGAATCATAAATCCGTAAATAACACGGTGGAAGCAAAGTCCGTTGTAGTAGCCCTTGTTTACAAGGCTTAAAAAGTTTTTAACTGTGTTTGGTGCGATTTCCGGATAAAGCTCCAAAACAATTTTGTCGTCGTTTTCCATGGTGATTGTAACCTGTGGGTTTGCGCTCATGGTATTCTCTCCTTTATAAAAAATTAAAATTTGCAAAAGTATAAAAATCTATCGGGTAAACAAAGTGACGTAAAGCCTCTTTGCCTACCCGATAAATATGCGAGTAAACCTATAAGCCGGGTTTTGTCGTGAACAGCCATCTATCTTGGCAGTGCGTTGCCGACACTGCTCAACGCCACCTCCATTGGAACACGCCGAGCAGACGTATATGTTCCTTTCCACGGTGTTGCTCCGAATAGGGTTTACACGTCAGCTGCGTCTCCGCAGCCACGGTGAGCTCTTACCTCGCCTTTCCACCCTTACCCGACAATCAAAAGATGATCGGGCGGTTGCTTTCTGTTGCACTTTCCCTAGGGTCTCCCCCGGCGGCCGTTAGCCGTTATTCTTGCTCTGTGGAGCCCGGACTTTCCTCGGGCAAAGCCTTTCGGCGTTTGTCCGCAGCTGTTCAGCTTACTCGTATAATTGATTTTAATACATTTCTAAGCTCTTGTCAATTTATTTTAATTTTTTTAAGGAAATAGGGCATACTTATTGGGAAATAAAAGGAAAGCAGTGAATAAAAAATGAGATATTCTTTTGTTTACAGGATTAAAAACAGCTTTTTCTATGAGCGTTTTGCGCCTGCTGTTAAGTTTACAATCATTTATACAGTTTTGTTTTTGTTGTTCGTTTGGACTTTTCCCTGCACAGCGCCCTTTTTCATAGGCTTTGTTTTTGCGGCGATAATGCAGCCGGTTTACCGCTTTTTGAAAAATAAGCTTAAATTTCTTGGAGGATTTTCTGCGGCGGTGATAACTGCGATTATATTTTTGTCCGTTGTGGGTCTTTTGATTTGGGTGATAATTTCCCTTGTGCAGGAGATTTTCGACATAATAAATTTTTTGCAGAAAGAAAACTACATTGACCGCTTTATGGAATGGTATAACGGAATTTTCACTTCGGAGTTTCTTCAAAGAAACATGAACAATGTTATGGATTCCGCAGGCAGGGCGGTGGAAGCGGCTTCGGCGGCATACGGATATATAGCCAATCTTTTCACCGTTATACCAATAGTGTTTATGGGATTTTTAGCTTCAATTCTTTCCACCTACCATTTTACCCACGATTTTGAAAAGTTGAAAAAAGGCTCAAAAAATATCCTGCCTCCGAAGTCCGAAAAAATAATAGGAACTCTTTTCGGAGAGGGCGGCAGGATGATGAAATCGTTTTTTAAATCCTATATGATAATTTATCTTGTGACCTTCTTGGAAACTCTGTTTATATTTTTCGTTCTGGGGATAAAGTACGCATTTTTATTTGCTGTTTTAAGCGGAGTTGCTGATATAATCCCAATACTGGGCCCGGGACTTATATATCTTCCTTTGGCGGCGGTAAATCTTATTACGGGCAATTATTTTGTAGCGGGCGCACTGTTTGTAAGCTGGCTCTTGATTTCAATTATAAGAGAAATAGCAGAACCTAAAATAGTTTCCGTGTCACTTAAAATACATCCACTTTTGGGAATGGCGGCGGTTTTTCTCTCCTTGCAGCTTAAAAGCTTCTGGGTGTTTTTGTTTTTCACCTTTTATTTTCTTCTGTATAAGCTTTTGGTTATGCTTAACCTTTTAAAAAGTCCCTTTTATGAAAACAATTATAAAGAGGGAAACAGGGACGAGTAAATGCAGTCTACAGCCTCTTCAATTTTTTCAAGGTCGATACCGGAAAAGCTTAATGTAAGGTTGAAGTCGTCACGCTGTTTTACCGTGTTTATATCCTGATTTAAAAGCAGGGTATAAATATCGGTTTCCGATAAGCTTGTGTTTAAAAGAAAATCGGCAGTAAGAGAGGTTTCGTTTATTCTGTATTTTAAAAGCTTGTTTTTAAAACGGCTTTTCATACATTCACAGAGCTTTTGGCTTTTCAGGCTGTACTGTTTTCTCGCCTTTCTGAGATGTGCCTCCAGCTTGCCCTCGTCAATATATCTGCTTAAAGCCAACTGTTCTGTTTTTGATGCGGTTTGATTGTAGTAGGCGGAAACGGTTCTGTACTTTTCCAAAAGAAAATGGGGAAGAACCATGTAACCTATACGCACGCCGGGGAGAAGAATTTTTGAAAATGAACCCATGTATACAACCTGATTTGAGTCAAGACTCTGCATTGCGGGAATAGGTCTTGTGGTGTATCTCAGCTCTCCGTTGTAGTCGTCCTCAACTATTGTGCAGTGAACCTCCTTTGCGGCTTTAATAAGCTTTATTCTTCTTTCAATGGGCATGGCTTTTCTGTCTTTTCCGGTGGAATTTGGGTTTAAAACAAGAAAATCGGGCTTTTCGCTTTTGATAAAATCCGGAATAACGCCGTGTTTGTCCAAAGGACAGTAAACTATATTGTGTCTAAGGTCACGGAAAGCCTGTTCCGCCTGAATGTATGCACCTTTTTCCATGGCGATTTTAAGCTCCTTTCCCATAAGACCGCAGAGAATATACAGAAGAAGCTGTGTGCCTGCGGCGATTACAATATTGTTTTCAGAGCAGTTGACGCCCCTTACGCTGAAGCTGTATTTTTCAAGTGACTTTCTAAGGGACAGTTCTCCCTGAGGTTCTCCGTAGGTGTTCAAAAGGTATTCACGGTTTAAAATATCACGGACATATTTTTTCCATACTTTAAGGTTTGCGGTGCTGTTGTCTACCGCCTTTGTGCCGAAATCAAAACGGTAAATCCTGTGCTCCTGTTTCGGATTTGTGCTTTCGGACTGAAAGACATTTCCATCTGTTTTTGTTATTTCTGCGTTTACCCTGTAGCCGGAGCGTGGCACATTTCGTATATAGCCCTCGGCGCAAAGCTGGTGATATGCGCTTTCAACAGTTGTCTTTGAAACAAGCAGAGAGTCGGAAAGCTTTCGTATTGAGGGAAGCTTTGTGTCCTTGCTTAATGCCCCCTGTTCAACAGCGGTTTTAATGGAATTATAAATCTGCTGATAAAGAGGGACAGAGGAATTTTTATCTATCTGCAAACAATCGTAGAGCATAGTTTTTCTCCTTTAACCGTGACTTTAAAAGAATAATACTATTTTTCCCCTTTAAATACAAGTTTTTCTGAAAAAACATTGATATTTACCGAGAATAAAAGTATAATTTTATGATAGGGTTTTAACAATAAACTATTTTTATACGGAGGTTTTATTATGAACCGTCAGGCAGATAAATTTTTTAACGATATAAAGGGCAAGAGGGTTGCTTTCTGCGGAATAGGCACAAGCAATCTCCCTCTTATTAAAATGTTTGCAGACCGTGGCGCAATAGTTACCGCCTGCGACAAGAGAACAGAGGAACAGCTGGGCGAAAATGCGCAGCTTGCAAGGGAATGCGGAGCACAGCTGAGCCTGGGTGAAAATTACCTTAAAGACATTCACGCAGACATAGTTTTCAGAACTCCGGGTATGCGTTTCTATATGGATGAACTCAACGAAATGAGAAGAAAGGGCGTTGTTGTTACATCCGAAATGGAGGTTTTCTTTAAGCTCTGTCCGTGCAAAATAATTGCAGTTACAGGCTCAGACGGAAAGACAACAACCACAACCATTATTTCCGAGATTTTAAAGGCCAGCGGAAAAAAGGTTCACTTGGGAGGAAATATAGGAAATCCACTTCTTCCTGAGATTTACGACATAGACGAAGAGGATTACGCTGTGGTAGAGCTTTCAAGCTTCCAGCTTATCTCAATGAGAAAATCACCGGATATTGCCGTTGTGACAAACTTAGCGCCTAACCACCTTGATGTACATAAGGATATGCAGGAGTACATCGACGCAAAGAAAAACATAATTCTCCATCAGGACGGCTTCTGTAAAGCTGTTTTAAATCAGGACAACGATATTACAGACGGTTTTTCAAAGGATGTAAGAGGTGCGCTTGTTAAGTTCTCAAGAAAGAGCAAGGTTGAAAACGGAGCTTATCTTGAAAACGATATGATAAAATACAGCGACAACGGAATTATAACACCTGTTCTGGATATAAAGGATATAAGAATCCCGGGTATGCACAACGTTGAAAATTATATGACAGCAATCAGCGCAGTGTGGGGAATTGCCGATGTTGAAACAATAAACAAGGTTGCAAAGGAATTTAACGGAGTTGAGCACAGAATGGAGTTTGTCCGTGAATTGGACGGTGTTAAGTACTACAACGATTCAATCGCTTCAAGCCCTACAAGAACAATTTCCGGAACACTTTCCCTCTATAAAGATAAAATTATCGTAATTGCAGGAGGATACGACAAGCATATACCTTATGCACCTCTTGGCCCTGTTGTCTGCGACAAGGTAAAGTATCTTATACTTTTGGGAGCAACAGCGGATAAAATAGAAGAGGCTGTAAAAAATGCAGATAACTACAGCGAAAACAATCCGGTAATATTCAGAGTAAACACAATGGAAGAAGCAGTGCAGAAGGCAAAAGAGGTTGCAGTCAGCGGCGATATAGTTTCAATGTCACCGGCAAGCGCCAGCTTCGACCTTTACAAAAATTTTGACGAAAGGGGAAAGCACTTTAAGTCTATAGTTATGGGACTTTAATGTGATTTCATATGACGGTTAATAAAGAATTTATAAAAAAGCTTCTTTTTGAGCTTACCGCAGCCGGTGGAACAGCCGGCGAGGAAAAAGAAATTTTCAGTGTGATTTCGGAAAATCTTCCGGAAAATATCAGACCTGAAATCGAAACAAGAAACGGGAATATGAGAGCCTTTATAGGCGATAAAAATAAAGCTTCTGTGCTTCTTGACGCCCACACAGACAAAATAGGCTTTGCGGTGGTGTCAATAGATTCAAAAGGATTTTTAAAGCTTGCCAAGGTTGGCGGCTGTGACATGAGAGTTATGCAGGGTTCTCCCCTTATAATAAAAGGAGAGAGAAACATTATGGGCGTGGTGTGCAATACACCGCCTCACCTTTCCGACGGCAGAGAGGACAGAGCCATAAAAGAGGATAACCTCTGGGTGGACTGCGGACTTTCCAAAAAAGAGATAGAAAAAATAGTTTCAATAGGCGACAGAGCCACATTCTTTTCAAAGCCCTGCGAGCTTTTGGGAGATAAAATTGCTGCACCGGGACTTGACAACCGTGCAGGAGTTGCCGCCCTTATATGCTGCGCCCACATTTTAAACGACATGGGTTATCAGGGAAATGTAGAGTTTCTTTTCAGCTCAAGGGAGGAAACAAACGGCGCAGGAGCCATAACAGGGGGATTTGAAACAACAGCCTCAACAGCCGTTGCAGTAGACACAAGCTTTGCTGAACAGCCGGATAATTTAAAGGGCTGTAATCCGGGAACTTTGGGAAAAGGCACAATGATTTGCTATTCCTCAACCCTTGATAAAAAGGTCACAAATAAGCTTGTAAATATATGCGAGGATAAAAGTATACCTTATCAAAAGGAAGTATGGACAATGCGCACAGGCACAAACGCCGATAAGCTGGGTGTTTCAAAGGGCGGAATAAAGTGCGGACTTGTTTCGGTTCCTTTGAGATATATGCACACAGCCTGCGAGGTTATCAACATTAACGATGTAAAATACACAGCAGAGCTTTTGGCGGAGTTTGTAATTTCCGGAGGTGTTAAAGATGAATGAAAGATATGAGCTTTTGAAAAAGCTTTGCACCTGCTCAGGAATTTCCGGAGATGAAACCAAGGTAAGGAATATTATAATTTCAGAGATTAAGGACTATGCCGATGATATAAAAACCGACAATATGGGAAATCTTATAGTTTTTAAAAAGGGACTTAAAACACCCGATAAAAAGCTTATGATTTCCGCCCATATGGACGAGGTTGGTTTTATGGTCACATATATAACGGAAAGAGGTTTTCTGAAATTTGACCAGGTAGGCGGCATCGACAGACGTGTGGTTTTCGGAAAGCGTGTAACCGTTGGTGAAAACTCCATAGACGGAGTTATAGGAGTAAAGCCTATACATCTCTGCTCTGAGGATGAGAAGGAAGCAGTCCCGAAAATCTCCGACATGTATATAGATATAGGAGCCGAAAGCCGTGAAGAGGCTGAAAAGTATGTAAGTATCGGCGACAGCGTGTGCTTTTACTCACCTTTTGAGATAAACGAGGACGCAGTAAGCCTTGGTACAACATTAAAAGCCAAAGCCATAGATGACAGAGCAGGCTGTTTTATAATGATTGAGCTTATAAAATCACAGCTTGAATACGACTGCACCTTTACCTTTGTGGTGCAGGAGGAAGTGGGATTGCGTGGGGCTAAAACCGCCGCCTACACTGTTGACCCGGATTACGCCATAGTTTTGGAGTCCACAACAGCTTCCGATATACACGGCTGTGAGGACAGCAAAGCTGTGTGCCATGTGGGCGACGGCGTTGTGGTTTCATTTATGGACAGAAGCACAATCTATGACAAGGAAATGTTTAAGGAAGCCTTTAAAGCCGCAAAGGATATAGGCGTCAAAGCTCAGGTAAAGTCTGCGGTTGCAGGGGGAAACGACAGCGGAGCAATCCACACAAGCCGTGGCGGTGTGAGAACCTTGGCTTTGTCCCTTCCATGCAGATATATACACTCGGGACTTTCTCTTGTGTCTTTAAGTGATATGGAAGATTCTTTGAAGCTTACAAAGGAGCTTATCTCAAGATTTTTAACAGGAGCCCAAAGCGTATGATAAAAATACATGAGGACGATTTTGATATAAAAAATTATTTTGATAAATTTCCCGGCGACGACCCTTTTGTTTGCAGAATAGTTTCCCTGTTTAACGCTTACAGGGAGCTTATTCCCTTTGCGGATTTTTGGGTTCAGCTTGATAAAAATAAAGAGGCTGTTGCCGCTTTGTCAAGGCTTGGGACCCAGTTTGTACTGTATCTCACTGATAAAGCGGACCTTGAGGAAATAGCCTCTTTTATAAGAGTTGCCGGAGCCACAAGTCTGCTGATGGACGGAAAATACTCCCTTGATTTGGAATGTAAAAAGGAAACCACAGGAAAAATCATGAGATATATTTTCCCGAAGCCTCAGCTTGCAGAAAACGACAGAGTAATAAGCCCGAAGCTTAAAGATGTTTACAATCTCCTTGCGGAAAACTTTTCCGACAACAGCAATCTTCCGGACTGTGAAAGCTTTTGCCTTGATATCTCCTTTAAACAGAGGAGAAACACCTCAAGGGTCTGCGGCATAGAGGATAACGAGGGTAACCTTGTGTCCTGCGCCATGACAGTTGCGGAAACTGAAAACTGCGCCATAATCGGTGCGGTGGCAACGGGAAAGAGATACAGAAACAAGGGCTTCGGAACATATATGACTAAATATATAACAAGTCAGCTTTTCCGTGAAAGGAAAAAGATTTATCTATACAGAGAAGAAAATAAAAACGAAAAGTTTTATAATACCGCCGGTTACATAAATTGCGGAACGTGGAAGGAAATATATTTTTAAATAGTTACCACAGGTGGGAATGTAACAGAATTATAGCTGGAAGCTTTGACCCGCCGTTGAAGAATGTTAATTGAAAATAAAACCTTTCCAAAGGCGGAAATAAAAAATAAAGGATGAAATGAATGGCAGTACCGTTTTTTGATATTGATGAAAGAATTGTTGAAGCCTCAAAAAAGGCTATGGAGCTTTGCAAAGACGAATTTGCAAGAATTGACGAAATACAGGAATTTAACCAGCTTAAAATGCTGAAAGCTTTTCAGGAGGCAGGAGTAAGCGAATCACACTTTGCCGCCTCTACAGGCTACGGAATAGGGGACAGAGGAAGAGATATTTTAGATAAGGTTTACGCCTATGCCTTTGACGCTGAGGACGCTTTGGTAAGACATAACTTTGTCTGCGGAACTCACACCCTGGCGGTTGCACTTTTCGGTATGCTCAGACCGGGAGATACAATGCTCAGCGTTACAGGAACACCATACGACACCATAAGAAGCACAATAGGAATTGAGGGCAATTACCCCGGCTCTTTAAAGGATTTCGGAATTAAATATGACGAGGTTGAGCTTAAAGAGGACGGAACAGTGGACTTGGAAGCTATAGAAAACAGAGTTACCGAGGACTTGAAAATGGTCTATATCCAGCGTTCCCGTGGCTACAGCCTGCGCCCGACTCTCACCTGTGCCGACATAGAGAAAATCTGCCGTGCAGTAAGAAAAAAATCAAGAAAGACAATTATAATGCTTGACAACTGCTACGGCGAGTTTGTAGAGAAAAAAGAACCCCTTTCCTGCGGTGTTGATATAATGGCAGGTTCCCTTATCAAAAACGCCGGCGGCGGAATTGCCCCTACAGGCGGATATATTGCAGGAAAGAAAAAGCTTGTTGAGATGTGCTCTTACCGCCTTACAACTCCGGGAATAGGCAGAGAACAGGGCGCAACCCTTAACCAGAGCAGAGAGCTTTTCATGGGTGCATTCCACGCACCCCACGTGTCAGGAGAAGCCTTGAAAACAGCGGTTTTTGCTTCCGCTCTCTTTGAGATTTTGGGATATGAAGTAACACCTAAGTACAACGAAAGAAGAGGGGACATAATTCAGGTATTGAAGCTTGGGGACAGCGAAAAGCTCTGCGCTTTCTGCCGTGGAATACAGAAGGGCGCACCGGTTGACAGCTTTGTATATCCGGAACCATCAGATATGCCCGGCTATGACAGCAAGGTTATAATGGCGGCAGGCGCATTTACTTTGGGTTCATCAATAGAGCTTTCCGCAGACGCACCTTTAAGAGCGCCGTATGCCGTATGGATGCAGGGAGGACTTAACTTCCACAGCGGTAAAATGGGAGTAATGCTTGCGGCAAACTCAATGCTTAATTCATAAACCTTGAATATACTTTAAAAAAATGTATATAAATAACATATAATGTATTTAATGCACAGAGGTGTAATATATGAAAAAAACAGTGATGAGAAGCTATGCAAATCTTATAGCTTCCGTAGGAGTAAATATTAAAAAGGGTCAGGAAGTAATTATAAGAGCCGACTTGGATCAGCCGGAATTTATTGCGATGCTTGTGGAGGAGTGCTACAAGCTTGGCGCAAAAAAGGTTGAGGTTGAATGGAATTTCCAGCCTCTAACAAAAATTCATGTGCGCTACAGAACACAGAAAACTCTGTCAACAGTGGAAAACTGGGAGCTTGAAAAGGTAAAACACCGCCTTGAAAAACTTCCTGCAATGATTTACATTCTTTCCGAAGACCCGGACGGCCTTGCAGGAATGAAGCAGGAGAAATACGCAAAAGCCCAGCAGGCAAGATACAAGGTATTAAAGCAGTATCTTGACGAGATGGACAACCATTACCAGTGGTGTATAGCCGCAGTTCCGGGCGTTAAATGGGCTAAGAAAGTATTCCCGAACCTCAATAAAAGTCAGGCTATGGAGAAGCTCTGGGAGGCAATACTCTATACCTCAAGAGCAGACAAAGACCCAATTGAAGCATGGAAACAGCACAATGAAGAGCTTGAGCAGAGATGCAATTATCTCAACTCCTTGAACCTGAGAAAGCTTGTGTATAAATCCTCCAACGGCACAGACCTTACAGTGGGACTTATGGAGCAGGCTCTCTTTATGGGCGGCGGAGAGTATTCCCTTGAGGGCAATTTCTTCAACCCCAATATCCCCTCAGAGGAGGTTTTCACAACTCCAAAAGCCGGAGAAGCCGACGGCATTGTTTATTCCTCAAAGCCACTTTCCTATCAGGGACAGCTTATTGAGAATTTCAGCGTGAGATTTGAAAACGGCAAGGTTGTTGAAGTAAAGGCCGAGAAAAATCAAGAGCTTTTACAGCAGATGGTTACAATGGACGAGGGAGCCGCAATGCTTGGCGAGTGCGCTTTGGTTCCTTATGATTCACCGATAAACAACAGCGGTTTGCTTTTCTACAACACTCTCTTTGACGAGAACGCCTCATGCCACCTTGCCTTGGGAAGAGGATTTACAAACTGCGTAAAGGATTACGACAAGTACACCCTGGAAGAGCTGAGAAATATGGGTGTAAACGACTCAATAATCCATGAGGACTTCATGATTGGCACAAAGGATTTGAATATTTACGGAATTACCGCCGACGGTCAGGAAATCCAGATTTTCAAAGACGGCAACTTCTGTATCTGATTTTACACAGCAAAATAATATTATTAAAACCGGTTGAATTTTTTGTTCCAGCCGGTTTAATTTTTTTGTTATTGCAAATGTTGTTTTATAAAAGTATAAAAGATTTTAATATGTCCCACGGTGTTTTTTAAAAGGAAAAAAGAGTTTTTCCTGTCGATAAAAAATTAAAAAAAATGAATGTAAAGTATTGCTATAATTACCAATTTATGGTAATATAGTTACATTAAATAAAACAGTACGGGGGATTTTCACAATGGACAATAAAATATCGGTAATAATTACGGAAGAAGCGTCGGAATTTTCAAAAGAAGAGCTTTTAACCCTTGAACAAATGAATATGCTTGTTGATTTCTGTCAAAAAGACGGGGATGAACTCATCAGAAGAATACTTTCCGACTCGCCCGATGTGGTTATTATGGACTCGCTTATGACACATACTGACTCTATGGGCGTTTTAAAAGCCATAACAAAAAATCAAAACATAAAACAGCCGCTTTTTGTAGTATTTTCAAGCTTTCACAGCTCACTTATCGAGCGTGAAATAATGTCCGCAGGTGCTTCATATTATGTACTTAAACCTTTCAAACTTCAGGATTTGGCAGACAACATACAAAGACTTATAAAGCTCAACAAGGACAAAAGCGCAATGCTTCCGGGCGGTGACAACGGAATTGAAGTGAGAGTAACTGAAATTCTTCATCAGATAGGCGTACCTGCCCACATAAAGGGCTATCACTACCTGAGAGATTCAATAATCATATCCGTTGAAAAGCCTGACATAATAAACGCAGTTACAAAACAGCTGTATCCCACAGTTGCCAAAAAATACGAAACAACCTCATCACGAGTTGAAAGAGCCATAAGGCACGCCATAGAGGTTGCCTGGGACAGAGGTGATGTGGACGTATTAAATTCCTATTTCGGATACACAATCCACAACGGAAGAGGAAAGCCCACAAACAGCGAATTTATCGCCATGATTTCCGACAAGCTTCGTTTGGAGATGAAAAGCGCCTCCTAACCAGATTTCCCTTTTGAAAAAAAGCTTCTTTGCCCTGATCCGACACGGTTCGACCTGGGGCAAAGAAGTTTTTTATTTATTTGATTAGAGCAGGAAAAAAGCGGGAAAACTGAGTATGGACTATTTTTCATAGACAAGCATATTAATGTAACAGGACTGTTACTTTAAGGAGGACCCTAAATGCAAAAGTTATGGACGATTTGTCTGTCTCTCATGATGGGCATATCCTTTGTGGCTTCTTACCCGGCCGCCCTTGTAGAAGCGCCGGCTATGAAAACGCCCGATGAAAGCCTGGAAGCTATAAAAGCTAAGGCTTTTATGGATCCGCTGGACCAGCTCGTCCAATCGTTTCCCGACGATTTCAATACCTGTACTCAGCCGCAGGAGACTGCGCAGCCGTCTTCCTCTGAGCCGGATGCTCCTGCTTCCGAAGCCTCCTCACCTGATTTCAGCAGTCAAGAGGCCGCGTCTTCCGAGCCGGCTGAGCCTGCGGAAGCCTCCGGCGATCCCTCAGAGCCCGCTATACCCGCTAATTCCGACAACGCTATAGAGCTTTCGGAATTTTATATCCCGGAAATTCCATTGTCCCAGGAGCTGCAGGCTTACACTTACCAGCAGTGTCAGGAAAAGCAGGTCAGTTACGAACTGGTTTTGGCCATGATGTACCACGAAAGCAACTATGATCCCTCCGCAGTGAGGTATTATGAGGATGGCTCTTCTGACAGCGGGATTATGCAGATTAACAGCATCAATTCTCAATCCTTATATGAGCTTTATGGGATCACTGATCTTCAGGATCCTTATGAAAATATTTTGGCAGGCGTCAGTATTATTTCCGGCTTTGTCCATCAATACGGCGAACATGACGGCCTGATGGCCTATAATATGGGCGTGGGCGGCTATCAAAACGCCATTGCCAACGGAACCTATACCACCACCTACGCTCAAAACATCATGGCAACCAAAAGTGAAATCGAAGGCCTGCGGCAAAACGCCTGATCTCTCTTGAAAACCCGCTCTGCATCCTCTATAATAAAAGCATTACAAAATACGGAGGATTTTATGAGACTGGATAAATATTTAAAGGTGTCCCGCCTGATCAAACGCCGTACTGTGGCCAACGAAGCCTGCGACAGCGGCAGAGTATTGATCAACGACAAACCGGCAAAGGCATCTGCCAATGTAAAAGAGGGAGACATCATCACGATCTCTTTCGGTAACAAGGAAGTAAAGGTAGAAGTGCTGGATGTTCAGGAGACAGTGAAAAAAGAAGAAGCAAAAGAACTCTTTCGTTATGTATAAATATGTATAAATTTCCAATGACTCCCATAAGATGAATTGTAGCTTTGAATAGTTATGATAAATTGCAATGTGACACAGATGGGAGGAAGTATGGAAGATTTAAACACAACAGGGCGTATGCATAAAATAATTATGACCAACAGACGAACCTGCACGGTGAACGGTGTCAATGATGTGCTTTCTTTTGATCTGCGGGAGATTCTGCTGGAGACGGAACAGGGGATGCTGATGATCCGCGGAAATGAACTGCATGTGAATCGGCTGACCCTGGATAAAGGGGAAGTGGACATTGACGGCCGGATCGACAGCTTCGTATATTCGGATACCGCAGCATCCGGGGAGAAGCAGGAGTCATTTTTCGCCAGGCTGTTCCGTTAATGAATGAAAATGTTTTTCTGCTGCATGCGTTTCTCCTGGGAATAGAGATTACTTTTCTGTATGATATACTGCGGATTCTGCGGAGGGTTTTTACACATGGCAACGGCATGGTGTCACTGGAGGATATTGCCTTCTGGATCTATTGTGCGGGAAAAGTGTTTTTACTGATGTTCCGGGAGAGCAATGGGAACCTGAGATGGTTCGCCGTGCTGGGGGCAGTATTGGGAATGTATCTGTATCACAGGACGCTAAGTCCCCTCCTGGTAAAATATATCTCCGGATTTCTCAACATGCTCTTAAACCCGATTCATAAGGCGTTGCGGATATCCGTAAGATGGGTAAAAAAGAAGTTGACGGGACTTCGGAAAATGCTTAAAATATTCATAGAAAGGAGATGCGCGTATGGCAAGGGGAAAAAGAAGAGTAGCCTACCGCAGGAGACATCAGAACCGGTTCAGCCTGTTCCTGGTGAGCCTGGTCGTATTGATGATCATGGTAGTCGTTGCGGTGCGAAGCGTGGAATTACAACGGAAGATCGCAGGATATGATACCCAGATCGCAAGCCTGAGCGCGCAGATCGATGCGGAGACCGCCAGAGCGGAAGAGATCGAGGAGTATCGCAAGTATACGCAGACCAAGGCTTATGTGGAGGAAGTGGCGAAGGATAAGCTGGGACTGGTGTATGAAGGTGAGATTCTTTTTAAAGAGGACAATTAAGCAGGGAGACTGATTCTCAACAGTGGACCTGCTTTTTTTGTCGCAAAAAATGAAGGTAACATTCCCCCGAATTTGACAAAAAGAAAGAAACAGTGGCTCTATAATCGTGAAGACAGAAAGGGGAATAGTCATGGTGATAGGGAAACGGGAACAGAAAAATCCAGAACAGAAGTTATGTGCACAGGTATCCATGCTGTGTCGGCAGAAGCTGTTGGGGTATGCGGAGAGTTTTGAGGAATTGGGGAGAAGTTTTCACGACGAAGCGAGGATTGTGGGAGATGACAGACAGAGTATTCTGGAGAAATGTCTGCTGCAGCAGAGCAGGCAGGTCATGGGGGATCATCTGCAGACGGTCGCACGGATCATGGAACAAGTGGCCGGAGAAGAGATGTGTTACCGGCCGGTAGAGGAAAAGCGAAGAAAAAACCTCGTCCAGGCATTGCATAGTGAGGGGATCGCGGCAGCAGAGTTATGTTATATTCGAAAAAAAGGTGCTGCCGCAAACGGTATCAGCATGATACTTTCCACGGAGAGATCCGGCTGTAAGGCCTCGCAGGCAGCAGATATGCTTACCGTACTTTTGGGGAAGCATCTGCAGCCGTCGCCGGGAAGTCCCTATCTCATAGAGAGGGAACCACACTGTTTTCAGTTTACAGAAGAACCGAAATATGTGGCCCTTACCGGAGTGAGCCGGGCAGTAAAAGAGGGAGAGAAAATATCCGGGGATCAGTATGCCATGCTGGAATCGGAAAAAGGAAGACTGTTATTGCTGTTATCCGACGGAACCGGTGCGGGAGAAGATGCCAGCCGGGGCAGCGGCAGAGTATTGGATCTCATGGAAAAAATGCTGGAGGCGGGATTTGATACCGAAGAATCCGTAAATATGCTGAACTCTGCATTGTATGCGCAGAATGAGGAGGAAGATCATCCGACGGTGGATATCTGCAGCCTGGATCTGTACAGCGGAGAGTGCGAGATCTGCAAAGTCGGAGGTGCGGCCACTTTTCTGAAAGAAAGCGGCGGGACAGAGTGTATCGGTGGAGAAAGTCTGCCGCTGGGGATTTTCCAGAAAGCGCAGACGGAAGTCCGGGTGCGGCAGCTGGCAGCGGGCGATCTGCTGATCATGATGACGGACGGTGTGCTGGATGCACTGGAGGATGATTGCGAGGAGCGGATGCGGGATATGATAGAGGCATTGGAAGAACAGAATCCGCAGGAGATCGCAGAGAAGATACTTTCTTATGCCATATGCAGCTGTGGGGGCAGGATCCGGGATGATATGACGGTGTTTGTGCTGTGCTTGTGGGAGAATGCGTGATTGCTGCCTTGATTTTTTCGTATAATTAGGATAGAGTAAAATCATGAATACATGGATGGATACACGAGAAAAAGTATTTGCATATATAAAAGAGCATCAAATGCTGCAACCCGGTGACCGTGTGGTGGCCGGGGTTTCAGGAGGGGCAGACTCGGTTTGCCTCTTATTTTTGTTACTGGAATGGAGGAGAGAATTCCCGCTGGACATTGCGGTGGTCCATGTCAATCACGGGATCCGGCCGGAAGCCGGTGAGGATGCCCGGTATGTGGAAAAATTGTGTGGAGAACATAGAATCCCGTTTTTCCTGACGGAAGCCGATGTACGGCAGCGGTCAATTCTGGAAAAATGTTCCGAAGAGGAAGCCGGCCGCAGAACAAGATATGAAGCTTTTGACAAGGCTGCGGAGGAATGGGGAGCCACGAAGATCGCGGTAGCGCATAACAGCAATGACCGCAGCGAGACGCAGCTGTTTCATCTGTTCCGGGGCAGCGGCATCCGGGGACTGGCAAGCATCCTCCCGGTGAGAGGTCGGATCATACGACCGATCCTGTGCCTGGAGAGATGGGAGATCGAGGACTTTTTAACACAACAGGGAATTTTCTACTGTAAGGATGCTACCAACGATGAGGACGATTATACCAGGAACCGGATACGGCATCATATTTTACCCTATGCGGAGCAAAACATTGCGCGGGGCTGTGTGGCGCACATGAACCAGACAGCGGAGCTGCTGGCGGAGACGGAGGAATATCTGGAGCTGCAGACGGCGGAGGCAGTGAACAGATGCATACGGAGCATAAAGGCTCCAGGCAGTGCGCTGCAGCCGGATGTGAGCAGTCAGGCACAAGAGGTGCATATCGCGGTGGAGCCTTTTCTGGCGCTGCATCCTGTGATCCGTAAAAGACTTTTGTATGAAGAGGTAAAAAGACTTTCTCCCGGGCAGAAAGACATCACCTATCAACATATTACGGAGCTTCTGACATTGTTTACGCAGGAAGGAAACCGGACGATCTGCCTTCCCTTCGGAATCCGCGGCAGACGGCAATATGAACAGGTCATCCTGACAATACAGACGACGCAGACAACGAAAGCTGCGGACAGCGACGAGCAGACTGCTGTTGCGACACCGCTCTGGCAGCAGCGGGATCCGGATATGATTCCGAGACAGAAGAAAACAGTGGAGTGCGCGCTGGGAACTCTGGAATATTCCGTATGGGAAGCGTCCCATGGACTTGAAAAAAACCAAGAAGTTCCCACAAATCAGTATACGAAATGGTTTGATTATGATAAAATAAAAAAATGTCCGATGATACGAACACGGCAGACAGGGGACTATCTGACCATTGCAGACGGCAGAGGCGGAATGATCCGTAAATCATTAAAAAGCTATTTTGTCGATCAGAAAATTCCTCGCAAGGAGCGTGACAGACTGCCGATCCTGGCAGAAGATGATCACGTGCTGTGGGTCATGGGATACCGCATCAGCGAATATTATAAAGTAACGGAGAATACAAAACGTATTTTAAAGGTACAATTAATAAGAAAGGAGTTCGCCTAAGAGCGAAGAGACAAAAGAAAATGGCAGAACATATCAGAGTACTGTTGACAGAAGAGGAAGTAGATAAGAGAATTCAGGAGATCGGAGAACAGATCAGTAAGGACTATGCAGGTAAGCAGGTACACCTTGTATGTGTACTGAAGGGCGGCAGCTTCTTCATGTGTGAGCTGGCAAAGCGTATCACCGTTCCCGTATCTCTGGATTTCATGTCTGTATCCAGCTATGGCAGCGACACCAAGTCCAGCGGTGTGGTGAAGATCGTAAAAGACCTGGATGAATCCCTGAAGGATAAGGATGTTATCGTAGTAGAGGATATCGTAGACAGTGGAAGAACCTTAAGTTATCTGTTAGAGATGCTTCGTGACAGAGGACCGGCTTCTTTACGTCTGTGCACTCTGTTGGACAAGCCGGAGAGAAGAGTCATCGATGTTCATGTAGATTATACCGGATTTAATATTCCCGATGAATTTGTAGTGGGCTACGGTCTGGATTATGATCAGAGATATCGTAATCTGCCTTACATCGGTGTGGTAGAATTCGATTAAGCAATACGAAGATGTAGGAGGCCCGTGAAGTTGAAACAAAACGGCAGAACAATTAACTCATATTTTATTTTTATCATACTTCTGGTCATGGTGATCGTAGGACTCAATCTGTTGAGCAACCGGGAAGAGGACTATACCAGAGCAGAATTTATCGCAGATCTGGATGCCGGAAATGTATCTGAGATCGTAATACAGCCGAATGGAGAAGCCCCTACCGGCTATCTGGAGATCCAGATGAAGAACGGACTGAATCATAAGCTGTATGCTACGGATATCACCGAGCTGGAGACACTGGTTCGCGAGTACGGATTTGACCCCGTAGTGAATGACATTGAGAGAGAGAACTGGTTCCTTACTTATATGCTGCCGATGCTGGCAGTACTGGCTGTAGGTGTATTCCTTTTTATGATGATGAATGCCCAGCAGGCCGGTGGCGGTAACGGTAAAATGATGAACTTTGGTAAGAGCCGGGCCAAAATGTCCATGGGTGACAAGAGCGTCACCTTTGCACAGGTAGCCGGTCTGAAGGAGGAAAAAGAGGAACTGGAGGAAATCGTCGATTTTCTGAAAGAACCCGGGAAATACACCGGCGTCGGTGCGAGGATTCCCAAGGGTGTTCTGTTGGAGGGACCTCCCGGAACCGGTAAGACTCTGCTGGCGAAAGCCGTGGCAGGCGAAGCCGGAGTACCTTTTTTCAGCATTTCCGGATCTGATTTCGTGGAAATGTTCGTCGGTGTCGGCGCATCCCGTGTGCGCGATCTGTTTGAAGAGGCGAAGCACAATGCGCCCTGTATCGTGTTCATTGATGAGATCGATGCCGTGGCAAGACGCCGTGGTACCGGTATGGGCGGCGGACACGATGAGAGAGAGCAGACCCTGAACCAGTTACTGGTAGAGATGGACGGTTTCGGTGTCAACGAAGGCATTATCGTCATGGCAGCTACGAACCGTGTGGATATTCTCGATCCCGCGATCCTGCGTCCCGGACGATTTGACCGTAAGGTAGCGGTAGGGACTCCGGATGTGGGTGGCAGAGAAGAAATACTGAAGGTACATGCGAAGAATAAGCCCCTGGGAGATGATGTAAATCTACAGCAGCTCGCACAGACTACCGCAGGATTCACCGGAGCGGATCTGGAGAATCTGTTGAACGAGGCAGCGATCATCGCAGCGAAGGAGAATCGCTCCTTTATCGCGAATAAAGATGTTAAGAGGGCGTTTGTCAAAGTAGGAATCGGTGCAGAGAAGAAGAGCCGCATTATTTCCGACAAGGAGAAGAAGATTACGGCATATCACGAGGCAGGTCATGCGATCCTGTTCCATGTGCTGCCGGATGTGGGACCTGTCTACACCGTATCCATTATTCCTACCGGTGTGGGAGCCGCCGGTTACACCATGCCTCTGCCGGAAAAGGATGAGATGTTCGCCACCAAGAGCCGTATGCTCCAGGATATCATGGTATCTTTGGGCGGACGTATCGCAGAGGAGATCATCTTCGGAGATATTACCACCGGAGCATCCAGTGATATTAAGAAAGCCACCAAGACAGCCCGCCGTATGGTAACCCGTTACGGAATGTCTGATAATATCGGTGTCATCTGCTATGACGATGACGATGATGAAGTCTTCATCGGTAAGGATCTGGCACATGCCAAGGCTCACAGTGAGGAGATTTCCGGTGAGATCGATAAGGAAGTCAAGCGCATCATAGATGACTGCTATACCAAGGCAAAAGACATTATTATGCAGCATGAGAATGTACTTCACAGTTGTGCTAAGCTTCTGTTAGAAAAGGAAAAGATCAACAGAGAAGAGTTTGAAGCACTTTTCGTATAGGAAAAGGTTTTCGAGGGCGTTTCGTAGATTTGGTAGTATTGTACAAACTGCTTTTGTGAAAAATAGACAAAAACAAATATTCATTTTTGTAATATTTGTGAATTTTGAGAATAGTAAAAACTAGTAGTGCATGCTATTATAATACTCGTAACCCCCCCAATACATTATATAGTTTTTTGCTATACCCCATAAGAAAGAAATACCTTCTCTAAAAAGGACAGTCCTCCCAAGACTGTCCTTTTTACCGTTCAAAAACAAGTCAGGCTGTTGTCAGATGTAAGGAAAAAGGGTATAATTACATATGTATGTGCTGCACAGGTAAGAATAGCAGGAGCATAATATAGATAGTAAGACATTAGTCTCAGAAAGGATAGATACTATGGATCTGGAGCGATTACGTCGAACAGAATATAATCAGCAGTATATTGCTGCCATGAGACCCGTATTTAACAGAAGAGCTCTTTTTACGGATACAAGTGCGGAGTATGTGATCCCGGAAGAGCCGGAACCATACTCCGAGGTGACGATCCGTTTCCGTACCGCAAGGAACAACGTGGACAGGATATTCCTCGTAAGCGGTGGACAGAAGCATCTCATGGTACGAGTGGAGAGCAATAATGATTTTGATTACTATGCTTATGTGATGCGTCTGGATGATCAGAAGGTATCCTATTACTTTGAGGTACAGACCGGCAGGATCACAGGTATCTTCGATATGAGAGGATTGGTGCAGGAGGTCAACGAGTATTATGACTTTATCATCATTCCCGGCTTCCATACTCCCGATTGGGCAAAAGGTGCGGTAATGTACCAGATCTATACCGATCGTTTCTGCAATGGCGATCCTTCCAATGATGTGCTGACCAATGAATACTGCTATATCGGGGAGCCGGTGCACCGTGTAGAGGACTGGGGACGGTATCCTGCACAGATGGATGTCCGTGAGTTCTACGGAGGAGACCTGCAGGGCGTATTGGACAAGATGGACTACCTGCAGGAGCTGGGCGTTGAGGTAATTTATTTTAACCCTCTGTTCGTATCCCCGTCCAACCATAAATACGATATTCAGGACTATGATTATATTGATCCCCATCTGGGTAAGATCGTCAGTGATGAGGGAGAGCTGCTTCCGGATGGACAGCGGGAGAACCGGTTCGCTTCCCGCTATATCGATCGCGTGACCAATAAGGCGAACTTAGAGGCGAGCAACGAGATGTTTGCCCAGGTAGTGGCAGAGGCGCATCGCAGAGGCATGAGAGTCATATTGGACGGTGTGTTCAACCACTGCGGATCCTTTAATAAATGGATGGACAGAGAACGTATTTACGAGAATGCGGAAGGCTATGACAAGGGTGCTTATGTCAGCGCAGACAGCCCTTACCGGAATTATTTTGATTTCCATAATCAGGCAGCATGGCCCTATAACAATTCCTATGACGGATGGTGGGGGCATGATACCCTGCCGAAGCTGAATTACGAAGGTTCTCAGGAACTGATGGATTACGTTCTTCATGTTGCAAAAAAATGGGTATCTCCGCCTTATAATGTGGACGGCTGGAGACTGGATGTGGCGGCAGACTTAGGTCACAGCCAGGAGTTCAATCATCATTTCTGGCAGGAATTCCGGAAAGCGGTAAAAGAGGCCAATCCGGAGGCAATCATTCTGGCAGAGCATTACGGTAATACCAGAGACTGGCTGCAGGGCAACGAATGGGATACTGTCATGAACTACGATGCGTTCATGGAGCCCGTGACCTGGTTCCTCACCGGTATGGAGAAGCACAGCGATGACTACAGAGAGGATCTGCTCGGTAATGCAGAGAGCTTCTGGGGAGCCATGCGGCATCATACCTCCAGTTTTTCTATGCCCAGCTGGCAGGTGGCTATGAATGAACTGTCCAACCATGATCATTCCCGTTTCCTGACGAGAACGAACCATAAGGTGGGACGTACCAATACTTTAGGCCCCCAGGCTGCGGAGCAGGGCATCAATAAGGCAGTGTTCAGGGAGGGCGTTGTGATCCAGATGACCTGGACGGGCGCACCGACGATCTACTACGGAGATGAAGCCGGTGTCTGCGGATTCACGGATCCTGATAACCGGAGAACCTATCCCTGGGGACATGAGGATCAGGTGCTGTTGTCGTTTCACAAGGATATTATCCGCCTGCGCCGTGAAAACGAGGAACTGCGTACCGGTTCCCTGAAAATGCTGGAGAATGATTATAACTTCATCTCCTACGGGCGTTTTAACCGCAAGGGACAGTGTGCGATCCTGATCAACAATAACAATCATCCCATCACCAAGGAGATCCATGTATGGGAGATCGGGGTTCCTAAGACAGGTAAGATGAAAGTGATCCTGCAGTCCAGAGATGACGGATATTGCATGGAAGGCGCGGAGTATGAGATCAAGGCAGGGAAGATCCTGATCGAGATGCCCCAGACTTCCGCGACAATCCTGAAGTATGTGCAGGAATAACGTGTAGAAAAAAATATAATTTACCAAAGACAGAGAGGATTTCAGATGTTTACCATCATCATAACCCTGCTGTTGCCGCTGGTATCCTTAGGGATCTGGCGGCAATATGTTTTGAAAAATAATGGAAGCACCGGGAAGACGGTGACCGGAAGTAAGGGAGCGTATGTTCTTCGTTATGCAACCTGTCTGATGATCATGCTTTTTGTGCCGTGGGTATTGCTTTCCCTGATCAGCAATGACGACAATACAATTTTGCGAAAACTCGTAGAATCCCGGGAATATGCCGTCAAAGTGCTGATCCTGGAAATCTGCATCATGCTGGCATATACCATTTGTGAACTGTTCGTGGAAGAGGCGAAAGCCGGTAAACATGAGAAGATTCACAGTGTTATGACTAAAATCACCGGCAGCAAAGGATGGAACATTGTATACAGATACATAGGACCGGTCGTGGTACTGGCATTCAGTGTGCTGGTGATCTGTCTCAATTTCAGCATGATGTCCGACCGGGTGCTGTGGGGAGATGAAGCTTTTTCTGCAAATACTGCACATAAGAGCGTCGGTGGTATCTTGCAGGTGCTGTATTATTGGGATAATCATCCGCCGCTGTATTATTACTGGCTGAAACTGTTTGGAACCCTGTTCGGATTCAGCGTTCCGGTATTCCATCTGGCTTCATTGGTACCGTTTGCCATTGGTATCGTGCTGGCACTGACAGTGATACGGAAACATTTCGGTATGCTCCCGACCACATTTTTCGTGATGATATCTGGTCTGGGACAGGCGTGCCTGGAATATAATCTGGAAGTTCGTATGTATGCACTTGCCTTTTTGTGTGTAATGGGTTGCTTTTACTGTTCTTACCGTGTAATAGCGGATGGCACCAGGAAGACTTGGACCGGAATGGTATTGTGGGCACTTGGCGCGGCATATTCTCACTATTATGCCCTGGTAGCCGTGGGCATTATGATGTTTTTCACCGGAGTGGCAGTGTGGATTAAATACCGCGGTAAGACCTGGAGAAAAGGTGTATTGGCAATCGTGGCATTTTTGATCGGCTATGCTCCCTGGCTGTATTTTTTCTATGCGGGATTGAAAAATGTCAGCAGAGGCTGGTGGATGACGGAGATCCTCGGGCTGGATAAGAGCCTGGAGATCGTCATGGGCGGCAGACGGATGAATGTAATTGTATTTCCGTTGCTGTTAGTACTGCTGATAGTGACGCTGGTGGCGGATTCGTCCCTGTTTTCCATGGGAGAAGAGGGTATTCGTCTGCAGAAGCCGTCAGTGAAAAGATGGTCTGACAAAACTTACGCCATGGTAGTAGGTGCCTGCACGATCCTGGGAACGCTGGCATTTGCGTATCTGCTGAGTGTTGTAATGGCACCGATGCTGGCGCAGAGATATCTGTATCCGTTAAGTGCAGTGGCGATCATGATGCTGGTCATCGGCAGCAGCCGGGTGCTGGAACTGGTGGCGGAGCTGGAGAACCGGTCCTGGAAGGGCCTGGAGCTGTTAGCCCGATTGCTGCTTGTGCTGTTACTGCTTGTAATGTTTGGCATGGGAATACAGAATTACCGGGAATCTTATGGCAGTTATGAACAGCAGAAGGTAGAGACTGACAAGACCTTGGATCTGATCGGCACGCCCGAAGAGGATGTGCAGATGGTCACCAACGGGGTGAAACATCTGGGATGGACAGTACTGTATTATTATTATCCCGATAATGAGATCGTAAACGGCGATTACAACCAGGCAGAATCCGACAGATTCTGGTACTTTACACCAGATGCCATGAGCGATGAGGCTGTTGCCGGATTACAGCAGGATGGATATCGGGTGACTGATTACGGGCAGATGCAGCTGGCGCAGTATCCTTTTTATCTGTACTATATTGAAGCAGTTCAGCCTGCGTCATTCGCAAAGTCGCGTTAGCACGCTTTTTCGTCACTTCGTGACTACTTTTGCTCATAGATTGGCGCTCTGCTCATAGGATGACAGAATTGACGCTTTGAGCGCGAGCATCCAATCGTCGCTTCTGTCATCCTATGGCTGAACTTTTACACTAAAATAGCAAAAAACATATTGCAATTTGTGTGAACATATGCTACAATTTCACATTGTTAGGGCACTTTGCCTGACATGGATGGATTCCCGAGTGGCCAAAGGGGACAGACTGTAAATCTGCTGCAAATTGCTTCGGTGGTTCGAATCCACCTCCATCCATTTTCTTTTTCGGGAATATTTTCGAAGAAGAGAACATATCATATACAACATAATATCGCGGGGTGGAGCAGTCTGGAAGCTCGTCGGGCTCATAACCCGAAGGTCATAGGTTCAAATCCTGTCCCCGCTATTTTGCCCAGATAGCTCAGTTGGTAGAGCAGAGGACTGAAAATCCTCGTGTCGCTGGT
>ERZ779866.1127-NODE-1127-length-28030-cov-5.536550_pt1 | contig 28030 bp, 28 predicted proteins | sample MGYA00511248_ERZ779866 | MGnify/ENA primary metagenome ERZ779866 (study PRJEB29588, sample SAMEA2155758) | human gut metagenome | biome: human gut; feature: human-associated habitat; material: faeces | place: Denmark | collected 2008/2010 ... | reverse complement strand
GTTCGCCGTTGCGGCAGTGGTGGCTATCGTGGTGATGTATGACGCATCCCATGTCCGGAAGGCCGCCGGGGAGCAAGCGAAGATTCTCAACTATATGATGGAGCACTGGACCGAAATGAAGCCGGAGCTCTTTGGCAAGGAGCTCAAGGAGCTGCTGGGCCATACCCCTATCCAGGTCTTTGCCGGGGCGGTGTTGGGGGTGGCTGTGGGCTTTTTAGGCTCCTGGCTGTTTCTCTGATGCCCTGCGGGGTTGGGAGGTGTGTCTTTGACAGCATTTGAAGAGATTCCCGATCTGAGGGCCATCAGCGACAGCGAGGCAGAGGCCCTTTGCACCCGGCTGCGCGCCCGCATCCTGGAGGTTGTGTCCCGAACAGGGGGCCATCTGGCCTCCAGCCTGGGGACGGTGGAGATTACTGTGGCTCTGCACCGGGTTTTTGACACCAGCCAGGACCGGCTGGTTTTTGATGTGGGACACCAGTGCTATGCCCACAAGCTCCTCACCGGCAGGGGAGAGGCCATGGAGACGCTGCGGACGTTTGGAGGGATATCGGGTTTCCCCAAGCCGCGGGAGAGCGTACATGACGCCTTTATCGCGGGTCACGCCTCCAACGCCGTGTCGGTGGCTCTGGGCATGGCCCGGGCCAGGACACAGATGGGCGGGAACTACAGCGTCATCGCCCTGCTGGGGGACGGAGCCCTCACCGGAGGGTTGGCTTATGAGGGCCTATCCAACGCTGGCCTCAGCGGGGAGCCCTTGATTGTGATCCTCAATGATAACGGTATGTCCATCACAAAAAATGTAGGAGGCGTGGCCCAGCACCTGGCCCACCAGAATGCCGTCAATGAGCTGATAGAGGGCGGAGGCCAGCATGCCGATGGCCCCCGGCAGGGCCGCGAGCACAAAGAGTTTGCCGGGCGGGGTTTTGGCAAATAGCGTGTTGTGGTCCATAGTGTGTTTATTCCAACTCCGTTCGATCAAAAATTTCCCGTTGAAATTCCTGGGTCATGTTCTGGGTCAGCTCCTCAATGGCCTTTACAAATTCCGAGGAGTACTCCCGCAGAGTACGGGATATGGCCCGCTCCTCCGCCTGATAGATGGGCCGGAGCACCTTTTGGGCATAGGCCCGCCCGGCGGCGGTGAGGGTGATGTTTTTCTCCCGGGAGTGCCCGCTGGGGACCAGAGAGAGGTAGCCCGCGTCTGTGTACTCCTTGACAATGGTGTTGATGGTGGTCTTTGGAATCAGAAGCTCCTCAGCCAGCTGCTTCTGGGAACAGGGCGGGCCGTTGTCCAGGGTGTACAGCAGCGAAAGGGCGTTCTCCTTCACCCCCAGGCGGCGGGCCGCCAGATAGTACAGGCCGTCTATCTTGTTGCAGCAGACGTAAAAGCGGTCCAAAAACGACCGGCTGGATTCCATCGCCATCCCTCCTCAGACAGATAATCCGGATTCGTACCAGCACACGATTATAGTACGGATTCGGATTAAAGTCAAGAGGGATTTTCAAATCGGTTGCGCCCTCCCCGCCTCCCGTGCTATACTGAGAGGCAGAAACTGACATTGGCAAGGAGCGCGTATCCATGAAGTATTTGATCTATGGGGCCGGGGGCATCGGGGGCTGCCTGGCCGCCTTCCTGGCCCAGGGGGGAAAGGACGTGTCCCTCATCGCCCGGGGCGCCCACCTGGAGGCCATTCAGAAAAACGGCCTGGTGCTGGAGACCGGCCACGGCACCTTCGCCGTCCCGGTGCGGGCCTGTGAGCAGGAGCAGGTCACGGACAAGCCGGACGTGATCTTTGTGTGCGTGAAGGGCTACTCCCTGGAGGGGACCCTCCCCACCCTGAAGCGGCTCTCGGACGGGCACACCATCGTCATTCCCCTGCTGAACATCTACGGCACCGGCGCCCGGCTCCAGCCGGAGCTCTCCCCCGCCCTGGTCACCGACGGGTGCATCTACATCGCCGCCGAGATCAAGGCCCCCGGCACCGTCCACATGAGCGGAGACATTTTCCGGGTGGTCTTCGGCCCCCGCACGCCGGAGGAGTACCGCCCGGAGCTGGAGGAGGTCGCCCGGGACCTGAACGACTGCGGAATCGAGGGCATTTTGTCCCAAAACATCCAGCGGGACGCCCTGATGAAGTTCTCGGTGGTGTCCCCCATGGCGGCCTGCGGCATCTACCACCACATCCAGGTGGGGGGCATGCAGGTGCCGGGGCAGCCCCGGGAGGATTTTAAAGAGCTGGTGGCGGAGATCGGGGCCCTGGCCCAGGCCATGGGCTACCCCTTCCCCGAGGACCCGGTGGCCCGGAACCTGGCCATCCAGGACGCCCTGGACCCGGACGCCTCCACCTCCCTGAAGCGGGACCTGGACGCGGGAAAACCCTCCGAGGTGGACGGGCTCATCTTTGAGGTGGTCCGCCTGGGCCGGAAGTACCATGTCCCCACCCCCATGTACGACAGGGTGGCCGCCAAGCTGGGCTTCAACTTGGAGGAGTAACCATGATCAATACAACGCTCTGTTATATCCGTCGGGGAGATGACTACCTGATGCTCCACCGGATCAAGAAGAAAAACGACCTGAATCAGGACAAGTGGATCGGCATCGGCGGGAAGTTCGAGGACAAGGAGAGCCCGGAGGACTGCCTCCTCCGGGAGGCCCGCGAGGAGACCGGCCTCACCCTGACGGACTACCGCTACCGGGGAATCGTCACCTTTGTCTCCGACCGCTGGCCCACCGAGTATATGCACCTGTTCACCGCCGACGGCTTCACCGGGGAGCTGAAGGAGTGCGACGAGGGGGTGCTGGAGTGGATTCCCCGGGACCGCCTGCTGGAGATCCCCCACTGGGAGGGGGACGCCATCTTCCTGGACCTGATCGCCCAGGAGGACCAGCCCTTCTTCTCCCTGAAGCTGTGCTATGAGGGGGACGCCCTGGTGGAGGCGGTGCTGGACGGCAGACATATAAAAGGAGGTTCCGCGCCATGATCTATACCATTCAGAATGAATTTCTCACCGTCCGGGTGGAGGACCTGGGGGCCCAGCTCTCCTCCATCCAGGCCCCCGACGGCACCGAGTACCTGTGGCAGGGCGACCCGGACATCTGGGCCCGCCGGGCCCCCATCCTGTTCCCCTTTATCGCCCGGCTGCGGGAGAACACCTACTATCTGGACGGACAGCCCTACGCCATCTCCACCCACGGCTTTGCCCGGGACATGGTGTTCTCCCTGGCGGACCAGGGAGAGGACCACATCTCCCTCCAGCTCACCGACACCCCGGAGACCCGGAAGGTCTACCCCTTCTCCTTCTCCCTGACGGTGACCTACACCCTGGAGAAGAACCGCCTGAAAAAGTCCCACCGGGTGGAGAACCGCTCGGACAAGGACATGTACTACGAGCTGGGGGCCCACGACGGCTTCCGGGCCCCGGTGGAGCCCGGCGTCCCCATGTCCAGCTGGTCCATCCGCCTGCCCGGCGTGGAGCGCGTCCAATTTTACGGCATGGACGAGAGCTGCACCCTCACCCCCAAGGGGGAGGCCATCCCCCTGGAGGACGGAAAGCTCCCCCTCACCCCCTCCACCTACGGGCTGGACACCATGGTGCTGGACCGCCCGCCTCGGGCGCTGGCCCAGCTGGTGGACGACTGGGGCCACCCCCGGGTGTCGGTGGAGTTCCCCGACTTCGACTATCTGGGGCTGTGGACGGCGGATAAACCTTTCGACACGGGGTATGTGTGCATCGAGCCCTGGTCCTCCCTCCCCGACGCAACTTTTGTGGGGCGGGAGCTGTCCCAAAAGGCTGGGGTGCGCCGCCTGGCCCCCGGCCAGAGCGAGGAGCTGTCCTATCTCACCACCATCAACCACCGTGAGAAGGAGGAAAAGGGATGAAGCCGGAATACGTGAATACCTTCGCCCTGCGCAAAGTGGTCAATAAGGAGGGTGAGGTACTGGAGATCACCCTGGACGCCTCCCACAAGTACATGGAGAACAACGTCACCGTCACCTCCAACGGCCTGGAGAACGTGGCCACCCCCGCCTCCGACCAGGTGGCCTCCCTGGTGATGAACCGGCAGGCCGCCATCTCCCTGCGAAATCTGCTGATCCAGACTTTGGATGGAGAGACCTAAAAAATCGCCGCCCAGCGGCTATTCTCCACATAGAGCCGGCACTTCGCCATAAACACATGAGATATTACAGCACCCCGCTTGTTAGACGGTACACCGTACTGTCTAACAAGCGGGGTGCTGTTTACCTGAACGCGCGGCTTTTGAACACGTCGGAGTCAACCATACAAAGCTCGCTCCGATGATGAGACCTGTTTCAATGTTCCCACTCGGCTCGCTCTTTTACTTCAGCATCCTGGTCCTTCTCATAGAAAATGCGGAAATTGGGATCGATTTTCCCAACCCCCTGGTAACGCGCCATGTAATCTTTGATCAGAGCCAAGAACCGGGGCAGCAGAATCAAAAGCGCAATTACGTTGGCCAAAATCGGCAGCGCAGTAGAGGCGTCAGAGAACAGCCACAGAGTGGCCCCGGGATATCCCATGTACACCGCAATTACGACCATAGCCAAGCTGGGAAGAGGATAGGTCCACTTATAGAAAGTAAGAATCTTGTTTTTCCATTTGGAGTCTCCCAGCAGGTAACGCACCACTACTTCAATCTGAGCATAGACACCACTGGAAGTAGTCAAGCCAAAGAGAAATACGCCTACAACCAAGATGATTCGTCCCATGGACCCCACACCGGTTTCAAAACCGGCCAACGTCAGGGTCGCACCATCCAGGCCGCTGTTCCACACGCCAGTAATCAGGATGACCATGCTGGTAATCGTACAAACAATGAAGGTAACAAACACTTCAAAGATGCCAAACATTCCCTGCTTAACCGGGTGATCCACTTTAGCAGTGGCGTGGATCATAGCAGAGGCGCCCCATCCAGCCTCAGTGCTGAACACCGAGCGCGCCATGCCGGACTTAATGGCCAAAGAGACACCAGCTCCCACAAATCCCCCTGTCGCAGCCGTACCGTTAAAGGCACCATCCATAATCAGAGACATCATGGCTGGGAAATCTGCAAAGTTGATCGCTACAATAAATAGGCCGCCTGCAATATAGAAAATGCACATAAAGGGGACCAGCACTGTAGCAAAGCGTCCCACCGACTTTAGGCCGCCGCCGATCATGATGTAAAGTGCGATCGTATAAAAAACGCCTACTCCAATCATGCTGATGTCAAACGTATTTGCGACTGCCTCCGAAACGGTATAGGTTTGGATATTGATAAAATATCCAATCAGCATGCCAAAAGCAAAAAGGGCGCTGAGCACTTTAAAAACGACGGTCCAATTCTTTTCTATCCCGATTCCTTTTTTCATATAGTAGTTTGGGCCGCCGTATGCCTCATTGTTGGCATCCTTAGAGCGATAATGCACCGCCAAGGTAATTTCCGCCATTTTAATGATCAGCCCAAACAGGGCCGCCACCCACAGCCAAAACACCGCGCCGGGCCCGCCCACCGCAATGGCAGAGGCTACGCCTCCAATGTTGCCTACACCAATGGTCGTGCCCAGAGCAGCACTCACAGCTTCCATGGACGAAAGTACGCCCGCCCCTTCAGCAGATGCCTTTTTCTTCCCGAACATGCTGCCCAGGGTAGATTTCATCACCAGCACAAAGTGTCGAAATGGGAAAAACTTGCTGCGGACTGTGAGATAAATTCCGGTAAACAGCACCAGAAGCACCAACGGAAGGCCCCACAGGTAATCATATACAACGATGGTTACTAGCTCCTCAAAACTCATGACTGCTCTCCCCTTTCTTTGTCTGATTATAAAATTGAAGTTTTTTTTAAGTAAAAGGCCCAATGGCGGAAAGCCTCGACCACTCGATCCATAACTTCGGGAATTTTTTCTCCTTAAACAGGTCCCATCTATACAGCAGCCTGGATACCCCGCCATTGGGGCAATTTTATATAGCACATCAACTCTATTTCGTATTCAGATTACCGAGAACCTTCCAGCACCAATCGGACGGCATGAAGAAGAATTTGCGGGGTTCGCTCATAGAGATCCTGTTTCAGCACCCGCTCCGTCAATTTGTGAAAATCCTTTCCCCATGGCCCGATATTGATACACGGCATGGAAATTGACTCAATTTCTTCTGCTGGAACATAGTAAATTTTTCCCCAAAGCGGCATAGAATCCTGTAATGCCCGAAGCACTTCCTCACTGCCGGAAAGACTGCTATAACTCAAATCAGAAATGCCCGTATAAAAGTTTTCTGTGTCATAGCGCTGTCCAAACCTGTTCCAGGCAAAGTCACTGAGCAGACCGCTGAGATTCTGAATTGCCGGTGAGAGATCACAGAATAACTGATTTGAAACATTAGGATAGTACGGGGGTACTAAGCCGTATATTACGCGGGGAGACAGATCATCCACATATCCATATACATACTCCACCAGTTCAAAATTGCATTCCAGAAGGCTGCGCTGGTTGGTTCGGATTGACTCCTCCAGCTGCGCCATCTTAGCCTGATAGCCCGTTTCAAACTTTGAACCATGGACAGCCCGTGCCTCCTGACATAATTGAGCAAAGTCTGTCACTTTAACTTGCCACGGCAGCGTGCGCTGGGGCTGCCCAGTGGCTTGGAGATACTGGCTGTAATTGCGGTTCATGTCCTCCAGCACCTGCTGAAACGCCTCCTGACACAGGTGCCGGATCTTTTCCAGCAGCGTAGCCGGGGTCTGATTCAACGTCAGCACACTGAGACACCCCGCCGCTGACAGGGGAATCGAAACATCATAGCCCAGCTTTTGGTCACGGCAAAACAACCAGGTAGGCGGCGGAGCTGCTTCTTTTCCCAGAACGTCAGACAGCTGCATATTAACTTCTGTCTTTCGGACAATAGCGCTTAACAGATTCACCGGATTGAACCCTTCAAATACCTTTCCCACATGGGCCAGATATCCTCTCACATAGACGAAAGGCATCAGTTTCCCTACCGACCCAGTGGAAAGCACTCCTACCTCAGGGTCCTTGCGCTGGTGCGGTTCAGAGTTGATCATCAGCTGATACTTCAGACCATACCGGTCCCTCAGTTCTGCTAACAGCAACACGGCCGTCCGCATTCCCGCGGACAGATTTTCTTCATCCGGAACTGCTAGGACGATCAGGTTGCCTGACAGAGCTTCAGCATCCTCCTCCACCAGCGCACCATACCGGCGGAGCAGCGCCATTTGGATCGCGCCTCCGCCCTTCATATCACAAACGCCTCGGCCATACAAATAAGTCCCAGCCTCTAAATCCGCCTGGATCTCCGGAGAAAAACTATCCTTTATCCGCTTTAACTCCTCTTCCAATAATTCCGGAGAAAAAGCGAAAGGACGAAGCCGCTTAAAATCCTCCACAGTTACAACATCGTTGTGGTGGATCATAACGATCGTGTCGGGTCCCGACCCCCGCACCATAGCAAAGGCAGCTGCACGGTCAAATGGATCTTCCGGAATTGGTCTGCTCCCCAGCAGCTCCGGATGATTCTTCCAGTATGGTTGACCTCGGAAGTAATCCAAGAAAAAGCGCTCTGCATCTTTTTCTCCAGGCGAGTGGGTAAAGCTCTCTGCCCGAATATATCCAGAAACAAGTTCTCGAATTTCCGGCCCAATCTCATCCAAGAAATTCCGTTCGTCCATAAGCGCTCCTTACACACGCAGCAACGGGCAAGTCAGACAGGTGGGGCCGCCAGTCCCCCGATAAGACAGCTCCTTGCCCTCATAGGTATATACAGTAACTCCGGCATCTTCAACCTTTTTCTGAATTTCGGGGCACCCATCAATCAGGACACACTTACCAGGTTCCAGCGCCAGCAAATTCGACCCCAGGTAGTCGTACTCCTGATCGTTGCACTCAATGAGCTGAATTCCCCGTCCCAACAGATATTCCCGGAAGAATACCGGCATATATTTGGAATAGACCACAGCTTTATCGGTATCTACAAAGCTGATGATACTCATAAGGTGGAGACAGCAGTCCTCCCCCTCTCCATGCGGCATGGGAACTATGATGTACTCGTTGATGATATCCTTGGTCATCTCTTTGAATTGGCGAATTCCTTCGTCATTTGTCCGGTAACCGCGGCCAATGGCAACTGTCTTCTCATCAATCCAAAGGACGTCTCCCCCCTCCATTTTTCCCGGGGCCTGAATCACGCCTAACGTAGGAATTCCAATGCTCTCCAAGTATTGCTGTGTGGCAAGATATTCTTTGCTGCGCAGCTCTTTCCCCATGGGAAAATAGATCGCGCCCTTCTGGGTGATTTTCAGCGGATCGTGAGTGTAGATGGAATCCAGTCCTGTCCGATCGTCCTGAGGCAGATAGTATACATTTTTTACATGATTTTTAATAATCGTTTCAAAAGCGTCATATTCTTTCAGAACTTTCTCGTAATCCGGGCATCCAAAATACTTAAAGGCTTCCCAGTTCTGGTTCAAATGTTCCTGACTGATAAAGGCCTGTTGGGGGCGCTTGAGCAAAATGGATTCAATTTTTCCAACCATAGACTGACATCCGAATTTCATGCTATTTTCCTCCCAGCTTCATTTTTATAAAGTATATTGTATACAATATACTTTATAAGGAGATACTATCACAGTGCGTCGGAAAATGCAAGCACTTTCTTTAAAATCGCAAAAAAATATGGTTCAATTCTTAAATGTGTAGTATAATATTTCTATATCTTACAGGTAAATCCTTACATTTCCCTTTCATTTCAACATAAACGATAAGGAGATTAGAATGGAACGTTATTTGTCCTTAAAGGACCATGTCTATCATTATATTTCTGAGCGCATCAGTTCTGGTAAGTTAGGAGCCGGCGATAAGATCAATGAGCAGCAAATTGGCGAAGAGCTGAATATCAGCCGTACTCCAGTTCGAGAAGCTCTGATTCAATTAGCCTCCGACGGTTATGTAGATAACTTTCCGCGGCGCGGATTTTATGTAAAATCTTTAGATATTCAAAAAATCCAGGAATTTTACGAGGTCATTGGAATCTTGGATGGCCGGGCCGCCGTTCTCTGTATGGAGCACCTGACCAATCAAGATCTCGAACAAATGAAATTACTGGCAAATCAAATGGATCGCGCCATTGATGAGGGACACGGCGACTTGTATTATGAGCTTCAAGTCGAATTTCACGATGTCTATTTGAGAAAGTGCCCGAACACAGAAATTTTTAGCTTGTTAAAACGATTAAAGGATAACTTTATTCGTAAATACTATTTATTTGAGGGGCCGGATAACGAACTAGAGGTCTTACATGACACAAATCAGCAGCATTACGAAATCATCCGGTTGTTCCAGGAGAAAAAAGCGGCGGAATTGGAGTGTTACATTCGAGATGTACACTGGGACAGCAAAAAGGCAAAATTCGATATTCTTCCGTCCAAGCAGAAAAAAATCGGCCAAAGCAAGTAACAACCAAGTTTTGAACATGCCCTCTGATACAGAACTGCATGCTGCATCAGAGGGCGCTGTTATAAGAAAGAATATATGCTTCAGATACCGCCTCGAAGAACAAACAGGAGCTGATGCTTCGCAGTTTCTTAAAAAATCAACCCACGAATGAAGAACAGAGCACAGAATCTGCACAATGTGATTCTGCGCTCTGTATCATTCAGAATATCAAAAATCAGGCTTCATCTCGTTTCTTGCGTGCCCGGTACTGAGATACATAGGGATAACCTACCGACACAATCATCAGCAGGAACAGGACAATGCAAATCGGGCGGGTGGTCATGGAAGCAAACACTGCCAAAATCGAGTTGTTGTTTAGCAGCAGTGCCTGGGAGAGGCCGCTTTCCGCAATGGGGCCTAAAATCAGGCCTAACACAATCGGGACAACATTGTATTTATACAGCTTCAGGAAATACCCGATCACGCCGAAGACCAACATTATGAAAATATCCTGCACATTTCCGCGCACAGCGTAAGTACCGATGACGCTGAGAAGCAGAACATAGGAATTCAGCATGTTTTTGGGCGTCAGCGTCACACAGGCAAAGTATTTTGCCCCCACGATTCCGATGACTACCATCATCACATTGGCGATGAACAAAGCGCAGATGAAGGGGTAGGTAATTTCCCGTTCCGTGGTAAACAGCCCATAACCTGGGGTCAGCCCCTGAATGGTCAGGGCCGAGAGGAGCACCGCCGTGGTGGCGTTACCCGGCACGCCCAAGGTCAGAGTGGGAATCAAAGTACCTCCAGTAACTGCGTTGTTGGCCGCCTCGCACCAAGCCACCCCCTCTCGGGAGCCATTGCCGTAGTCTGGGTCCTTGGTGAACATGCGACCTGTGTTGTGCGCCACATAAGAGGCCACGTCACCGCCGGTCCCCGGAATGATCCCCACAATCAAGCCAATTACTGAGGACCACCAATATATTTTGGGATACTTCATAATGTCCTTGCGGGTGAGCTTGGTTGCAGTATATTTCACCAACGACTCCCTGCTGGCCACCTCCACAGGGTCCTTCAGAGAGGTAAAGACCTGAGAAACGCTGAAGAGGCCGATTACCACTGGGATCATCTGGACTCCACCCATAAGATATGTGCTGCCGAATGTGAAACGCAGGCTTCCCTGCACCGGATCAATGCCGATGCAGGCCAGGACCAAACCAACACACCCCATCATCAGGCCCTTGAGTACGCTCTTAGCTGTGAGGGAGGCAATAATTGTCAGGCCGAACAGAGCCATCATAAACCGCTCCTGGGGCCCAAACTGGAACGCAAACCGCGCCAGGGGCGGCGCCAGGAACAGCAGTGCAATGACACTTAGGATGCCGCCCCAAAAGGAAGAAATTGCTGACTCCACCAACGCCTCATGCGGCTTTCCTTTCAGCGTCATAGCATATCCGTCCATTGCGGTCGCCGCGGCAGCGCTGGTTCCTGGAGTGTTGATCAAAATGGCGGAGATGGAGCCTCCGAACATGGAACCGCAGTAGATTGCTCCCAGAAACACCAGAGCCGTGGTGGGATCAATGGTATAGGTGATCGGCATGAGAACCGCAATGCCCATGGTTGGGGTAAATCCTGGGAGCGCTCCCACAATGATGCCCAAGATTGTGCCAATCAACGCAAAGATCAGGTTACCCGGAGAAAAAGCCGTTGCGATATATCCTAAAATCTCTGTCACGGGAATCCCTCCTTTAAATCAAAATTCCTCTGGGGAATCGGATTCCCAGCAGGGCAAACAGAGCATACAGAACGACCGCAAAGAGCAGGGTGATCACTACATCACGAAAAATGTGTTTGGCGTCTTTCTGCGGCTCAAAGGCCAGCACCAGCACCCCAGTGCAAATCACCGAAGATACTAGAAAGCCAACGTTGGGAATGGCTAAAATCCAGGCCGCAATCACAGCTGTGATAATCACTCCCCGAAGCAGCTGTTTCCCATTCAGTGGGAACACAGAAGCCTGATCCGCCTCCTTTTTCCACTTCACTCCGGAGATAATTGTGTTGGCGGCTGAGAGGACAATGCCCACAACGCAGATCAACTGCGGCCAGAGCGCAGCCGCCGGCTGGAGCTGTAAGCTGCAAGCGTAAAACACCAAAAAAAATACCAGGACCACCACGCCGGTAATACAGTTTCGCTTATTCAATGCACTCACCTCGTATCCGTTATATTGCGCCGGACCGATGCGTCTTTGAAATTACACGCCATCGGTCCGGCTGAAGGATCACTGGATGGACTCCAAAATGGGAACCGCCAGTTCCGCGGCGCTCTGCACCTGGGCAGCGAAATCGGTGTGGTTGGCATAGTTGACCATAAAGTTGGACTCGGCCGCCTCTTTCTTGAACTCCTCATCGTTCAAAGCTGCCTGCACTGCGGCATCAAATGCCTCTACAAAGGACTGGTCCACACCCTTCATATAGTAGAACCCAGCAAAGGCGTTCGTTTCATAGCCCTCATAACCCAGTTCTGCCAGAGTGGGAACATCCTCAAATCCAGGGGTGCTGGATTTAGTGCCCAAATTGATCACCGCCCGAACATCCGAACGGCCGGTCAGCTCCGACTCACTCACAGAGTAAGACATCACATGACCGCCCATCACGGCAGTATACTCGTCGGCAGTTCCCCCGGTGAAAGGAACACTGAGTGCATCCAGCCCTTCACCGCTCAGGAAGGAGGCAAACGCCACATGAGCGATTCCGCCGTTTCCAGCATTGGCATAGGTGAACTCTCCAGGATTTTCCTGGATATAGGTCAAAACCGATTCTGCATCCTGGAACTGTTCATTTTCCGCAGAGACCGCCAGGTAGAAGGGATCTGCGGTGACTCGTGCAACCGGAATCAGGTCGTCTACTGTATAAGTGGTCTCCCCGCTGGCTGGGCGATAAACGGTGGGCGTGGGCAGGCTGAACAAGATATTGCTTCCGTCTGCGGCCTGGGTGAGAAAATCGGTGGTCCCGATAACACCCGAGGCCCCACCGGCGTTATTGACTACAATAGACGCCCCCAGATATTTCTCCAAGTAGGGCTGAATCTGGCGCATTTGAATATCCGTATTGCTGCCCGCGTTGAAAGGAACTGTCACAGTGATGATGCTGGGGAACTCCACTTCTCCGGAGGCGCCGGACCCGTCTTCCGAACCGCTGCTCCCGGCGGCCCCGCCCCCGCTTCCAGAGCATGCGGCAAGAGAGAAAACAAGAGACAGCGACAACACACAAGAAATCATTTTTTTCATGGTACTTCCTCCTAAGCTTCAGGCTCTACGAATTTGATGTGTTGGGAGCGTCGTCCGTATAGCGTTTGCGAAACAGTTTTTTAATCTCAGCAATAGGAGCGTCCCGCTCGATCAACTCCCTCATAACCTCCTCATCCGGCAGGATCTCCTGACATTTCTTCAGTACATACTCTGCATGCTGGGGCGGTATGGCACATATGCCGGAGTCATCGGCAATGATCAGATCGCCGGGATTGATCTGAATGCCAGCCAGCACCACGGGGCCGTTAATCTCAATGGCCTCAATCCGGCATTTTCCTGTTTTGGGCGTAACGCCACGGCACCAGGTTGGCATCTGATACTTGCGGATCTCGCCCACATCCCGGACCGCTCCGTCAATTACCACGCCCTCCAGGCCACGGATCTTGGCGGAGACAAAAGACTGTCCGCCCATACTGCTCATGTCAGTCATGCCGCCGGCATCACCCACCAGCACATCGCCTGGTTCAGCCAGATAGTTGACTTCCCGGGAAGCCATTTTGATAAAATCGTGGTCTATCAGACCCTTAGTCGTAGTTTTTTCGATGGGGATACTGCGCAGTGTGACAGCGGTTCCCACAATCAGATGGCCCGGCTCAATGGGCTTTAGGACAGAGGCAGGGATTACTTTGTTATATCCCAGCGCATCTAAAATATCACTGACCGTACCTGTCAAGTCATCTTCCAGCGCTTTAAAGCCCTCGATGATTTCCTTGGGCACCCGGGGAAATTTGATCTTCTTAATGTTCTCTTTGTCAATTACGCCCCAAATGCGGCCCGCCGCCTTGTACTCCTCATATTCAGCGGCAACCTTTGAATCCATCATACAAAACACGCTCCTTTTGGTTTCTTGCAGAACGAGAAGAACAAATTATTTATACCGCGCCCGGAAGAGGGGACGCAGCTCAGAGATAGGGGCTTTGGTCTCAATCAGCTGGCGCATGCGTTCCTCAGAGGCGGCAATCTTCAGACATTCCTCCAGTACCGGCTCGGCCAGCTCATAGGGGACAATGCACACTCCGGAGTCGTCCGCCACCATCAAGTCCCCAGGGATCACCAGCTTGCCGCACAGGGTGATTGGACCGTTCATCTCCACGCACTCCATGCGGTATTTACCGGTGATCTGGGTGGTGCCGCAGCTGAATACAGGGTATCCCATCTCTCGAATGGAGGACACGTCCCGACAGCAGCCATTTACAATGTTGCCCGCAAATCCACAGCTCTTACCCACCGTACAGCTCTGTCCGCCCATGTTGGATACTTCCAGATTGCCGCCAAAGTCGGACACCAGTACATCTCCTGGCTCACCAATGTAGTAAATATCCCGGGTGGACATGGCGATGAAGTCGTGGTCGTGGGCGCCTTGAGTGGGGGTCTTGCGCACAGGGATATTTCGGATCGTCACCGCAGGACCGCAGATCTTACTCCCTGGAATAACCGGTTTCAGATATGAGGTAGGAATCGCTCCGTCAATTCCATACCCATCCAGCACATCGGAGACCGTGGTGCTCATATCCTCCATGGACAAGTAGCCATCAATAATCTCCTTGCGCACGCGGGGAAATTTGATCTGGGTAATCCGCTCCCGGGGTACCAGGCCCCAGATCCGCCCCGCTTTCTCATACTCTGCAAAATCTTTGTCTCGCTGCGCCCGCAGCTCCGCGACTTCTTGATTGTATTTTTCTACCTGGCTGACATCCATTGTAATTTCCTCCCATGAGTTTCTTTATAGGAAACTTAATTGCAAAAATATGATAGCATAAACGCAGTTGTTATTCAAGTTTTCTTGCAAAATTAACAAATTTTCGGATGATTGTACATTTCATCTTGCATTAAGTTAATAAAAAAGCACACATAGTTTCCAGTTAAGAAACTATGTGTGCTTTCGTTTCCTCTGTGCTCAAAGCGACCTGCCAACTGCACCGCACATCAAATCCTTGGACATTTCCTGCGCAATCTCACGAACAAGGAAAATATATCGTTCCAACTTTCCCTCGTCCACCCGAAGTCTAGGAGCACCAACCGAAATAGCCGCCCATACGGTCCCGGATTCATCCCGAATCGGCGCGCCAATTCCAATCGTCTCAGTACTGAGCTCTCCGTCACTGATCGCGTATCCTTGTTCCCGTATCTTGGCATATTCCGCTAAAAGGGCTTCCGGTGACGTGATGGTATACTCCGTTAAGGGAATAAGGGGTTCTTCCATCAGCCGTTTGCGAATCACATCCTCGTCCTGAAAGGCTCCCAGCACCTTTCCGGTGGCTCCAGCATACAGCGGACGCTCCTCTCCCGCCTTTCCAGCTACTCGGACCATCTGAAGGCTCTCCTCCCGATAAACCAAATTGGCCTTTCCATTGATGAGCATGCTGAAGGAGGCGTTTTCACCTGTTAAATCGCGAAGGCGGATCAAATAGGGCTTTACCATTTTAGACAGTCCTATGTGATCTTCATAGATCTTTCCTAAAATGTATACAACCGGGCCCAATGTGTACTTCCGATCCACTGTCTGCGCGGCAAGACCACTCTGCACCAAAACTGCCAGCAGCTTGCAGGTCCCGCTCTTTGTGCACTGAATCTTTTCTCCCAGATCTGTAACGCTGTGGACATAGGGCGCCTGGCCTAACATTCTCAGCAGAGCAGCTGTTTTTTCGCTGGAGGTCATTCCCCTCCACACCTCCTTCCATTTTTTCTATTGTAGCTTGGAATGCAATTTTGTGTCAACCAGAGAAAATAATCCCAGCTGTTTTCCCCAAAGCATGTCCGGTCAGAAAACGTTATCACAATGCCAGATATATTTACCACAGCAGCCCGCACTGCAAAAGCTGTTTCAGGAAATCTTTTGTGCACAGTCCTTTTTCAAAAATTCTAGTCCCAATGTTATGATGCAGGAATGGGACTGCAACCTCATTCCCGTCTCAGCAACGAGACCTAAACGTGTCGTCCCGTTTCTGATCTTACGCCATAACAGCTAAAAAGGACAGCGCACTCTGCCAAGCAGAGTGCGCTGTCATAAGACCTATTTACAGAAAACAAAGGCCGTCAATACAAATTGCTCCAGATTCTGTCAGGACGCCGCCGCCGCCGTCCACACGACTGGTTCCGCCGGGGAAAAAGGTGCCGTCCAGATTTTCGATTCCATTGGGCAGAACCAAAAGCACTCCGAAATCCGTAGTGTTCTTGATCTTATGTCCCTTTTCTTCCAGAATTCGGATGGTATCCGGCGAGAAGCCCTCTTCCAGCTCCAGTCCCTGGTCCAGAGTCAAACAGCACATATGGGGACTTTTAACTGCAGAGTCCATCATCATGCCATAGTCAATGGTATTGAGGATCAGCTGGAGCGTGCTGGTAATGATACGGGGGCCTCCGGCCGCGCCTACGGAGAGCAACGGCTTTCCGTCCTTCATCACGATGGTGGGCGACATGCTGGACAGAGGGGTCTTTCCCGGCCGGACTGCATTGGCCATACCGTAGGCCAAGCCCTGTGTAGTCCGCACGCCCACCTTGGGGCTGAAGTCGGCCATGGTGTTGTTCATAATGAAGCCCCGGCCGGGAATGACAACGCCGCAGCCCCACCAGTTCCGGATGGTCTGTGTCTGGGAGAGGACATTGCCCTCTTTGTCCATAACGGTGAAGTTAGAGGTGCACCCCCGGTACTCCTTGGCCTCAATTCCCTCCGTGGGCGCATACTCCTGCGCCTTGTTCATGTCAATTTTGGCAGCCAGCTCCTTGGCATACTCCTTGGAGGTGATCTTCTCCACATTGACCTGGACAAAATCCGGATCACCCATTGCCACAGACCGGTCTGCAAACATGAGTTTCATGGTCTCTGCAATAACATGGGTGCTCTCTGCGGAGTGGAAGCCCATCCCCTGGAGGTCAAAATTCTCCAAAATATTCAGCATCTGAATGATGTGGCTGCCGCCGGAGGAGGGAGGCGACATGGAGATGATGTCGTGGCCCCGGTAGGTGCCCTTGACCGGAGTGCGCTCCTTGGGGGCGCACTCTGTCAAATCCTCCTTAACCAGAAGGCCCTGATACTTGTTCACCTGGCTGACAATTTCATCGGCGATGGGGCCGTTGTAGAACCAGTCGGCACCCTCTCTGGCTACGGCCTCCATGGTATCGGCCAGATCAGGGTTTTTTACCAGCTCACCAAATTGCCGGGGCTGTCCGTTGTTCTGATAGAGTTCGGCAAAGCCCTCATATTCCGCCTTGTTGTGCTCTGCTTCGGGGGTATTGCTTACCCGGGCATAGGTAAAGCCGCAGTAGAAGCCCTCCCGAGCCAGGCGGATGGCGGGAGCGGAAACCTGTTCCCAGGTCATGGTGCCGTACTGCTTGAGCAGATTGTCCATGGCCCGGTACAGGGCGGGAACGGCCACTGAACGGCCAGAGAACTCTGTCAGATTCAAGTCCACGTCTCCGTTTTCATCCAGGAACATGTCCTGATAGGCGTTCTTAGGGGCGACGCCTCGGGCATCTACCGCATGGAACTGATCGGACTTCTTGTCATAGAACACATGGAAACAGCCGCCGCCGATGCCGCTGTGGTAGGGCTCCACCACACCCAGCACCAGAGAGATGGCGCAGGCCGCATCAAAGGCGTTTCCGCCCTGGCTGAGGATCTCCAGACCAGCCTGAGTAGCATAGGGGTTATTGGAACTGACCGCGCCTCCGGTTCCGGAGACATGGGGCTTATACATGGCAATGGTGTCATCCACCATTCGGCCGAGATAGGGACGATTGGGCATAATCCATTCACTCCTTTTCCGTATGAAGCATCAAACTTCCGAGACGGGCGCGGACACGCAGGTGTACCCGCGCCCGTCTTTTCTCCATTCAGGGTATTTTTGCAGCTGGTCTCAGCATTACTGTTTGGCAGGGGCGGGAACCGGCTTAGACATCAGGGTCACAATGATACCAACAATGTAACTGACAATAATGGTGGGATAAACCACATTCAGAGTATTGTTCATACCAATGGCCACCCATACCACTGCGGTAACAATGCCGGCTGCCACGCTGGCCAGAGAGGCGGCAGGGCCGACCCGCTTCCAGAACAAGCCCACAATGACAGAATAGCTGAAAGGAGAAGTAACACAATAAGTCAGGGTCAGGAACAGGCTGGTCATCTGCGCGGAGGGGATGAAGAAGCCGACCGCCAGGGAGATATAAGCCACCACAATGGTACCCACTCGGGAGACCATGAGGACCTTCTTGTCTTCGGCCTTGGTATTGATCTGCTTTTTGTATACGTTGCTGAGAATGGTGCCAGTAGCCATCATCATGGTGGCCATAGTGGCCGCAATAATCATGGTGCACACCGCAAAGATAATACCAGCAACCAGAGGAGAGGTCATGTCATTGATGGCCCAGGCAAAGGCGGTGGCGCCGTCGCCCAGAGTGTCAGTCTTGGCTCTGGCCATCATGCCGATGATCGCGGTCAGGATACAGATGGGGGCCGCAATGATATAACCCAGGATGCAGCCGTTCCGGGCTGTCTTGTCGTCCTTGGCGGCCAGCATGGGCTGAAGCGCGGACTGAAGCACCACGGAACTCAGTGCGCCGCCCAATGCCCACGCGATAATCTCTTGGGTCGGCATGGCACTGAGCTGGTCATAGCCCTCGGGCAGCTGCTGAATCAGTCCGTCGTAACCGCCGAACTGTCCCAGGTTGGTAGCCACAAACCAAATCAGCAGAGCATAGGTGCCCACGCAGACTACCTTGCCGATAGAGGCGGCACCCTTCATGCCGGCAAAGCCGGTGTAGATGGCCGCGATGGTCACGCCGATGAACATGGCCATGCCAGTGTTCAGGTTGGGCAGAACGATCTGGATAATGGAAGCGATGGTCTGAAGCTGGATGGGGATATACAGGATACCAAAGACAATCCACACATAGGACTGCACTCGAGCTACGGTAACTGAATAGCGGCTCTCCAGATAGTCCGGAAGGGCATCGCTTGGCAAATTCTGACGCAGAGGCTTAGCCAGCAGTCCAATGAGCAGAATGTAAACGCCGGCGGCAATGGAATACCAGCATCCGGCGATACCCATGGTATAGCCGTTTTGGGCCGCACCTACGATGCTCATGCCGCCGATCTGCCAAGCACCCAGCAACGCACCCACAGCAAAAACACTCATGGAGCGGTCACCGCCGGACCACTGTTTCGCATTTGCGATTTTGGTTCCGGCGTAGATGCCAACGCCGATGATCAGGACGAAGGTGATAATCCAGGTTGCGATCAGCATAAAAATTCCTCCTTTAACTTTGAATATCCCCCTCAGGATTCTTGCATAACTTTATCATATTTTATGACATTCTTCTTGTATAAATCGGAAATATCTTGTCAGTAGTACCAAATAATTTTGTCAAAGAAAGGGGCAGGCCTTCTCCCCCAGCAAAGTGAAGAAAGACGGCCTGCCTAGAAAGCACTGCGTTTTAAATTTGCTTTTGAAACTGGCAGGGGCAGACCCCGGAAAACTCCTTGAACTCCCGAGTATAGTGGGACTGATCACTGTACCCCAAGATCTGGGCGGCCTCCGCCTGGGTATAGACCCCCGCTCTGGGCGAGGTAAGCAGTTTAAGCGCATTTTGAAACCGGGTTTGCCGGCACAGCTGCTTGGGTCCGATCCCAACCTGACGGGTCACAACTTCCTGTAACCGGCGGGCGGAATAGAGGGTCTCCTGCTCCAGATCCTTGATCCGCAATGCGCCGCGGTTTGACCAGATCAGCTGAACCGCCTCACTGGCCAGATTCTGTTCCTTTTGAAAGCGTCTGTTATCTATCTCCCAAAATTCAAACAGATGCAGCAGCGCCTCCTCTGGAGACCGGCCGGATACGGCATCTTTCAGTTGGTCCAGCCTCTCCCGGGGGAGCACCAGCGAGAGGTCAACCCCTTGAGCCGGGATTTCCACAGAGGGAATATCAAACAGGGCGGAAAATTTGCCGGGGGCGAATCGGATAAAATAGCCCTGCTTCATCCCATGGAGGGGAATGTCATCCCGGCGGTCCGCAACCCCAAAGCAGTAGCCCGAGAAGTCCTCTGGCCCGGAGAGTATGATGCCCAGCTGACCATTTCCCGGCACGCAGGACATCACGTCCCGGTCCCACTGAAATTCACTCACAGAGATGCTGTCGGTTCGGACCGAGTTCTCTACTCCACCCATCTCCCAGAAAGGCTGGATGGAGAAAAAGTATCGAATCGCATGCTCATGTAACATTTTCCACATTCCTTTTCTGCTGAACAGGACCAAGCTCGACTGCGGCTGCCTGTGGCTGACCGCCTATCAGAACCCGGTTTGATGGGCAAAGGAAGAATACCTTGATTGTAGCATGTCCCAGAACGCGAGACTTGTAAAAATCGGAACAGACGCCTTTTGAGTACGCCTGGAGTTTCGCCTAATCCACCGCTTTAGTAGCCACAATATCCACACCGGTGCCGCAGATGTCCGGCACAATCACATCATAGAGCGCCACCGGCGGAACGGCCTCCGCTTTTCGGATGACCTCCATGCAGTCCAATAGCTTCTCCTTTGGAATGGGTTTAGCGGAGCGTACCGGCAGAAGGTCGTGATCCTCGCCGTGCAGCTTGACGGTTGTGGTAAGGATGCGCACTGGATGGGTAAACTCAGCAGAAGCGTACTCCAGCCCCCGCTTACAGGTATAGCCGCTTACCTGCCGGATGTTTTCTCCCTCTCCCTCTACCAGAATACGGCAGCCTCTGGGGCAGACGGTACAGATGATCTCTTTTTCCATCTTCTTATCCCTCCTTTTGTACTTCCACGGTCACAACACCGCCGGCAAGTTTCTCCGTCTCCACGGTGATATGGTTCATCTCTCCCGGATTGACACGGAATTCCTTTTGACGGGCAATGATTTGTTCGCCGCAGCGCGCCACCAATGTGACGTCCAGCTCCGGCTGGAGGACTCGGAAGTAGAGGCTGACCTTTTGGGGGACATTGGTCACCTGGATTTCCTGCGGGCAGAGATACCGCACATTCCGCCCCGGCTCACATGCCACTGTCCGCTCTGCCTGGGGAAGGGTTCCCATGGCGTACTTTGCAGCGGAACTGCCTGCCAGAGCGCTCTCGGCGCTGACGTTGTCCACCAGATCATTTACATGTACCACATTGCCGCAGGCAAATACCCCCGGGGCGGAGGTCTGCATGAACTGATTCACTACGGGTCCGTTGGTGACCGGGTGAATCTGAATTCCCGCCTTGCGGGTTAACTCGTTCTCCGGCATCAGGCCCACAGAGAACAAAACCGTGTCACAGGGGACAAACTCCTCCTGGTCCAAAATCGGACGCTTCTGCTCATCCACCGGGGCCACCCATACTCCGGTGACCCGCTCATTGCCTTCGATGCGGGTGATCGTATGGGACAGTTTCAGCGGAATCTGAAAATCATCCAGGCACTGGACACGGTTGCGGGTCAAGCCGGCCAGGTAGGACATCAGTTCCACCACCATTACCACCTGCGCCCCCTCCAGGGTCATGCGCCGGGCCATAATCATGCCGATGTCGCCGGAACCCAGGATGACCACCCGGCGCCCCACCATGATATTCTGGCGGTTCACCAGCCGCTGGGCTGCTCCAGCGGTGTACAGGCCGGCAGGCCGGGTGCCAGGAACCATGATGTTGGCTCGGGTCTTTTCCCGGCAGCCCATAGCCAGAACGATACTTCCCGCCTGGACACAGGTCAGTCCATACTGGCGGCTGGTGCAGAGGACCTCCCGCTTCTCCTGATCCACCTGGAGCACCATGGAGTTGAGCAGGGATTCCACTCCCAACTCTTCGGCCTGCTTGACAAAACGGCCATAGTATTCCGGCCCTGTCAGTTCCTCATGGAAGCGGGTCAGTCCGAATCCCGGGTGAATGCACTGCTGCAAAATCCCTCCCAGGGCGCTGTCCCGCTCCAGAATCAGGACTTTCTCCGCCCCCTCCTCCTTGGCCGCTACGGCGGCGGCCAGTCCGGCGGGCCCGGCGCCGATGATTGCCACATCACATTTTACACAATACATGGACACTCCCACCTTTCCATCCACCGTCAACGGGTTTTTCCGGTCACCATATAGGAGCCGGGGTTATTTTTATTGATCTGAGTTGGATCACAACCCAGTTCCCGTGCCAGGATCTCCAGGACCTTGGGCCCGCAGAAACCCGCCTGACAGCGGCCCATTCCGGCGCGGACCCGGCGTTTGACGGCGTCCATGCTCCGGGCGCCCAGGGGGCGGTGAATAGCCTGGAGGATCTCCGCCTCGGTGATGGTCTCACACCGGCAGATTACATTGCCGTAGAGGGGATTTTCCTGTATAAGGGCCTCCTGTTCCTCCCGGGAACATTCGTTGAATTTGACAATTCCCTTGCGCTTGGCAATAAAGTTTTGCTTATAGGCCAGCCCAGCCCCGTGGTACTGCATCTGCTGCACCACATATTTGCCCATGGCCGCAGAGAGCGTCAGCCCGGTGGAGCGCACGCCGGAGAGATTGATGTATCCCTTCAGATCATCGTACATGTCAAAATGAAGTCCCTCGGGCACACGGTTGGGGCGCAGGCCGCTGTACTGGGTGATGGTGTCCCGGATATTCACATTTGGCACCAGATGCCGCACATCGGCGGTGATGCTCTCCAGTCCCTGGGCGGTGGTGGACTTGTCCACCTTGGACTCCTGATCCTCTGCAGTGGGCCCAACCAGCATATTTCCGTGGATGGTGGGGCACATGAGTTTCCCCTTGGTCACTTTGGTGGGGATGGGCAGCACAATGTGTTGCACCTTGCAGGATGTATTCTTGTCCAGAATAAAAAACTGTCCCTTTCGCGGCACCACTTTATAGTCCGCCTTCCCCACCATGGCGGCAATGTCGTCACAGTGGAGGCCGGCACAGTTGATCACATATTGGGCCTCAATCTCCCCGTTTGTGGTGATCACCCGCCTGACTGCTCCCTGCTCCGTCACAATCCCAGTCACCTGGGTGTTCAGGAGAAACTCCACCCCATTGGCGCAGGCGTTCTCCGCATAGGCCTGCACCAGAATAAACGGATCGATGATGCTCTCCCGGGGGATGTACAGGCCGCCCTTCACCTCTGGATTCAGATTCGGCTCCATCTCCAGCAGTTCTTCCCGGGTTTTAAACTCCACATCGTACACATGGTTGCGGAAGGCCTTCTCCTGGATTCCCGGCAGTTTCTCGTACTGCTCTTCGGTGATGGCCGGCAGGACCGCTCCGATCCGCGCAAAGGGGACGTCCAGATCCTCCGCAATCTTGTCATACATTGGATTGGCCGCCACGACCAGCTGAGACTCCAGCGTCCCAGGGGCGGCATCGTAGCCGGTATGAATAATGGCGCTGTTAGATTTGGATGCGTCTCCTCCCACGTCCTCATTTTGGTCCACAACGATGACGCCGATCTCATATTTGGACAGCTCGCGGGCTACGGCGCAGCCCACGGCACCCGCACCAACAATGACAACGTCCGTCTTTTGCATGCAAAGCATCCTCCCATCATAAAGTCGGCAGAAACTCAACAAATTATGCCAATGTCTTTCCAGAAAAATAATATCATCTTGTCATAAACTTGTCAATATATTTTAAGAACATTGGAAGAGCAGATGCCGCTTTCTGATAGGACACTGGAATCGGGCCGAGCATTCGGAGTCAAGTCCATGAAAAAAGCTGAGGCCCCAGGTATCTTCCCGGGGCCTCAGCCAGACGTTCAAAAGAGAATTTCATTCTATTGAGGTGCAGTCATAAAGGAATCCTGCCGCTGGGCCTTGTTTGAAAATTGGAAATGTGCCCGACGGCGAGGGATTTTTTCGCCAGACAAGGCGATTTGACGCGGCAATACTTTGTGTATTGCAAGGAAAATCAACGCAGTATGGCAGAAAAAGACCCGCCGTTTGGGCATGTTGACATTTTTCAAACAAGGCCTAATTGGGTCCCCGTAAAACGGAGGTCCAGAGGCCGCTCTTTGATGCCTTTCTGACAGAAAGTCGCTCGCCGCCCGCAGGCGGCGAAACTCCTCGTTAAGCAGAAACCGAATTCTTCCTTCGCAGAAAGGAAAATTTCGTCTCCGAGCACAGCACCGCAATAAAGATCAATCCAAATCCCACCAGCAGCCGGGGACTCACCGGGTCGCCGTAGAACAGCACCGAGAACAGCACCCCGAACACCGACTCCAGGGAGAGAATCACCGAGGCGGAGGAGGGCTCCGACCACACCTGGCCCACGTTCTGGCACAGGAGGGCCACGGTGGTGGCCATGACGCACAGATAGGCCAGGGGCCAGAGCACCTCGGGCTGGGTGAAGATCCCGGCGGGGAAGGGCTGGAACAGCAGCCCCCCGGCCAGGGAGAGCAGGGCGGTGGAGCCAAACTGGATCGTGGTAAGCAAGTAAATGTCCTTGCCGCCGGACAGACGGTTTACCGCCACGATGTGCAGGGCGTAAAACAGGGCGCTGAACAGGCTCAGGCCGTCCCCCCAGGTGACGGTGAGGTCCCCGGACAGGGAGACCAGCCCCACCCCGGTGATGCACAGAAAGGCGGCCAGCAGGTTATACTGGTCGGGCCGCCGGTGAAACACCCGCCAGGCCAGAAAGGGAACCAGCACGCAGTAGGTGGCGGTGAGGAAGGCGTTCTTGGAGGGGGTGGTCCCGGTCAGGCCGAAGGTCTGGGTGGTGTAGGCGATAAAGAGGAATACCCCGAAGAGCCCGCCCCGCCACAGGTAGTCCCAGGTGAAGTGGGTCCGCCACTTCTTCCAGCAGAACAGCCCCAGCAGCACCGCGCCGGTGGTGAACCGAAAGACCAGAAGCCAGAAGGGGGGCACCGCGTCCAAAGTGTTCTTCATAATAAAGAAGGAAGTGCCCCAGATAAAGGCGGCCAGAAACAGCAGGGGCTTGGCCAGGCGGCGCATCACGGCCTCAGACATGGAAAACGGCTCCTCTCATTTCATTTGCATACCGGAAAGTTTCATGGTAAGATAGGCGGGACCAGAGACAGAGACAGGAGGAAGACGCATGGAGATCCTGACCAGAGATTTTTATGACCGGGACACCCTCACCGTGGCCCGGGAGCTGCTGGGGTGCTATCTGGTCCGGGAGTGGGAGGGAAAGAAACTGGCGGTCCGGATCACTGAGACCGAGGCCTATATCGGCCGGATGGACAAGGCCTGCCACGCCTATCAGTATAAGCGCACTCCCCGGACGGAGACCCTCTTCTCCAAGCCGGGTATCTCCTACATCTATCTCATCTACGGCATGTACCACTGCCTCAACTTTATCACCGAGCGGGAGGGGGAGCCCTGCGGCGTGCTCATCCGGGGGGCTGTCCCGGTTGACAATAAGGATAGCATAGCAGAAAACCGCTTTGGCTGCAAGGCCTCCCAGCTCACCGCCTACCAGAAAAAGCACTTTCTGGACGGACCGGGAAAACTCTGTAAAGGGTTAGCACTTACCAGGGCGGAGAACGCCCTGCCCCTGGACCGGCCGCCCCTGTATGTGTGCCGGGGCCCGGTCCCCCAGGAGATTCACACAGGCAAGCGCATCGGCATCGACTACGCCCAGGAGGCCATCGACTTCCCATGGCGGTTCTGGTTTACGCCCGGGACGGAGGAGGGGGAGCATGGTCTTTTTTGATCTGGACGGCACCCTGCTGGACTCCAACGGGATCTGGCTGGACATCGACATCGCGTTTCTGGGGCGGCATGGGATCTCCCCCGTGCCGGAGGACTACACCTGGTATGTGACCCACCACAGCGCCCCCGACTCCGCACGGTACACCCGGGAGCGGTTCGGTCTGGCTGAGACGGCGGAGGAGATCCAGGGGGCCTGGCTGGACATGGCCCGGGAGGCCTACGCCGGGCAGCTGGCCCTCAAGCCCGGTGTGCGCGCCTTCCTGGAGCGGTGCCGGGAGCATGGAGTCCCCATGGCGGTGCTCACCTCCTGCATCCCGGAGCTGTGCCGGGCCGCCCTGGCGCACCACGGGATTTTGGACTGGTTCCAGGGGGTGGTGTACGCCCAGGAGACCGGGATCGGAAAGGGGGAGCCGGAGCTGTACCGCCTGGCGGCGGAGCGCTGGGGGAGGGCGCCGGAGGAGTGCATCCTGTTTGAGGACTCCCCGGGCTACTGCGCCGCCGCCCGGGAGGCGGGCTTTTTCGTGGCCGGGGTGCGGGACCCCCTGTACGCCGGCCGGGAGGAGGAAATTCAGGCCCTGTGCCGCGGCTGGGTGGACGACTTCCGCCAGGTGCCGGAGCCCCTTCTGAAGCGCGTCTTGGGGACGGGCGGGCAGCCAGCCGGGAGAGGTTCGAAACAGTGAAACAGGGGCGGAAAAAATACTTGCAATTTCCAGAGATCTGTGATAACATCTTTTAGTCTGAAATAACGGGTGGTCCTCTGCGGCCGCCGCGCCGGTTTTGGAGCGCGGCAGGACGGCTGGCATGAACGCCTATACAACAGGAGGAAATTGACATGGATCTGATGAAGGCTTTTACTGAGAAGTACACCAAGGAGGAGCCCCCGGTTGTCCAGGTGGGCGACACCGTCCGGGTGCACCTGAAGGTTAAGGAAGGCAACCGCGAGCGTATCCAGGTGTTCGAGGGCACCGTCATTGCCAAGAAGCACGGCGGCATTGAGGAGACCTTCACCGTCCGCCGCATCTCCTACGGCGTCGGTGTGGAGAAGGTGTTCCCCCTCCACGCTCCTTCCATCGAGAAGGTGGAAGTGGTGCGGCACGGCAAGGTGCGCCGCGCCAAGCTGTACTACCTGCGCGGACGCGTGGGCAAGGCGGCCAAGATCAAGGAGGCCCTTTGATCCAGAGAAAAAAAGGAGCGGTTTCGGACCGCTCCTTTTTTCGTATCAAGACAGCCTAGCCGTCCAAGCGGCGGAAGGGAGGAGAGCGCATGTTTGAGACGGTCACAAAAAATGGCCGGGTGCTGGCCTTGATTCCGGCGGACCGGACCATCCCGGATGGGGACGCGGCGCTGGAGCTGGCGGTCTCCGCCCGGTATGAGACGGACAGCACCCGGCTGGTCATCCCCAAGGAGTGCTTTCCGCCGGAGTTCTTTTGGCTGAGCACCGGGCTGGCCGGGGAAATTTTGCAGAAGTGGACCAACTATGGGTTTCGGGCGGCCATCTTCGGAGATTTCTCAGCGTACACCGAAGTCAGCAAATCCCTGCGGGATTTTATCTATGAGTGCAATCGGGGGACCGCGGTCTTTTTCGTTCCCACTCGGCAGGAGGCGGAGGAGCGTCTGAGCCAGGTGTAGGGGAGAGACACGGTCCGGAAAGGAGCGCTGCAATGAATATTCAATGGTATCCGGGACATATGACCAAGACCCGGCGGCAGATCGAGGCCGACCTGAAGCACGTGGACATCGTGGTGGAGATCATCGACGCCCGCATCCCCGTGTCCAGCCGCAACCCGGACATCGACTCCATCACGGCGGGAAAGCCCCGGCTGGTGGTGCTCAACCGGGCGGACCAGGCCGACCCGGCGGGGAATAAGGCCTGGGGGACCTGGCTGAGACAGAAGGGGTTCTCTGTGCTGGAGACCGACGCCAAGACGGGCTCCGGCGTGGGACAGTTTCCCAACGTAGTCCGGGGTGTGCTGAAGGACCAGATTGCCCGCTGGCAGGAGAAGGGGTTAGTCGGCCGCCCGGTGCGGGCCATGGTGGTGGGGGTGCCCAACGTGGGCAAGTCCACCTTTATCAATAAGGTGGCCAAGCGCAAGTCCGCCAAGGCCAGCGACCGCCCCGGCGTCACCCGGGGCAAGCAGTGGGTTACCGTGGACCGGGGGCTGGAGCTGCTGGACACCCCGGGCATTTTGTGGCCCAAGTTTGAGGACGTGCAGACCGGCCTCCACCTGGCCTTCACCGGGGCGGTGAAGGACGAGATCATGGACGTGGAGACCCTGGGCTGCCATCTGATGGCCTTTTTGGGGGAGCGCTACCCGGCCGCCCTCCAGGCCTATAAGCTGACGGAGATTCCCGCCCGGGAGGAGGGGGAGGAGACGGTGGCCTACGGGTACCGGATTCTGGAGCTGGCCGCCGGAAAGCGTGGCATGCGCATCTCCGGGGGAGAGTTTGACACCGAGCGGATGGCGAGGGTCCTGCTGGATGAGTTCCGAGGGGGAAAATTAGGGAAGTTTACCCTGGAACTGCCGGGGGAGTGATTTGTTTCTGTGAGAGGATTTCGCCGCCCCGGCGGCGGGACAGGGTTCCGCCCTGCGGGGCGGGTTCCTTTTCCACGTGGAAAAGGAACCAAAAGACGCTGGGGGACGCCG